>TARA_R110000765_G_scaffold75819_1_pt1 | contig 25104 bp, 11 predicted proteins | sample TARA_R110000765 | Tara Oceans TARA_R110000765 (sample SAMEA4398168) | marine metagenome | biome: Polar Biome; feature: [MES] marine water layer (ENVO:01000295) within the mesopelagic zone...; material: water (ENVO:00002006), including particulate matter (ENVO:01000060) such as...... | reverse complement strand
TACCTGATTCTGATTCCCATCTTGAACCTAGCTCTCGCGTACTGGCTCAGTATCCTGACAATACAGGAGTTCCTCGTTTCTACGCTACAGGATACTCTGAAGGATCTCAAAGTTCTTACCTTAACCTTATACCAGCTCCTACCTCAGCTACTCTTGTGTCTATACAGTGTCACGACTTTAAAGCTAGGGGTACAGGCAGTACAACTATTAATATCCCGGAAGCGGCTATAGACGCGATACTCGAGCGTGCACGACAAGCCTTCTTAGGTTGGTCAGGTTCTATCAGTAAGATGGAAGCTACCATGGTAGGTCAGTCAACAGGAGATACTCAAAACCAGATCCGGGCAGTAGGCTCTGATCGAGCAGTGAGGACGAAGAAATAGTAAACGGAGCATGCGCAGACCCGGGGATGACCCTATACCCCACGCATTTTCATCCACTGGATGTTAATGTGACCTCAGTAGAGTTTGAGGGGACACAAGGTGATGAGTTCCTAGAAATCACGGACTGGCCAGCGTTCATTCTATGGGCGAAGGTTGTGGTACGTTACCGTGAGCACGATGCAGCTGACGACTCCGTGTTCGCCTCTGTCTTAAGTGTGCCTACTAAGCCCATCTTAAACTTCGACCCTGCCTATCAACTGATCCCCCTGAACACTACTGACACTAACCAAAGTGATGAGTGGGCAGGTCACTCCGTGTACGGCTTCCACCCGTTCGCAGAGTTCGGCATTCAGGTTTACAGACAGATGCGAATGCCTGCTACAAAGGACGCGATAGATTCCAGAGTCACCATAACCGTGGCCTGGGTAGCTAAGAACGACTATGCAGGAGCCTACGATAACCCAGAGTGGTGGAAAGGAAACCGCTGGGATGCAGCTTGTGGTCGATCAGGATCTGACTTTTTAAGTGGTTACGGCGCATACCCAGACGCTACAGGAGACAACGACGCAGGTGATGCAGAAGGAGATGGTGACGACATAATTATAGAAGCTCCAGACCCTACAGTCACACCACCTCCAGAAACTGATGGTGGGAGCGGAGGGGAAGGCAATAGTGGCTTCGGTTATCTCTCCACTGAAACCGCATCTAACCTCACTAACTCAGCCTTCTTACAAATTTCTACTTACCCAACTCGCGACGACGAAACAACCTACTAAACATGGTAACAGTAAACAATCTTGCAGCAACCCCAGCTACGTTAGCTAGGGGAGATCTTATTCCCTTATACGACGCGTCCTCTGGGTATCTTACTCAGGTATCCATACAGCAGTTGGTTGCCCGAGCTTATGGCGACATTAAACTAGCCGCGGATACGGCAGCTCAGACCTTGACGGCAACCTTCGCCAAGCTCACGGTCTTTGATGCAACTACAGCATCTTACGGAGTCACTGTCGCGGGAGACTTCGACGCGATCACTGTGGCCCAAGCAGGTATCTACGAGATTTCGTTCAGCTGTAACTTCTCTGCGGCTACGGCCAAGACCTTCTCAATTGCTGTGTCTGTAGGGGACGCGGAAGATGTTGACGCCCAAGTAGCTATAGTAGTACCTGCCACAGGAGCTGCCAATGTATATGCGGCATCCTTCGTGGTTCTTAAGAGTCTGGCAGCCAGCGCTGTAATTACGATTGAAGCTAAGGTTCACTCGGCAACCTCTGTCACGACCTTCAACAACATCGACCTAGTAATCAAGAAAATAGACGAGGCTTCTTAATGCCTAACAAACGCTTCGACAACCTACCAATGAACCGGGCGGCGCAGGCTGGCGGGGATTTAAACGCTGTCTATCTTCGCCAAGAAGTGGATCCAACATCTAAGGTTGTTACTCAACGTCGCACAGGTACTGAAAGACAGGCGCACTACGGAGACTCTTTAGGTGTTGTCGTAGACGGAGCACCTTATTCAGCAGGTTGGCGAACTACGCAGATACTCACAGGCTCAGGAGCTTGGACCGTACAGTTCTCTGTGAAGATGGGTGAGCTATTCGAGTCTAGTACACCTCTACCTATCTTTTCGCTAACCGAGGAAGGCACAGGGGATAGTTATGTAGAGCTGCAGTCCAAGCTAGGTGGTAAGTTAAGCATCACTTCCAAGCAAGCCGACGGAACTGCAATCACGGATAACGGTACTACACATGTTAGAGGGACTAAGGCGCATGTTGCAATTACATATAACGGTAGTAACACACTCACTGTATACGTTAAAGACGCTACCTCTGCAGCTGCCTTCGACTACAACTTTACCCTTTCGGATACGATAGACGCGGGGCATAAGTACCACTTTGAGTTAGGCGGTAATAGTAAGATTCTCACGGATAAGGTATCTCACTTCCCTCACGTTATCTCTAACCTGATGGTGTACTCGGCGGCCCTCTCCACTGGAACTATAGGCACTAACCACGGAAGTAGAACACCTAATTCAACTAGCCTGGTTAACCACTTTAAACTAGTTGAAGGAGACCTAGCAGTAGCAGATGATAATGGATCTACTAACGTACTGCTTGCTCACCCAGCTCCTGCAAGTTCAGTAGGGGGTTACATCTACTTCAATGGTAGAAGCAGTGCTATTAAGGTACAGAGAACATTAGACTTCGAGCAGTTCTACACTATGCCGGGAAGATCAGTAGTATCAGAGGCTGAGTACACTATCTTCTTAAAGGGTAAAGTGCTGGGCGATCCAGACGTTCGGACTGCCTCTGGCCAAGTACTCGCAGACTTCGGAGACCTAGGCAAGGTATGGTTAAACAAATCTGGCTACGTGAACTTCACAGTAGACGGAACTAATATGATAAACGACGAAGCGACCGCCTTAGCGGACGGTTCTGAGTTTGAAATCTTTGCTATTAAGAATACAGACGGAGGTTTTGAAACCTATGTAAATGGTGCGGTAGATCCATCTGCCGGTGACGTAGGGCCTGGATTCTCTCCTCCTAACATAGACTTCGGTAACCCACCCCACTTCTGGTTAGGTGCGGACAACGAGGAGCTAATACCCTCAGGGGAGTCTTGGGTAGATGTAGACACTAGATTCTCTGGCTACCTTGAGAAGTTTGCCTTCTATAAAATAGACGTAACCTCTGACGTAGGCCCTACCTCAGACTGTCTCGTCTACATGGACGGGGGATCTTTCGTAGATAAGACAGGTAAAGCAACTGGTCTGGAGGCTGTAGCTAAATCCTCCACTGAGGCTAGCTGCTCTTACGCAGGTGGCGCTATTGAAGACGCTGAACACATCGCAGTAGCTGGTGGTGTAGTCCTTGCAGAGGGAGAGGCTGTTGGCTTTACTAAGGGGTTGCAGAGGTTAACTAAGAAGTTTAAGAGTGACGCAGATGTTCTCCGGATAGGTAGTAAACTCCTTGTAGCGAGTAACACTCAGGGGCATGTCTTGGATGAGGATTCTGAGACGGTGCGTCAATACGGTATACCTAAGCCACTAAAGAACGTCTCTTGTCAGCAACTCGCAATGGGTGTGCTAGAAGGAGCAGCTAGTTACGGGTTCAGGTGGGTTACAGCAGATGGAACTTATGGCCCAATGCAACGGACAGACCCTGCTGCGATTACGTCCCCTGCAGGTAAGTTTATAATAGGCTCTACTGAAGGAGCGCCGCTAGGAGGCTCTGAGTTAGGAGAGACTTTCATGCACTGCCATAAGAGTACGTCGGAGTCTGCGCAAACAGGTAGTGATACTAGTGATATCTTCGGTACCCCCAACGATGCTAAACAGATAGTCATGGAGGTAATGGCTAAGGTAGAGGAGTTCGACGAAGATGATGTCAAACCTACTATCTGGAATGAGGGGATCATAGCTGACAACACACCTACTCACAGTTATAAGTCGTCCATGCACACGAGTGCTCTTAACGGAGCGATCAATTTAGAGGACCCCTTCTCCGTACAAGTGGCCTTTAAATACAAAGACGTCCCCTTTGCTACAGGCTCTAGCTCTAACAACAGTAAAGGAAGGATGCCAGGCGTAGGTATCTTCGGTATAAACGGACACTACGAGATGGGTCATATCTATTCGAGGGGGATTGTAGGTAAGAGCACCTCAACCGACGCATCTGTACCCTCTATCTGTGCATGGTTCGTAGCTGGCTCCTCCCCAGAGTTGGTCCCACCAGACGACTGGGGAAACCTAGAAGGGGAGGCAGGGAAATGGTACACGAGGTACCAGGTGAATAATCACGTCAAATCCACCGCCGGGTATGGCAACGGTGGTCCTTCTGGGGCGGAAGGTAAGCGCTCTCCTAGACTAGTCCTTTCGTTAGGTAGAGAAGGAAAGCATTTCACGCAGAACTACCAGGAGAGTGCACACGTGTCAATGGTGCCAATCTCTATGCAAGGGGACCACAAAGTCCTTACCTTCACAGACGAGACAGAACTTGTCTACGGCTCTGGAAGTGATGAGTCTATCTGGGTACATGGGCATGACTACCAACTTTGGGTAGTACGAGGTGACCACGACAACTCCGCGGCTGATGAGACTTCAGATTCTGTACGCGTGTACGTTAATGATGCGACTGTAGGGAAGTGGTACGAGTTAGCAGGTAGAACAATGAATAGGCTGCACCCATCCGTCCATGCTGATTCTGGAGGTAGTCACGGAGGATCAACGAGCGGGACTTATAACGACAAGACTTTCTTTACAGGTTGGGTAGATAGACACCCTACTGACCGGCAGGTGTACGTAGGCGCTTGCGGAGGTAATGCAATCCTTGCACCCTTCATGATGACTAACGGGCAGCAGTCCGAGCAGATGAAACACGGGCACGATTATCTCGGTGGCGCCGACCCTAGGGTTGTAGAGGACCACCAGGATCTGATCCAGGAGTCGTACTCCAACAGTTGGGGGGATGACGCTATACGTGTTTTTAACAACTTTCACATGGGAGGAATGTTGCATAGTGCAGCTATCTTCGCGTTCCGTTTGTTCTCTAGAGCTTTAAACCTCTCCGAGATCCAGGCGCATGGACAATACAGGTACGCAGCCCAACCAGGTGCGGAGCTCCACTACCCTGGTCTAGCTACCGGACATGTAGTACTCGACAACCTATGTACCTTACGCGACCCTAGTGTCCCACAAACCTCGTGGCCTGACGGTGCTGGAGGTGGTGGAGTTGTCTGGAACTACAGATATCAAGGTTTTCATCATAGCGGGAATAGGTTAGCCAAGCAGTTCGTCCAAGACGTAGACTACGCGAACCTTAAGAAGCAACCTCTCCTTATGCTCGGTCTAAACGGCACTGCTCTTAGTGCACAAGGTACAGTGGTGTTTAGCGGTTACGTAGCTGACGGAGATCAGATTACATTCAAAGACTCTTCAGGAGTTACGCGGTTATATACGATTCATTCCACGCCTGCTTCCCCATCTCTGCCTGAGGTATGGATAGAGAGAGATCCAGACATGAATACATGTGGCGCGTTAATTGCTACTACGCTCACCAATGACACTGAGATAGCACTGACAGCCTCATACGATACTGGTTCAAGTACACTACTAGTAACGCACTTGGTTACCCCTGTAAGCGCGACAGGTACGATAGAGTTCTCAGCTGACCTAACTAACGGTGATCAGATTACGTTTAAAGATTCGAGGAGCACTGTACGGGTATACGAGATGTCTGCTGACGGCACAGGCTCTGATACCTCCGTAGTGTACATAAACAATGGTACACCAGCTATAGATACAGTAGCGGCCCTAATTGAAACTACACTTGACGCGGATGCGGGTATAGGACTTACAGCTGGTTATGTACCGGGAACTAACACCTTAACAATAACACACACGGCGACAGGTGCTAAAGGAAACGTAACTGGCGGCATCGCAGACACAGTAGATGGTGGCTCTGTAATGACAGTAGTAGACCTCAATGGTGGTCTAGACGGAGGAGGCAAAGCGGGTAACGTAACCGATGGTATCGTAGAGACAACAGACAGCACTGGTAAGATGACTGTCGTCGATCTCCACGGAGGTATGGATGTAGTCACGCCAGAGACCTCGCCTCTATGTCTCTACTACTGTACTCGAGGAGAAGGCAGTATCGTCCTCCAAACTATGGGTGAGGACATGTATGGACTGACTACGGAACCTTGGTCAGCTGGTAGTCAGACAGGTAGAAACTTCGAGCTCCTATCTTCCCACGAATTTATCAACGACTTCCACATGTTTAACATGTTTACCATAGGTTTAACTATGACAGGTTCTAGCCCTTCTGGCAAGTTTGGAACGGCAGGAGAGAGTTACGGACTCCAGGTGACAGGTATGGCAGTCAACGGCAACGTAATCTTTGACTCACCTCTAAAAGAAGACGTAGCACTTCCGGTGTACGACTGGAGTAGAATGGACGATAAGAACTGGATCACATTAGGAGGATATGCGGACAGTTCTAATAATGAGACAGATACCTTCACAGGGGAGTTCCGTATATGGGGAAACAACAAAGGACCAGAGATACCTGACGGCGATCCAGGACCTAACGGCTGGAACGTAAACGATAGATTGATTGAGTCAGAGTATGAGGACTGCCATGCCTACTACAGGTTTACTAGGCAAGACGTAGAAGGTACATACAATCCTACAGCCGCGACTACAACGATCAGAAACATAGGCCTATACTCACCAACATTTGACAACCTAGTCATGGATCAAGGCGCTCTAATTACAGACGCTCGAATGGTAGAGGATGGATCTACAGCTGTAGGATTCCCTAGACCACCACGTCCAGACCTCGTGGCCTTAGAACTATTCCGCACTATCACACAAGGGATTGTAGATGTAGACGTAGAGAAAGATGTGCAGATAGCTATGGATAACGTCAGGTACGCACCTCTTTACTTTGTTGCTAGGATACCCTCTGGGTCTAACCACTACGTAGACGGGGCACCTAACTCAGCGTTAGGCTTCGGAGCGCCGTATACTGACTATCAGGTACCTGAGGACGTAAAGCAGTTCTTCACTTGGCAGGGTCAGCTCGGTGTTGTAGGATCAGAGAACAAGGTTTACTACACAGAGCCAGGTGCTTTTGGTTGGGAGACATTCCCACACCAACTAGTTTATGAGGTTAGGATCGCAGGAGGAGGTGCTAGTCCTTTAAATAGTGGGCGGTCTACGGGAGATACCCTGTATCTATTCGGGCGTGATTGGTGTGCTGCGGTAGTGGGGTCGCCAGGTAATGAGACTGAGTTTCCTCTAGAAGGTGGTGTAGGCTCTTACGGACCTAAGACCTCTATAAACATACAAGGCATCGTGTACGCGTTTAATGGAAGACTCTGGGCGATAGATAGGGTAGGACAAGTGGACTTCAAGGTAGCTGAGTTAAGTCTACCATTCAACGATTTACTTCCTACTCACGAGAACGTACGTATGGCGATAAGTAATAATCTAGCCAGTCTATACATAATAGACGAGAACACAGGTGACGCAGTTAGACTATTCTTGAGTACAGGAGAAGCCTCTGTGGAGAAGAGAGATGCGATAGCTGTAGGAGATAATAGCGTTGGCGAAGACGTGTGGTGTCACCTAAGTGGTAGCTATGCGAAAGGAAACTCTGCAGTCTACGGCGATGATGTTCAGACGGATACGCCCGGGTCGAACACAAAAACTATCTCAGGTGCTGTGTTTACAACGGATGGAAACCTATCAACCAAGGTTCACCTAGGGCTGCGAGTAGGCATCGTGGACTCAGCAGGTGCGGTTCAAGATACTACGATCACAGCCTTTAACTCTACTACCATAACAGTCGCAGCCCACGATGCAATAGCAGACGGTGCAGCTACGATGTACTTCGGAGCATCCTCTGACGGTATGTTGATTGACTCGGGCTACATAGATACCGAGAACGAGAACTCTATGGCCGCCATCTCTAACATAAATCTGAACACAGGAACAGGTGTTGAAGTAGGTTTGTCGGGATCCCCTACAGTAGGTGTAAGAGCTATCTCAGACGCCCAGTTTGTTACTGTAACAACAGCGGACATAGAGATAGGCGGAAACTTACGAGGACGTTTCCTACGTTGTATCCTACGCAACAGAACACCCGAAGCTACCTCCTTGTCCCACCTAGACTTAGAAATAACAAGCCCCTACAAATAATGAGAAGTAAAATAGACGAGTACATGCAGCCAAGAACCCACGGAACTAAGTGGAACGACACAGATGGTGTTGTAATAAAGGGAGTCAGCCGTGGCCCAGGGGAGGCAGTAGAACTGTCTAACCCAAGACGAGCACAACCACGGAGGGTACTAACCTCTGAGGGTGTGACGTCAGACCTAAAGCAGGAGAGTGGCAAGCTCTCTGTCACCAGTAACAAAGAGGCAGGCGAACCTATCAATCTCGTCGTGGAGTACTAATGGGATTTTTAACGAGTAATAAAGCTAAGGACGATCTGCTAGGTATAGCAAGTGGTCAGAAAGGTGAGTACCAAGAGATGATAGCTGGGTACGAGAGCAAGTCCGATCAGCTGATGGAAGAGACTATGGATCCTATGAACAAGGAGATGGATCTTCTACGTAAGCGGCGTAACTTCAGAGACCCTCTACAAGAGTTTGCCATGCAGTCTGGGGTGAGAGCTCAACAAGCAGGCGCATCTACTAAGGCGGCACAAGCCGCAGGTCTTGGTGGCGCAGGGGCTTTTGCTCAGGGTCAGATTGGCTTACAAGGCGCAACGCAAGGCTTCCAGCAGGCTGTCCAAATGCAGGCGCAACGTAGGCAGATGGATAGTCAAGCTTTAGGTGACCTACTTAAAACAGGTGGAAATATTAAAGCTCAAATGGGTATGTCACAACTCCAAGGCATAACAGGAATGCAACAAGCCAGCCTGCAAAGTCAGGCACAACTACAATCACAAGCCGCACAAATGGCGGATAAACCTACAGTCTGGGCAGGCTTCATAGAGGCAGGTATCGGTGCAGCCGGTGCTTGGGCAGGTAGTGATAGACGTCTCAAGGAGAATATCGCCCATGTAGGTGTGTCTCGTAAAGGGCACAATATCTATGAGTTTGAGTACAAGCAGGGAACAGGGCGACGTTTCAAGGGAGTAATGGCGGATGAAGTTCCATTCGCAGCTCTACCTATGGGTGACTCAGGTTACTTAGCAGTTAACTACGCCCACCCTGATTTAGATGTGGCTTTCGAGGAGATAGGATAAAACAATGGCAAGAGATCCCTACTACGATAGCAGCACTCCCGATGAAGGCAGCACAGTCAACGAAGAAATTCCTCAGACCGGTGGCCTAGGTGCGGGTATTGAAGCTGCGGTAACTGACGAAAGCAACCTTCCTGCAGTGCCCCCAGAGATGCAGACAGCTACAACCCCTGAACCCTACGCCTGGAAAGATGCAGAGGAGGGAGGTTTTGACTGGGGAGCATTGGCTACAATCCTAGGCGGAGGTGCCTTAGGTGCGTTAAGAACGATCACTGGTAACGAGGCTCCTTTAGCTAACTACCTTAAAGGTATTCAAGAGCAGGGGAAGAAGCAGGAAAAGTACATCGAAAGACTTAGAGAGATTCAGCTAGCGGGGGATACTTCTCCTCAAGGCCTGGCGATGATCAAGGATATAGGTGACGGAGATGCTGACGTAGGTGCAATACGGCTTGCTAGAAGCGGCAGTAAAGCTGCGGACAAATTCCTAAAAGATGCTGATGACATACAAGGCATAGCAGATAGGGTTTCGGCTACCTTGTCGGTAAACCCAGATGCGTTCGGAAAGTATAAAGACGAGGTACTAGCGCAGGTAGCAGCCGGAACAGCAACGCCAGAGTATTTAGACGCGGTTGATAGGCAGAAGGGCTTAGACCTATCAGCGACTATACGTTCGGATGACAAGCAACTCCAAGTGACGCAGCTGCACTTAGGGGAGATCAGGGCCTTTGAGAAGTCTTTATTGGACCAGGGGTATGGGCAAACAGAGATTGATAGGCAAACAATAACTAAATACGATTATACATCAGCTCAGGTTTTACAAGCCAACGCGCCCCTACCTGTAAATATTGGGGGCAGTAACGTCAACATCTCGACTAATAGACAGGACTATAACGGGTCAGTAGCGGGGGAAGATGCTGAAGCACTTGGGCATAAGGTTGCGCGAGAGACAGAAAACGATGTAGTCGATCTTAGTAATAGGAACCTCGCTCAGTTTGGTACCGATATATCTAAGATAGGTTCTTCTGCTGATGCGATAACACTATCTAAGCAAATTGATAGCAGTACTCTAGGGGAGAACGCGAAAGCAGACCTAAGGACTACACTATCTAAGAGCCCTATCATTGCTAACGAAGCAGCTAATCTTAGAGAGGGCCTGAAGGTAGCGAACCAGATCACGCAGGTAAAAGATAAGGACGGTAATGATACTTTTGATTTAACTAAATCAGGGCAGGCTTTTGAGTTAGGTTTATCTAACGGACCAGCAGTAGTAAAGCTCATTCAGGATAATTTCGCAGCATTTTCCGACATGCACGCTTCGCTCCCTAACGCTGTTTACCTAGATATGTTGACGAAGGAGCAACCGGTAAGTAGCGGCGGTACGATTACTAGCCTACCGGAGCTATCTGCACAGTTAAATAAGTTACTCGCCCCCGACGTGGACCCCGCTACCGGTACTATAAAGCCTGCTATTCTACAGGAAGGCGCGATTCGAAAGGAGTCTCAGGAGAGTCTGACTAGAGAGGAGAAGGCTATGGGTCTCACGCCTGGTCAGTACAGTCTCGAGGAGTTAGACAGCCGAGCTAGAGATGCTGAGTATCTACCTCCTCGCATCGTCGCTAGTGGTACGCAAAATTTTATTGCACAACACGTACCTGGATATGAGGGAACTTTAGACCTAGATAAGGACGGTAAGGTTGTACCCATTACTGCGGATCAATCCCTATCGCTCGCAGGCCAGCTCCCTAACCTGGAGTTAGATCTAAACCAGATGAACCCATTGGTCAGGCAGGAGGTCTTTAAGCAGGCTTACCCTGAGAGTAACCAAAAGGAGATAGCAACGACTGGAGCACAATTCATTAATAACGCAGCTATAGAAGGGGTTCGGCGAAAGGCTAAGAACGCCTCGAGTGCTGCCAGGTCTAGGAACCACCTGGAGGAGCCAGGTATTGTGCAGTCGGAGTTCTTTGAAGACAAGCTTTTCGGGCTTAACAGTAGCCAGCCTGCTTATAAGTTGATAAACCTCCTTGCGGAATCTTTAGCTGGCGGACAAACAGACCGTGGCCCTATGAAGAATAGACTAGCGAAGGCTGCTGGTCCGTGGGTGGGAAGCTTCTTGGAGACAAGTAATCGTTCTCCGTACGTCCTCCCTTGGATGGCAGATATCACAGAGGGTGCCATGGAAGCTGTGGGAATATTTGATGATAGAACCTCTGGCTACGATGAGACCCAGTTGGCACCTTTCGGCCCAACAAGTGCTTACACTAGGAATGCTAATAGCCCTACCGCAAACTTATTTTCGGACTACAGCAGGACCGAGGAAAGTATGCTGCAAGGTACAGTAGACTTATTCTTCGGTAAGGATACCATGCAGACGGACAGGGATGGGAATGAGATATCTTTCTACGCCGCTACGAAACGATGGGCACAAGATAACCCGAATAATCCAAGCGCTCGTATGTTTTTAAAACAAGCGAAAGCTATGAGGCTAGGTACCTACGCAGTGTTTGCAGGACTCGACATCAAGGAGCAGACTTTTGTAGAAGATGGAGTACGTCGCGTCAAGGGTTGGAGAGAGAAAAACGTGGGTGAAGGCAAACGTCTATTGAGTGAACAGGAGAAGGCGCAGGTAGACTCCGTGAACTATCACGCTATCGTTGAGAACCCTAACTTCCTACACTACCCTAACTCTACGGCCACCTTGGGGGCTACCATTGAAGCAAGGAAGAATTTTGCAGATCAGGTAAATATGACAGTTACGATACTGGATCAGCAAACAAACTCTCTAGGAGCGAACCTCCTACTGCCTGGTATGTCAATAATGCGGGACGGTATAAACGCACGAATTGAAGCCACTACGGCGGAGGATCAGTTTCTGGGTATGAGTACTGCATTCTTTACGCAGGGTTCTATAGCAGACACGGTAGACACAGGGTTTTTCGATACAGCTGACACAGAGCAGTACGCGCTGCCTTACGATGAAAAGACTGCTCGTGAGACTATGGATTCAGCGGGTGCACCAGTGAATCGACAGCGGGAAGCACAGCATGCTGCTAGGCACGCGGAGCATACGATGATAAACTTCTCGTTTGGAGGAGAGCCTAACTTCGACGGATACTTTCAAGCTAAGAATGGTTATAACGGAACGTACCAGGCGGACATGGCGGTGCATAACCCGGAGATAGCAGCCGTAATGAAGAGCAACGAGTGGTTGTTTGATAGTGACTCAGCTCAGACTCTGATAGGCATACAGGTAGACGAGGCGAACGAAATGTACCAGAAAGATCCGGAATACATAATGGCGCGGTATAAGATAGAGACAGGGTCAGCGCCGCATGCTAAACTGCTGGAGGCTGTTGCAGGAAATGACGTACAGAAACGTGCAGGGGCGCTAATGTTCATGTGCGCTAAGGCCGTAGATGCTCAACAGGTGCGTGAAAGATCTGGGAGAGATCCACGTTCTCGTGAAGGTAGCTACCCGAAGGATTACCAAGAAAAACTCTTAGAGAAGGTTAAAGCGGATTTAGTGGAGAGAGAGGCGAAGAATACAAATGAGTAGTTACCAACCTAACATGTTAGATCGTATCATGAACCCTACTTTAGGGGTTTTTGAGCAACCACTTTGGCGCATCTGGAGAGCCTTGCAGGACGAGGAGGTAGACCTGTTTTCTGGTAAGGGTATCTTAGATCCTCACCTACTGCCTTTCCTAGGTATGGCGTTCGACCCTAAGAACTCCGTTATGCCTGACGAGAAGCTAAAGAGATTTAATAAAACAGTAGGCACAGATATGTCAGGTTTCGGGGCGGAGTTAGGTGTCGCCATAGCCACAGACCCACTGTCTTGGTTAACTAGTGGCCTATCTAGCCTAGGCAAGGGAGGGAAAGCTGCAGGTGCTGCTGTGGCAGGAAGAAAAGCACCTATGGCAGTTATGGGTGTAAAAGCTGCAGCGAAAGCACTTCAAGATGAGCAGGTGCAGCAGGGCCTGTACCGTGTTATAAGTAACGCAGCTGGAGACAGTGCGGGTGCTGCAGCTCACGGAGGTTACACGAAGAAAGCCTTCTCAGACCTTATGCCGAATGCAAAGGTCAATGACGTACGAGCGCAGTTGGATGCTGCCATAGCTCAGGAAGGTAAGCTCGTAGGTCAAGCAGGTGAAGAGATAGGTGAGTCACTTACGGATGCGCAGCTACAAGGCTTAAGAGACTTTAGAAAGAATGTCCTAGGGGACTTCGCAGAAGCAGACGAGGTTTTGATTAAAAACGACTCGATGCTTGACTTCATCAATAGAGGCGGGTCAAGGGAGATGGGTATCGGAGCGCCTATCTTGGGTGACCTGTTCGGTATGTACAAGCCTGTATCCCACGCCTTCCAAGCAAAGCAAGGTAACTGGATGAACTGGTACTTCAACACGATCAAGAAGAGTTATAAAGTTATGGGCTATGTCCCGGCTAAGCTCGCAGGAGGTGTGTTGGGTATGATGGACAACGTGGCTGGTATAGGTACTCTTACTAAAGAAAGTAGGCGTGTCGTTACTCAGTTTGTCCACCACTACAAGAACGCAAATGTACCTACAGTTGTAACAGACAAACTAGGTAAGAACCCAGACCAGAGTCACTACGGAGGAACCTTAGCAGGTATAGATCAGCGAGCTAAGTACTTGGAGGGTGTAGGTCCTAAGATAATGAACTCCTTGGACATAAAGATAAAGGATGTAGATGTCAACGTTGTAGGATCCGAGCTTGGTGCGCGGGCCCACATTGAAACGTTCTTGAAGGGGTTAGAGTCTGCAGAAGGCGGACTAGTAAAAAACTTCAAGGCTACCTTTAAGAAGGGAGAGTTTGAGGAAGCCTTGGCCTTACTAGGCCTATCTAAGACTATCTTAACTAACTCGGATCCTGCTGTTGTTCGAGCAGCTATCCAGGACTCTCTGCAGGAGTTAGTAGAGAAGTCGTCGATAGCTAACGGATCTTTCGGAACAGCTGCATTTAGAGGAGGGTCTCCAGTGATGGAGGACGCTTTAAAAGAAGGCGACAAGTTGACTAGAGAAAACTGGCCTGGGTGGCTTGGAAGAGCGACCTCTAACCTACGCACTAGAGCATTCGTTTCTGACTTCGGTACTGTTGAAGCTAAGGCCTTTTCTGACGCGACTCGGATACAAAGCTCAGCTCAGGGACACTTCTTGAACCAGGCTATCATAGATATAAACCAATCTATTAAACAGATAACAGACCATAATATGTTGGGCTTAGCTCACGAGGAGGTATCCCAGATCTTTATGGCTAAGATGGGGTTGAAGACTTTCTCAGATGAACTTAGCATCTGGACGGCAGGAGGGATAGATCCAAACAAACCATTATTCCACACCTTAGGAGAGTTTGACGAGTTCATATCTTCGAGAGTAAATGGTGAGTTAGAAGCCATCATAGGTATTGTAAGTAGTAAGTTAGGGGTTGAGGGTACCGAGGGACTAGGTGGCCTACAGACGCTCCTTAATAACATAAGTCAGAGAAGAGCAACTCTACCTATTAAAGACATAGAAGATCTTCTACAAGTGTACCCTCAACTAAAGCCTCTGCTAGGCGCTACAGATGAGCAAGGGAATATTTCAATAGGCCAGCTGCGGGGTCACTTGAATAACTTAGACGGCGCAATAAATGAAGACGTACGCAAAGCAGTCTTACGCCGATTCAACGTAGAGGAACACCAGCTCTACCACGTTGCGAATGACTCTACGGTACGACTACAAGCCCCTATAACATGGGCTACAAAGGAGGAGGTCCTAAAGGATATAGTGTCGGGGAACAAGAACCTCGTGGCCTATACACCCTCTACTAAACACCCAGAGCTTTTAACTTTAACCACGACCACAGAACTGGGTGCGGCTAACTCCCCTCTGCGTAACTTCAAGACGGAGCAGCTATTCGGTAAGGACGGAGTAAGTGGGATACACGGTGCACTACTTAAGCAGAAAGCAATCTTAAAGAGTGCTAAGGCATCAGGTGGTGTAATTAAAACTAAGTCCCCAAAAGAGCTAAGAGCTATAGCGGGCATCGAGGAGACCGATTCTTTATTGGTGCAGCAAGCTAAAATTAAAGAGGCTCAATCCTACGTCGATGCAGATCTTGATGCTCTTCAAAGGTATCGAGGTATCTTAGATGAAGATGCTGCGTCGGGAGTACAGAGAGTGAAACTTTCGGGCGTGACAGAGCCTACTGTGGTAAAAGATATTCTACGTATCGGAACTAAGAATGTAGGCGACAGCAAAGTACCTCTGACTGCTGCGGATGAGTTAGGCGTATTAGACGTAACGCTACCAGGATCTAGGGATATTGTGTCTAACTTCATGACACTACATACGAGACTAATGGCCAACATGGAGAAGATTCGTGTCTGGGGAGATCTGCACGGTGCAGGTACTCCGCACATTAAGACACAAGGAGTAGCTATCCCACAGGTGATGCTTGGTGAGATCGCGGACGACATGATAGATTTAGGTAATATCTCGGATCAACTCCTACAAGGTATGTTCGACAGTGGCCTAGTCAGGGAAGGCAATGAGATGCTACCTGGGGAGTTTGCTATCGCCTTAATAAATAGGTTGAAGGAGCACTCTGTCCAGATAGGTTTAAACAACAAGATTATCGGTACCTCGGGATCCGTGCCTTTCGGTTACCTCCATCGCATACCTGACGGTGCAGAGCAGCGGATTATTAAAGAGGCTATTGATTGGATGGTGGATTCACCTAGTTCAGTCTCTAGTCATATCGTGTCTATCCTAGAAACGAGAGCAGACAGAGGCCTGACCATAGGAGAGATTAACTACGTAGACAATGCTATCGCGTTGCAGTTGGAAGGAAACGCCCAGCTAGGCGGTTTAAACAGGTTATTCGGAGACTGGAGAGAAAGTTTAACTGGTTCTCGTAAAGTAGCTAAGTACAGTGAAGACCCTGCTGCGGCACTTATCTCGCACCTAAAGGAGATAGGCGACGTACTTAGGACCTCGAATATCTACGAGTTAGCTGGGACAGAGGCTGGTAGGAAGATAGGGTTAGAGACGTTCACAGTAATGGGCGTGTCTAAGAATGAGTTCAGGACTGCCTCGGCTAGATACTCCCCTGATACTAGAGCACGTATCACAGATACAGAGGTTCAGACAGAGATAGAGAGATCAATAGGCTCCGTAGTTACTAACAATCAAATAGAGCAGACATTCCTGGCCACAGGTCCTAGTGATGAGATGTTGAAGATGCTCGAGCCTTTAGATACTATGGCTGTTAGCATAGACAAAGCGGTAGAGGCTTTGTTAAAAACAGGGGGTACTAAAAAGTTGGCTACCTTCAGCGGAGCTATCAGCGTGGACGCACTCGTGTCCCAGATAGCAAAGATTCAAGCAGACAAGGCCCTTCCGTTGGCTATAAAAAATGACTTGCAGGTCCTTAAGGCTGACCTTAAGTTCGTACAGTCTGTCGGAGGTATGGGCGCCAAGCCTGAGTTAATTCAAAAGCTAACTGAAGATGTAGCTAAGAACTACCGAGTTATTAAAGATAAGTTTAAACCTCTAACTCCGAAGCAACGCGAGGCAAGACTAAAGGAGTTGAAGGCGGAGCAGGATAACCTGTTGGATAGTGTAAGTGGAAACAGCTACATCGGAGATGAGTTTCCTCGACCGTCCAAAGAGAGGTACATTGATGTAGACGGAGCGGGAGAAGTGCCCCACGGCTCTTACCACTTTCAGGATAACCTTAATGCGTTAAAGGAGATGGAGCTAACAGGGCCCAATCAGGCAGCGTTCCAAGATCTAGTACCTAAAAACTGGTGGGCGATCTCTGGCCTAAACAACGCTACTGGTGGTAGAGAGGCGTACAAACTTCTTCAAGAAGCGTACACAGCTGGACACATGAACGAGTTAACTGTTGCACACGCGATACACTTGTTTGAGTTCAATCCCGCCCTCCTCAAAGAGTTAGAGTATAGCCCTAATCTCTTCCTTAACCATGCAAACATAGCTAGGAATAATCAGATAGACGACATCATAGCAGAGCATGCTATCAGGATGAAGTCGCCGCTGCAGCGGAGAGTGAAGACGACACTGAAGGACGAGAGATCAGGGTTGGACAAGGTTGGTCAAGAGTTTGTGGATGATGCAGACGTTAGTACACACCTCGATGACCTAGAGTGGTTAGCTGGGGATGAAGCAGGTAGGGCAGCTCTAAGGGAGATCCAAGATCTACAATACAGGAATCTCTTAAGTGTGGTAGGCAAGGCTGCTCTCGTAGGGACTGAACAAGAGAAGGTTATGGCAGATACCTTCCTGATGTTGAAAGAAACCTTTGAGGCAGAGGGCGGTAGTATGGTTGATTTCATACAGAAAGGTTGGGGACTAGGTTTAGATGAGGCAACAGAGTTTGCCCACGATGTCCACAAGTTTAGTAACTTTGTGATGGAGGCGGTCTTAGACGCTAAGGGTTTAGATGACCTGGAGCGAGTTGGGTTCGGGGCCTTTATAACTAAGGTAAAGGAGAGGATACGTCACGTCCTTAACTTCCTAGTGAATAAGTTTAGGGGGGAGCCGCAATCTATTAATACCCACCAAGCTGTCGTAGAAGAACTTAACGCTATGGCAAGAGGTATGATGGATTTAGAGGGCGACTCTCAGCTCTCCTGGAGTCTTGCGGATCACGCTATAAAGAGGTTAAACAACCACAACAACTACTTACTTAAGCGTATACATAATAGGTTAGTAGATCAGAGCGAGTTTGGCCTCAACCCTATAGGAGGTAAGCTTACTAGTTACGGGGATGGTGCTAATCTGCAGCACAACATACGCGCTGTAAATGGGTTGTATGAGCAGGTGTCTGGTCAAGCTAACGTAGTTGAAGACCTAGTTCAGGTGGCTGAATCCTCCGTGAACCGGAAGTTAATAGAGGAGTACCGAACTTGGGCAACTCAGCGAGGTATTGCTGCAGGTGAAGGACCTGGTGCCGTAATCGAAGCGCCTACCAGAGAAGCGTTAAAGGACATTAATCTTAAGGTCGAGTTGGAGGGTATCGCCATAGATAAGATGGGCATATCAGAGGAGTTGGTAAAAGACATGTCCCGGGAAGAGTTAATAGATGCAATTGTATCCTCTGGAGGTAAGCGGAGGACTAGAGATGGTAGGCGTATGCCTATAGAGGAATCCATACAGGAAATTAAAACAGCTGCGGTGGATACTCCCTATGGTCACGGCGGGGAGGCTCAATCTTTCAATGTGTTAGTAGATCCAGGTAGTTTTGTAGACCATTTGGATGTCTACCTCAAGAGAATTATGGAGGGAGATCCAGAAGCCTTGGGACAGATGAACCAGAATCTAATACAGCAAAACCGTCTGATCGCGAATGAAGCAAGACTGTACGCGGAAGGTAGCGTACAAAATCAAAGCCGAGTAGCTATGATGTTGGATGAGGATATGAAGGCAGCCAGTGGCCTAACTGAAAGTATGCTTGACGACGCTAATACCTTACAAGGTGAGGGGGCTGGGTTTGTTCTCAGAACAGGGGACGACACTCTCCTAGGTCAGTTGGAGATGCACTTTAGTCCAGAGGAGTTAAAGAAGTTTTTCGGTCTAAAGACTAGGGATGCCTACGAGAAAGAGTTCATGGAGGTGTTTGGTACGGTCGAAGTGAAAGGGAAGGAGATCCTAGGACCAAAGAAAGGAGGGGAAGTAGTAGAGGAGGGACGTCGCCCAGGTACGTTGGAGGGTGTCAATCTCGAGTTAGAGAATCACATCGACAGTGCTGTGCGAAAAGGTGAGTTTACCCCTGCTTGGTTTAAAAAGTTTCAAGCTTTGCAGGAGCAGCGTTCCGACATTCTATTGAAGTTCCAAGAAAAAGCTGTGGAGGCGCAGGGGCGACTGGAGTTGGCTCAAAACGCGGCTTCATTTATGTTACTTAGGACTAAGTTAGTGGCTGATCTTAGAAACCTAAGCGAGATGCACAGCATGGTGAGCAAAACTGCTGTCGTTCTAGCAGACAAAAAGTCAGGGTCCGCGCTCCACTTAGCTAGGCGAGACGTATTAGAGAAGAGAAACCTAGGCACACACTCCTTAATGAACCTACAACGAGAGATCCCTGAAGAAGCAATGCTTTCACTCGACGGGATTAACACCCTTTCGCAGAAAATAGGTGATGGTGTGGCGTTAACTAAGGCAGAAACTACCTGGGTAGAAGAGGTGTTTAAGCAGGACCTAGATCTAGTACCTTTATCCGCACAGGACGTTCCCCAGTTTGCGTTAGGTACTGAGGAGATAGCCCACGCTGCAGCTAAGCGTGTAGCTAAGATGGAGGCCGTAGGGCAAGGCTTGCAAACTAAAATGGATGAGTTGAAGGTCTTAGCAGATAATATAGATATCAAGTTAACCCCTGGCCTAAGTGCAAAGGAAGCTAGGGCAAAGGTTAGAGAGGCGCTAAACACTTTAAAGAAACATAAAGAACCTCAGCCCATTGGGTTTGCTAGCACGCCAGAGGAGCTTGCGAAGTTCTCTCCTGATAAACTTGGTCGCTTGGATAGGCAGTTAAATTTAGCGTTGAAAGCTTCTGCAGAGGGGGACAACAGGCTACTGAAAGCATTCTTAAACGAGACGGGCGAGACGCTAGAAACTTTAAACCTAGCAAAGCCTAGTAAAGAGTTGATAAAGCGGCATGGAGATAATCCTCAGGTGATGCAGGAGATACTCGCCGCCTTGACTACTAAGAGTGCCAGAGACTTATACGTAGCTGGACCAAATGGTATGCAAATGAATACCATTCAGGAGGTTATGAACGTGGCCCATGAAGCGGTAGAGAATTTAACTACCACTCACCCTAGGATTATGCGTGATCTGTTGGCTGCGGCCGACGGCTTTGGACCTAAACTAAATCTACCTGCTAGACGAACAGCAAAGGATGCGCCTATAGATCCTAAGCTGCGACAAGACTTGACTGACTCAAAGAAAGTTGAGTCGGAAGTAAAGGAGTTGGAGGAGCGTCTCGAGAAGCTTAACAGAGACCAAGTAGAGGCAGACGAGTTGCACGCGAAGATGTTGGATGAGGCTGATAACTCTACGAGTACGCGTACTTTCGTGGAGGGTAAGAAAGGGAAGACAGCTAAGCAAAAGGAAGCCGCGTGGGAGGCGGGTGAGAAGACAAGGAAGGGGGGGTTTGATAAGTCTAAGCCTAAGAAGGGAGCTAAGCAGGGGCAGACGGCTGCACAGCAGTTAGCGGCGTGGAATAAGGAAGCAGCTAGGCTCAAGAAACTGATGGGCAAGAAGTACAAAGCGCGACCTGTTCCTAAGTTTAAAGACAGGACAGGCCCAGCTAAGTATAAGCCTAAGCCGAAGCCTAAGGGAGGATTCAAGGACGAAGTAGATACAAGAGCGGACTACTACGAGAGTCGGGTAGTAGCTCAAGAAGAGTTGGACGTTGTAAACAAACACCTACGTACCCCACTTAGGTACACTAAGGAGGAGCTCGCGGTGTTTACTGCACGCCAGAAACACCTGCAAAAGAACTTGAAGTTTATCGCTGATAGGATCAGGAAGTCGGGCAATGCAGCTAAGCACATACTGAAAACTAAAGATGGCTTAAAAACTAAGGCTCTGTTTAACAAAGTTGTTGCTAGACGAGACAAAGGGATAGAGAAACTTCTGGAGCAAGACACTGCAGCTAGGCACAGGGAAAACCTGTTGAACGATGGCCTTCTATCAAGAGGTACTGCTCAGGTGATGAACAGATCTAGAGACGGTCTAGTTAGAAATCAGTCTAGCATGGTTACTAAGGATGCCAACGCTCCAGGAATACCTACTCCGTTTGGTAATGTAGATAAGTTTCAGTCTAAGCAGAGGCTAAGACATATGGAGGGGGCGGAGAAGTTAGATGGAGGAAGTGAGGGATCCGCTATGGCTAATAACCTGATGGATGAAGTGACTACACCTACTGCAACAGAGCGGGTAGCTGCTTCGAGGACCACACCAGATGCTGCTCTACACCCTACTACTCCAGGTATGAAGACCGAGACGCAAACTAACGCGGTTGAATCTAACGCTTCTTATAACCTAGTTGTTAGAGAAACAGATGGCTCTATTAGAGAGCGACCACTTAGTTTCCTAGCAAACAAAGCGAACGGACACGCCATGGCCTCCTATGGAAAAGGGGAGACTATTCAAGAAGCTGTCTCTCAAAGCACGCGTTCTGGTGCAGGAGCTGAGCGTTTCTTATCTCCAGGGCAGGTTACGCCAGAGTTTGTTAACCAACATTTGATAGGCCACCAAGTTATGGTGGGTCCTGCTAACCTTACTAAAGCGATGCAGGAGGGGGTTAGACTAGACGCCCCTAGTAGTATCAACTCTTTCTGGAAGTTCTACGACTCCATCTTAGCCGTAACAAAGATGTTGGCTACTACGCTTAAGTTGCCGTTAGACTTTGCTACCAACAACGTACTATCTGGTATTCCTCAGTCTGCCCTAGGTGAGATAGGTATAGGTAACTACCTATCTGGATCTGTACTCGCAGCAAGAATAATATCTCGAGATGTGTCCACCGCTGGCTTAGACGAGCTAAACTCGTTGGTCCATTACGGAGGCTCTAACCCTGTGAATCGCCGATTAAGGCCAGCTAAAATGGTAACGGGTGCGGGTAGTGACGACATCATGTCTATGGGTAGGCGCGGCGCTAGTGATCTTGCCCCTGAGTTTAAGGGTGTGGATGCTACGACGGAGGAGTTATGGGTAACCAACAAGACAGGAAATAGTTTCTACATCCCAGAGGTCATTGCGGAAGGGATAGAGCTTGGCGCCTTTGATACGTTCACTCACGCAGAGGTGCGTAACATGATCAATGGCGACTCGGTCAGGGAGCTTAGAGGGAGGTTCATGGGAGATCCTTCTGCGATGCGTAAGACAAAAGACGGGTTACTTCGCTTTGCAGAAAACTCTGAGACGTTTGTACGCCTGTCGATGATGCTTGGTTCTATAGTAGCTGGCTTCACCCCCGCACAAGCGGCACAGAAAACAGCTTATGCAATGCTAGACTACGGAGATAAGACTAGGATGGAGCGTAACTTCTTTAACCGAACCGCGTTCTTCTGGACCTACCCTAAGAAAATGATACCTAGAGCAGGGAAGTGGTTGCTGTCTAATCCCTCTAAGGGAGCGTCTACTTTAAATCAATTCTTTACTACGATGCAGGGCGAGCACGAAGGTCAGGATATGCAGCTAATCTCCTCTGAGGGAAGACCGGAGCTTATGATAGGAGACTACAGAATTAACCCTGCTAGACTTAACCCAATGCTAGACTCGGTAGTGGCCTTAGGTGCTGTAGCAGATATCTTAGTTCCAGGACTGTCTTCATCCCACCGAGAAATGTCTGGAGAAGCAGCCTTTGATAAGCCTATCTCTCCTAACCAAATAGCGAACGTAGCTGGTTGGGAGGAGTTCTTTCCTACAGAGGATCCTTTAAATGTAAGAGGGGATTGGCTAGACGAAGCAACAAACTCTAACTGGGCAATAAAGTTATTGACAGGGCAGGGTTCTCCTTTCTCTTCTAGAGATCCTCAGGTTGAGTACTCAGCACTGGAGACTATGGCAAAGTCTGTTCTCCCCTACCGAAAGGTTAGACCGGGGCAAGAGGCAGGACGTAAAATTAAACGTATTAGATACTACATGCGTCAATACCAAAACCAATGGAAGGAAGCGCAGATCAACGGTGATCAACTGGCATCCCAGATACTTGAGAGAAAGTTAGAGCAGATGCAGCGTAACATACTGGGGATCAGGAGAGATAATCCAGGGGTAGATAGCTATGGGTAAACTACTTATACCCCTGTTACTCCTGGCCTCCTGTGCCGTAACTCCTGTAACCGCTGGATTATCTGGTGCCCTTGTTGGGGCTGGAGCTACGATGTACCTCGACGATGACCCTGACATAATAGTAGACGGCGAAAACCTAGTGGTCCAAGGCGGGGAAAGCAACGCCTTTAGCCTACTCGAGGTCGCCATTGAAAACCTTTGGAGTATAGTTTTAATATGCTTACTGCTCTGGCTAATGCCATCCCCTCAACAACTACTCCAGAAATGGAAGAAAAGAATTAAACGAACATGAGAAAGAAGACTAAACTCCTCCTTGTAACCGTTGCATGTATGGCGTTCGCAGCGCTAGTACTGATATGAAAACCCAAGACCAAGTAATCGGTAAGTTCCTCCAGGCTATCACGTCTGTCTCACTAGCGTTAGTCGGCTTCATTGCTGTCAGTGCGCTGGATAAAATCTCTGATCTAGACGAGAAGATCAATAACCACATCGTGGCCAGTGAACATCGCATAACTGTCCTCGAACATCGCGAATGAAAACAGTAGTAATACCAGACCTCCATGTCCCCTTTCAACATCCTGAACACACTAAAGCGCTTCTCCGCTTTATTAAGAAAGAGCGACCCGATGGAATTATACTACTGGGGGATGTCCTGGACCTGCATTCGATTACTACTCACAGGCAAGTTAAGAACTTTCAGGACAAGCTCGACGAGGAGATCTACGCGGGGAGTGATTTCTTATTTGCTCTGCGGAAAGCCGCCGGTCCGGGGATACCGATTACGTACATTAAGGGAAATCACGAGGACCGCTGGGACAGAGCGATACAAAGCCAGGTTCCCGCATTCAGAATGTTAGACATGTCACTACCCAAGTACCTGGACCTAGAGTCTTTGGATATTAAATGGGTAGAAGATGCATCGGTTACCCCTGTTCGAGTGCCATGCGGCCAGGGACAGAAGGTCCGGTTCATCCACGGTCACGAGGTTAAAGGATCGAGTCGCACACCGGGTGGTCATGCACTGAAGATTGCGAAGCTGTTAGGTGAGAACATCCACTGCGGACACACTCATAGGCTGGGTCTACTCATGGCCCCACGAACTTCGAAGGGTAGGCAGATAGATCTTTTTGGAATAGAAGGAGGTTTACTTGCAAATAAGCGCTCGCCTGCGTTAAGATATGCAGGCCCGGCGCCGGAGTGGACTTACTCTTGGTCAGTATATGACTCCAAGGATAATTCTTCACCCTACCCAAAATTTTACAGACCAGTTTGAAGCTGAAGAACGGAGACCTACTACTAGGTATCGACCCGGGCTATTCCAACCTAGGACTTGCGATCATTAAAGTGACTAGCAAGGGCCCGAGGGTTGTTGAAACATGGTGCGTTACTATAGGCAAGCGAGGAGATACTCCTGGCTTCCTTAAGAAAACGCAGGCAGTGATTGATGAAGTATGTGCCTACCCTTTTGTTGGTTGGGCCACCGAGTCTCCACCTACTGTACCTAACCGTGTCACTGCTAACCTCCTTTGGTATAGCACTGGCTTGATTTGGTCGGGGATATATAGACACAAGGGCTTGCTTCCACAACAAGTGGCCCCTGCTAGAATCAAATCTCACACAGGCAGGATCCTAGGGATCAAGTCATCTAAGCACTGGTCGCCAGGCAAGGAGTTAGTAGGTCAGGCCACTGCCTTACTTACTGAGGAGCCTAGCGATGGACGTACTAACCACGAGAATGACGCTATCATGGCAGTGATTGCAGCCTTCTTACCTAAGGAAATTAACAAGGCAAAAGAAAGATGGGCGAAACAAACCTCATAAGAGTAGAGAACGTACTAGCAGGTGGGGATGGCTTGGCTAACCTAGCTGAGCAGAACCTAGTCGAGCTAGGGTTTAAAGCTCCTGTTGTTGCTGCAGCTCAGGCGGTCGCAATCTCTTTGGCCTTCTGTCAACAGAGGGAACTCGTCTTAATGATGGAGCTCAACCGTAGGGTTGCAGCCGAGGCCGAGGCTACAGGGCAGGCGTTTGCCGAGATGTTATTCGACGCCTCAAATAGATCTATCTATGCGCCGGTGATGAAAGACATCGACCGAGCGCATAGACAGGGGAAGGAGTACCGTAAGCAACTCCAAGAGTATCTAGA
>TARA_R110000765_G_scaffold78629_2_pt1 | contig 25177 bp, 17 predicted proteins | sample TARA_R110000765 | Tara Oceans TARA_R110000765 (sample SAMEA4398168) | marine metagenome | biome: Polar Biome; feature: [MES] marine water layer (ENVO:01000295) within the mesopelagic zone...; material: water (ENVO:00002006), including particulate matter (ENVO:01000060) such as...... | reverse complement strand
TTTAGCAACACTTATTGTGGCTATTGTGCCATTAACACGCGCTAATAGTTTTAATGCAGAACTTAACTCTCAGGCAACCTCATCAAGTGAAAGCGGCTTAATTCAAGGGCCGCAATTAATATTCGCTCACCCCGACAACAGTAAGCATATAGCCTTGCCCTTAGATATAACGCTTAATATTGAAGTTAATGGTTTGGTCGCTTATGCACAAATAAAGCAAGTATTTATAAACCCTTATAACATTGAGTTAGAGGGTAAATATCAATTTCCATTGCCGGAAAATGCCGCGATTAAACACTTAAAAGTAAAAGTGGCTGATAAAGAAATTATTGGTCAAATAATGGAGAAAAAAGCAGCTAAAGCCGTTTATGAACGAGCGAAAAAACACGGAAAAAAAGCGAGTTTAGTGCAACAACAGCGACCCAACTTATTTACCAACAACATAGCTAATATTCCTGCACAATCAACGGTGGTGGTAACATTAGATTTCATCATGCCGGTAACCTTTAACCTAAACCAGTTAAGCTTGAAACTACCGCTTGCCATGACCGCTCGTTATCATAGCGAGAACTACCAAAAGTCTCCTGCGCAACAAGACACAGATTTTATACCTTTACAGGCGAAAGTACTCGCGAACAGCCAAGCATCAATAAATATAGTACTTAATGCCGGTGCTAGCGTTGCAACAATAACCAGTAATAGCCATAACATAAAAACTAAAGCGTTAACTGGCGATCAAGCTTCGCACCTGATCACTCTAACTGAGGAACAAACCATCGCAAATAGTGATTTTGAACTCAATTGGCGGCTTCAACCAAATCAAAAACCACAAGTCATTAGCTTTACCGAACAGATTGGTAGTGAATACTTTACCTTATTAACCTTTTTCCCACCGTCAGTTGATCAAACAACACCCTTAGCGCGTGACATTATTTTTATTATTGATACCTCAGGCTCTATGCAAGGAAGCTCCATGGTGCAAGCTAAGGCTAGTTTGCAAGAAGCAATTTTAAAATTAAATACCAAAGACAGCTTCAACATTATCGCTTTCGACGACAGCGTTAAATTATTATTTCCAGACACAAATATGGCTTCACCACGTAATATTGGCCAAGCACAGCAATTTATCAACAATTTGCAAGCAGATGGGGGCACTGAAATGTATCGCCCTCTTAGTCAAGCACTCGTCATGGCAAAAGCTCAGCAGCAAACAGTAAAGGCCATTCGACAAGTCATTTTTATTACTGATGGCGCTGTCGCTAATGAGTTTGAATTGATGCAGTTACTTGATGGTGCTCAACGGAACTTTCGTTTATTTACCGTTGGAATTGGCGCTGCACCCAATGGCTATTTTATGAAAAAAGCGGCGCAGTTCGGCCGAGGCAGTTATGTCTTTATTAAAAATAATAATGAAGTTCAATCACAGATGTCTGCCCTGATGAGCAAAATCAACCATCCGGCGATCACTAACATTGACTTAATGTTTGATAACCAAGTTCACCAAGAAGTGGATGTTTACCCTAAAAGAATTGCTGATTTATACATAGGAGAGCCGTTGCAAATAGCGATAAAATCAAAGCTGCCTATTACGAGTGTACAAGTCATGGGAGATAGTGCTGAAAGCCCTTGGTATCAGCAAGTAATTATTGATGACAGTCATTCATCGCGAGGTATATCAACACTCTGGGCGCGAAGAAAAATTGAAAGTTTGTTAGATAGTTTAGTCACTGGAGCTGATAAAGACCAAGTTAAATCAGAGGTTATTTCAACTTCAATTACTCACCAGACATTATCACCCTATACCAGTTTTATTGCGGTTGAGAAACCAGCTGAGTTGTTGCCATTAACCGCTAAAAATAACGAAAATAATGCCAAACGACAAATGAATACGTTAGCAAAAGCACATAAAAATTTAATGGTAGCAATGCCTAGAACAGCACTGGGTTGGTATCAACAACTACTGTTCGGTTTGTTAATAATGCTGTTAGCACCATTGATATTGCGCATGTGGGCTAAATAGCATGGCTAACCTCACTAAAACCGCTAGAAAATTAGCGGCTGTGGCTTTATTAATTGTAGGTGGTTTTGTGTGTGTGCATGCGAGTTGGCTGCCAGCTAAAGCGTGGTTGTCACAACAATTAATTAAACATAGTTGGCAGCAATCAATATCAATAATGGCACAACAGAAAATACGTGGACAAGATAATACCAACCCACACAGCCTAAGCATGCCAATAGCCATTAAACCGTGGCCTTGGGCTGATACATTTCCAATTGCCGAACTAGTTTTTCAGCGTATAGATAAGAGTATAGTGGTATTAAATGGCGGTGATCCAACAACGTTAGCCTTTTCAGCTGGTGCGATTGCACCATTTAATCAGCCTGCGGCCATAAAGCCTTTTGTTGTTGCAGGTCACCGAGATAGTCACTTTGCATTTTTAGAGGATATTGCCATAAAAGATATAGTTTCTTTGGTCGATGCCCGAGGAAAAATGCAACACTATCAAGTAGAAAGTATTGATATAGTTGATGCTACTATCGGCCAATTTCCATTAGTTGCTGATGAGAGAAGTTTAGTGTTGATCACATGCTACCCTTTCAAAGGTATTACTAATAGCGCCGATGAACGTTATGTAATTACCGCAACCCCTTTGTGATAGCAATTGAAGTAAGTAAAAACTTTAACATTTGATCGCTATATTTTACGGGTAGATGACCTCTAAGCATTTAACAGTTTTTCAAATTCAATAACCATTAACTTTACTCACTGCTTTAGGCACCTGCCCAGTTTCGCGAAAACTGATAATATTTTGAGCGACAATATCACAAGCACTATTGAGATTTGTTGGCGCAGATATGTGTGGTAAAATGGTGATGTCTGGGTGTTGCCAAAGTGCGCTATCAGCGTTGAGTGGCTCATGTTCAAAAACATCAAGTACCGCATGGTTAATATGGCCAGAGCTTAAAGCATCGAGTAAATCGTCGGTATTAATAATACCACCACGGGCAAAGTTAATAATCGCACTGCCTTGAGGTAACTTAGCTAATAAATCTTTATTAACAATCCATTTTGTTGCGGGGGTTAACGGTAATAAGCACACTAAAATATCACTTTGCGCTGCCATTTCTACTAATCCACTCTCTCCACTATAACAGCTAACATTGGCTATATTTTTAGCTGTTCGGCTCCAACCCATAACCTTAAAACCATTTATTTTCAGCTGCTTTGCACATGCTTGACCTAATTCTCCTAAACCAAGAATACCAATACGTCGTTCACTTGCAGGTATAAGAGCATGCTGTAGCCAGTGCTTATCTTTTTGTTGCTTAGCATAACGCGGCATGTCTCGGTGCAAATATAAACTCCACGCTAATACGGCTTCAGACATGGCACTGCTTAGCATAGGATCAATTAATCGCACTACTTCAATCGGTGAATCTGTTAATGACTTCATTAAATGTTCAACGCCAGCCCAAACACTGTGCACCCACGTTAAGTTTTCAAATTCTGCCAGTAACTCTGGTTTAGGATTAGCAACAATAGCTAGCTTTACCTGTTTTTTTTCTACCGGCTTAATCTCAGAAAACGCCACAACATGCTCGTTAGGTAGTCGCTGATTAAGTGCCGCTAGCCAGATAATTTCTTCATGTTTGGGTAATTGATTTATAAATGGGATCATATGGCTTTGCGTTCATGTAAAATAGATTTTATTATACTACCGTAAGATAATACTTAAACCAGACAATGTTTTAATCTATTGATAAGTAAAAAGTTATAATTTTGTTCTATCTTCCCACGCCCAACTAAGGTATAACGGCGCTATGAAAGTACCTAAACGAATACAGCCACTTGTTAATGATGGCCTAATAGACGAAGTAATAAGCCAATTAATGAGTGGAAAAGAAGCCACTGTTTATATGGTGCGTTGCGGCGATGACATTCGCTGCGCGAAAGTTTACAAAGAAGCCATTAAGCGCAGTTTTAAAAAAGCAGCGCAATATCAAGAAGGTAGAAAAAGTCGCAATAGCCGTCGTGCAAGAGCGATGGAGAAAGGATCTAAGTACGGTCGAGACCAACAAGAGTCAGCTTGGCAAAATGCTGAGGTTGACGCGCTATACCAATTAGCAGAAGCCGGTGTTCGCGTGCCACAACCTTTTGGTTGTTTCGATGGCGTATTATTGATGGAACTTGTTACGACTGACGACGGCGATGTAGCTCCACGCTTAAATGACGTAGTTATGCCAGCAGAGCAAGCTGAGGAAGATCACACCCTTGTCATGCATTACGTTAAGTTAATGCTTTGTGCAGGTATCATCCATGGTGATTTATCAGAGTTTAATGTTTTGGTTGATGATTACGGTCCAGTAATTATTGATCTGCCACAAGCTGTTGACGCCTCTGCCAATAATAATGCTAAAGCCATGTTAATGCGCGATGTTACGAATATGACCAACTATTACGGTCAATTTAGTCCCGCCTTAAAACAAAGTAAATATGGCCAAGAAATGTGGGCATTATTTGAATCCGGCGAACTAACACCAGAAACAAACCTAACAGGCTTTTTTGAAGAAGATACTGATGCAGCCGATGTTGATACGGTTTTAGAAGAAATTAAAGCGGCATTTGAAGAAGAAGAAGCAAGAATAGAACGCATTAGTGATGCAAATGCGGTTGATAGTGAATATTAAATAAGTACACCCTGCTCTATAGTTTTGTGCATATGACGCCACTGCTCATATGCACATTACTTATCTTTTCAAGTAAGGCTTGCTAGTAAAAAAACATAATTCCCATAATAATCAAACCAGCCAAAAAGAGGGTTTCGCTCGCCATTAATGCGACCGGCCGCCACCCAACAGACAGCACTTGTTTTAAAGATGTTTTAACACCAATTGCTGCAATAGCAATAACTAATAAGTAACTCGATAGGCTTCGAATAATATCAATTAACCATGGTGGTAATACGCCAACATTTTTTAAAAATGCCAGTACGAAAAACATAATCAAAAAGCCAGGAATAAAGGCACTAACACCACCTGACATTTTACTGTTTTTTTCTTTAAAAACAAAAAACACCATCATCACAATCGGCATTAATAATGCGACTCTCAGCAATTTTATATAAGTTGCTACATCGCCCGCTTCAGGTGAAATACTGTAGCCTGCACCAACAACTTGCGCTACATCATGAATAGCGCCTCCAATAAAAACCCCGGCCAACTCATCTGAAAATCCCAAGTAACTTGCCACAATAGGATAAAAAATCATAGATAATGTACTAAAGGTGGTAATACCTATCACGGTAAAGGCAAAGTACTTCTCTTGTGATTTATCGTTTGGCAAGACCGTAGAAATAGCCGCTGCCGCCGATACACCGCAAACAGCAACGGCGCCGCCAGACAACACGCCAAATACTTTCGATAAACCTAAGATACGGGCAAATAAAACGCCAAAAATTATCGTCAACACCATACTCACCATCACAATCAATGGCGGTGTAATACCCAGTGAAACAATATCAGCAAAAGCAATGCGAACGCCGAGTAAACCCACACACAAACGCAGCAGTTCTCTTGAGCAAAAGTTAACACCGGCTTGGATAGTTGAATGGTTATAAAATGAATGTAGGCTCAAGCCCAGTAGCAGCGCAAAAAGTATAATCGGTGCTTGATAACGCGTGGCAATAATAGTGGCGATAATAGCGATAATTGAGCATAAAGCGATACCTAGTATTTTAGCTTTAATATTGATTAGCATTGTTCATTTAACCGGTGAATTTTTTTGTAAAACAATAGCTAAAGTGTATCACCAACGATGGTTATATTAACTATTTACGAAGACTAAAAGTGACTAAAAGCAATTGAAACTAAAAAGCCTGCAAATGCAGGCTTTTATATCAACACTATATCGATATTAAAGGTAAAAACATCAAGGTTAAGTAAACCAGTTATTGTCTTTACCTTTTGCCGAAAAACGTACTAAAAGCAAGGCAATAACAATGACCATAATAGGCATGACAGTACCGCCAGGTCCATACACTTCAAAAGAATTACTCATGAAAAATGAATGATACATTTGCACAATCACCGCAATCAATGAAACCATAAACAAGTGATAGCATATGCGCTTTTTCATTAATAAAGCAACACTACCTAAAGCACCAGCAAAAACCGCAACAGTAAAAGCAATGGTTGCCCATAATGGTACTGAGCTATAAAGTGCTTGTTCTGCCATGGGTAACTCAGCGATCATTTCTGGTGTCATCATTATATGGCCCACAAAAGCCATCACACCGAGTAAGTTCCAAACCAGTGCTAAAATAGCCGCCACTTTAAACCAATGTGGTAACAGGGATTCTTCTGAAATCTGTGTGTTATCTGACATATTTAGTTCCTTATTTTTATAGTAATTTAGAATCTATTAATTGTCTGCTTTTAGTAAAGAGTTAGTATTAACTCTTTCTATTCACCCCAAATATCTTTCGGCTTAAGCTTTAATACTTTACGCTCGCTAGGCTTACGCTCAACTTGTGTTTTATTAGGGTTAACATAAATTTTACTGGCATTTGCTTTAGCTGAATTGTAGTTTTTATCGGCTAACACTGTTTCCAGTTTATCTTTAATCTCTTCAACAACTGGCTTACTTACTTGCTCTTTAGCGCGGCGTTGCACATGAAACTTTTTATCAATACCTTGCATAAGGTTACGTAAAACTTGGTCTTTACACTCACGATAATTTTTATGATCTGGCTTGCGAGAAAAGGCACTTAACTCTGGCTTATTTAACCGATAGTTTGCTAATGCCAAAATATCAATAATGTCTTCTGCTTTAAGGTTGAAAGCAATTTTAAGCTTGGTAAGAATAATATTATTGTTTAAGCGCTTTTCAGCTTTTGCAGGTTCGCCTTCTTTTTTGCCGCGACGTTCATTAATAAAACCATTTAAAAATGCAGCAAATGTAGTGTCCGGACAATTGACATAAGCCGGATCTTCTTCTTTTTTTAACCAGTTACTGATTTGCTCGCGCGTTACGGTTAAGTCGCCGGCAGCAAAAATAGCCATAACCTTTTGATCGTTAAAATTAAAGGTGTACCTGAGACGGCGTAAAACATCGTTATTAGTCAAAAAAATTCTCCAAAGTCCAACGAGTTTCGCTGGTAGTTGTTACAGCTTCACGTAATAAATTTATTAACGGCCAGTAACATATAGTGATTCAATTACGCGCTATTATACACGCTTTAAATAACCAGATCTTTACCTGCATGCGCAATTTCAAGTAAAAGCGTTAAAGCATTAAATTTAGCGGTTAAAGTTCACCTAAAACTCATGTTAAGATATGAATAACTTTAGTCTAAAACGCATTTTTAAATGCCCAGCAATAATGTTTTAGTTAAAATCATCGTTTAGATATATGTTTCCTATTCCATCATTTTCAACGCAATTAAATTACGAGCAGTTATGAGTAAAAATGTTAGTCTTTTCAATCCAGTATTAGCTAAAAGTCGTGGAAAAAGTGCCGATAAAAAAGTTTGGCAAAATCTACCAGGTAGTAGTGCTACTGTTGCTATATTTCATGGCGCGTTATCAACACAGCAACCTATACTTCTATTAACTCATGACACTCCTTCTGCACTGCGTTTAGAGCAAGAACTTGCTAGTTTAAATCGACAAGCAAAGCTACCTATATGCTTGTTTCCTGACTGGGAAACATTACCCTATGATACTTTTTCACCGCATCAAGATATTATTTCCCAACGTTTAGCGACTTTATATCAATTATCGCGCATGAATAAAGGCATTGTTATTGTGCCTATTTCCACCTTAATACAACGATTAGCGCCCAAGCAATATATTGAAGCGAATAGTTTAATTATCAAAAAAGGTGATAAAAAAGATTTACATCAGCTAAGGCAAAGCTTAGAAGCTAGTGGTTATCGATGTGTTGAACAAGTAATGGAGCACGGTGAGTTCTCTGCCCGTGGCGCTATTCTCGATATATTTCCGATGGGCAGCAACACGCCATTCAGGTTAGATTTTTTTGATGACGAAATTGACGAAATTCGTTTATTCGACCCAGAAAACCAGCGCTCTAGCGATAAAGTTGATGGTATAAACTTATTACCCGCGCATGAATTCCCAACCGACACGGATGGTACTAATTTGTTTCGCAGTCAATATCGCGAACAATTTACCAGTACCATAGATAAAGAATCTATTTATCATCAAGTTAGTAACGGCATTATGCCAGCGGGCATCGAATATTATTTACCGTTATTTTTTCAGCAAACCAACACCTTATGTGATTATCTCGCAGAAAACACCTTGGTTATTATCAGTGGCGATATTGACAAATCTCTGAGCCATTATTGGACCGATATTAATTATCGTTATGAAGATCGCCGTTATGATCCAACCCGACCATTATTGCCGCCTGAACAGCTCTTTTTAAACAGTGAAGAACTCTACAGTGCTTTAAAACCATTTGATCGCATCAACTTAAAGCCTGAGATTAATGAAGAAGAAGTAAAAGCATCTCAAATACAGTTTGATGTTCATTCACTACCTGACTTAACTATAGATCATAAATTAAAACAGCCTTTTGAACTGCTTAATGGCTTTATCGCCAGCAAAGAAACCCCGAATAAACTGCTATTTGTCGCGGAAAGCCAAGGTCGACGTGAAAGTGTTTTAGAGTTACTAGAGCGAAATAAAATAAAGCCAAATATCTTTAGTACGATTGAAGAATTTGTTAACAGTGATGCGCCATTGGGTATAACTGTGAACGCTTTAAGTGCTGGTTTTATTTTTCAAGCTAAAGGCAGTGCGAAAAAAAATGCCATCGCTTTAATCACAGAAGCTGAGTTACTTGGCGATCGTGTACGCCAAACTCGTCGTCGAAACAAACAACAAGAAATTCAAAACGACGCCATATTTAAAAACTTGGCTGAGCTTAGTATTGGGCAACCGGTGGTGCATATTGACCATGGTATTGGCCGCTATATGGGGTTACAAACCATAGAAAATAGCGGCATTACTACAGAGTTTTTAGTGCTAAGTTACGCCAAAGAAGCCAAACTTTATGTCCCTGTTGCTTCACTGCATTTAATTAGTCGCTACTCGGGCGCAGACGCTGAACATGCACCTTTGCATAAGCTAGGTAACGACACTTGGAGCAAAGCCAAACAAAAAGCGGCAGAAAAAGTACGTGATGTTGCCGCTGAATTGTTAGATATTTACGCTAAACGCGCCAGCAATCATGGCTATAGTTTCAAACGTGATAAAGATGATTATCGCGCCTTTGCTGACAGTTTTGGTTTTGAAGAAACCTTTGATCAAGAACAAGCTATCAATGCCGTGATCAGCGACATGTTATCACCAAAAGCAATGGACAGATTAGTTTGTGGTGATGTGGGCTTTGGTAAAACCGAAGTAGCGATGCGTGCTGCATTTGTTGCCGTAAATGACGGTAAACAAGTAGCGATATTAGTGCCAACTACCCTGCTCGCTCAGCAACATTACGAAAGTTTCCGTGATCGATTCGCCAATTGGCCAATTAGCATAGAAGTGTTATCGCGCTTTAAAACCACCAAAGAACAAAATGTGGTGATCAAAGACGTTGAATCTGGCCAAATCGATATCTTAATTGGCACCCATAAACTTTTGCAAAATAGCATAAAGTATAAAGATTTAGGGCTTTTAGTGGTTGATGAAGAACATAGATTTGGAGTTAAACAAAAAGAAAAGATAAAACAACTGCGTGCCAATGTAGATATTTTAACCTTAACCGCAACCCCTATTCCGCGTACGTTAAACATGGCAATGGGCGGTATGCGCGACTTATCCATTATAGCGACACCTCCAGCTAAACGTTTAGCGGTAAAAACCTTTGTTCGACAACGCGACGACGCTTTAATCCGCGAGTCAATATTGCGTGAAGTTTTACGTGGTGGACAGGTTTATTTCTTACATAACAATGTCGACACCATAGATAAAACAGCTGCCGACATACAAATACTGCTACCCGAAGCAAAAATAATAACCGCCCATGGACAAATGCGCGAACGCGAACTTGAACGTGTCATGAGCGACTTTTACCACCAACGATATAACGTTTTAGTTTGTACCACGATTATAGAAACCGGTATTGATATTCCAAGTGCTAACACGATCATTATGGATCGTGCTGATCATCTCGGTTTAGCACAATTGCATCAATTACGCGGACGCGTTGGTCGCTCACATCATCAAGCTTATGCTTATTTATTAACGCCACATGAAAAAAGCATGACTAAAGATGCGAAAAAACGCCTTGAAGCTATCGCATCATTAGAAGACTTAGGTGCTGGCTTTACGTTAGCTACCCACGATTTAGAAATTCGTGGCGCGGGTGAGTTACTTGGCGAAGATCAAAGTGGCTCTATGAGCCAAGTTGGCTTTACCCTATATATGGAAATGCTTGATGCCGCGGTTGCTGCGCTAAAAGACGGTAAGTCGTTATCGCTTGACCAAGTCACCAAAACACAAACTGAAGTAGACTTGCGTGTTCCTGCTCTACTGCCAGATGACTACATATTCGATGTTAGCTTAAGACTAAGCTTGTATAAACGAATTGCCAGTTGCAAAAACAAGCAAGCACTTGACGATGTACAAGTTGAACTTATTGACCGTTTTGGCTTATTACCTCAGGCAGCGAAAAACTTAGTGCATATCGCTAAATTGAAACTCAAAGCTGAAAAAATTGGTATTACACGCATTGATGCAGGGCCTGCAGGAGGATCAATTGAATTTAGTGTTGATACCAAAGTCGATCATATGTTCATTTTTGGTTTAATTCAGCAACAACCGAAAATCTATAAAATGGATGGCAATAACAAACTTAAGTTTGCACTGGTGAGCGAAGATGCTAAATCGCGCTTTATTTTAATCACGACTATGCTGAACGAATTGGCGAATCACTTACGCGCTTAAGAGCTAAAATGACTATTCATTTTAGCTCTCTACTAGCTAACAGATAACTGATTGATAATGTAAGTATTGAGTACTTTTGCTATTATATCTTGGTACATAACCATTAACTGGATACTGAATGAAATTAACACAACTATTTTTATGTTCTGCCTCGTTAGCATTACCGCTAACGCTTCATGCAGCAACGCAAAAAAGTAATGACAGATGGTTTGATGTCGAAATTATTATTTTTAGTCAATTAGACGATAAAAGTCAGTCAAAAGAAAACTTTCCAGATACCAGTGAACTGCCGAATTATCCACGCGCTGAAGATTTGCTAAGACACTATATTAACCCAGACATTCGTAGCTTAAAGCAATTACTACCAAGCTGTGACTCGCCACAATATGGTAAAAGCTTAGTAGAACAAAACGCTAAGTTACCCGCTATTTTTAATCAAAAATCATTAGATGAACTGGTAAAAACAGCCGATTTTAATGACGAAAACCAAGCAACATCAGTAAATAATAGCCAATTAAATGCAGCTAATATTATTGCGGAACCTACCACGAAAAATGCAAAAGATACTCTGGCTACGCCTACTCTAGTAGCGAATGACACAGGCGAGAGTTCAAGTTTTTCTGACCACCCCCTTACAACAATGGCTTTACCTGAGTTGACTGCTGCTGAGCGTGAAAAAATTCAACAGCTCGTATTAGCGGCTGAAAATGAGTTTCAAGTACTTAAATTCAACTATACAAGGATCACTGAGCCTAAAATACTATGTAAAATAGATGAAGCATTCTTTACTGGATACCAAGCTGAGCATCCGAGTTTTGATTACGATGATTTTACCGTCGATAAAATGCCATTGTTAATTGATGGCAAAGAAGATATCGACAATGACAAAACCCATTTACTGAGTAAAGATTCGTTACAGCTTGATGATATTATACAAGACTTAAGATACAGCAAAAACTTTCGCCCTCTATTACACATGGGCTGGCGTCAAGTTGCTAGACCTGAAAAAGAATCTGTGCCAGTCAAAGTATATGCAGATGATAATTTCTCCGCCGATCACAAAAAACAATTGGCCTACTATAATAAGCAAAAAAACTTGTACATTGCCCAAGCTAAAGAAACCAGTAACGAGCAAGATCCAATAAGCATAGCTACAATCGAAAATCAGGCGAGTAACCACCAAGAAGAGCAAATACAAGCGGCAAAAAAAATTCGTATTCAGGAAGTGATTAAACAACTTTCGCAGGTAAATGAAAATACAGAGGCGCTTTTAACTGAACTTGAAGTACAAGAGTTATCGCTAAAAGCAGCTAGCCAAAATCCATTAGTTTCAGTACCGCCAGTAGCGCCAGTTCAACCTTGGTATATCGACGGTTTTTTCAATATCCATTTACAGCACTATTTATTTATTACCGCTGACTTTAATATTTTAGATAAAAATTTAAGTGAACTTGCCACCGCTCGATTGACCGAAAACGCTCCAGATGTTTTACCGACAAAGGGAAAAACGTCAAAGCCAATTCAAGCAAAGTCTATTAGATTTAAACAAGACCGTCGTGTTATCAGTGGTGAAGTACATTACTTTGACCACCCTTACATGGGAATGATAGTGCAAATACGGCCATATACAAAACCAGAGCCAGAAGCCAATTAACCACATTTTAACGACTTACATTACTATACTTTAGAGGACACTATGGATAAAGAAATTGAAATTCAAGCGGCAGTATTTCGTCGTTTACTCGCGCATTTAGATAATCGCAAAGATGTACAAAATATTGAATTAATGAACCTTGCAGGCTTTTGTCGTAACTGTTTTTCTAAATGGACAGTCGCAGAGGCTGAAAAGTTAGGTGTTAATGTTGACATTGATACCGCCCGTGAACAGGTTTATGGCATGCCTTACAGTGAATGGAAAGACAAACATCAATTACCTGCAACTGACGAACAGCTTGAAAAATTTAATCAGCTAAACCCGAAAAAATAATGACTAAAAATTTGGGCAATATTGACTTCCATTGCTATGATTAAAATTCCTATTTAAGTTATTGACGTTAGCAAGGTATTAAAATTCATGAGATTTAACCGCTCTTTAATTCTGCTAACGTTAATGCTGACTTCAAGCTTTACTCATTCAAGTCAATTACTTCGCACGTCTTACTACAGTCAAAATGTTGCACCACAGTTATTTTTTGATGATATGGGTAGACCCATCAGTGGCATTCTTTTTGATATCACTCATGCGATTGCAGAACAGTTAAGCATGGAACTAGAAATGCTGCCTATTCCACGAAAAAGAATAGAGCAATCGTTAGAAACAAATGTTATTGATTTACATTGTGTGGCTAACCCTAAATGGTACAAATCAATTTATTTGAAGTGGAGTGATGTGATTTATAACAATCCAGATCTTTTGATTAACCGCCTAGGCATAAATACTTTGACGGTATTGTCGGATTACAAAAAACTTAAAATTGGTACAACATTAGGTTACATATACCCTGAATTATCTAGCTACATTGAGAATAACAATATACTCCCTGTTATTAGCGTGACACCTTCAGAAAGTTATGAGAAATATCGTAAAAATAAAATATCAGGTTTTGTAAGTGCATCTATTGAGGCATCTTATTTTTATAGAAAAGTAGAAGATTCCGTGGTGCATATGAATGACAACGAAATACATTGTGCGCTATCACCGAGTTTAAACAAGGAAACGATAAATAATATTAATACGGCCATTGGAACTCTAAAAGAGTCTGGTGAAATTGAGACTATTTTAGAAAGATACAAAAAAGTACCAGGCTCACAACTTCAAACGGCTCAAGACTATAGCGAATAGTAAATTTATAAAATTTTATGATTAAATTTTCACATTAATTGCAGTTTCATTGGCTCTGCGATCTTTTCTATCACGGGACTCTAACCAACGACCTCTGTTAAGTACTTTTTCTCTGCGCTCTTCCCCGGTACGGCGATCATCTTCAACGATTTTTTTCTTTGGTGGGTTATTTTCAACGACTACAGGAAGCAAAGTACGTTCTTGTTTATATTTTACCTTTTTATTTTTCTCTTTCTTTTGTTTACTATCCTTTGCCGAAGGCTCGGGCTTAGCTGTATAGCTATCAGGTAGTAGATCAGTAAATACTTCCATTTTGACTCGTAATTGCCTTTTATAATTTAAGTTAAGCATTATGCTTATAATTATATAATCGGCAATTTACAGAAAAAGTTTACTATTTTTATTACAAAACACAGTCTAATTTTTAATCAAGGCGCACCAATCAAAGCAAGTCCTAATAAAATAACAAAAAAACATGCTCCACTCTTTTTGATTACTTATCTAAAAGTAAGGTTAAGTTAGCCAATGCAGGCTGAAATGGGTGAAGCCTAAGAAATGCTATATTTGATGGTTAAACGCTATCTACCGAGTAAATTTTCAAAAATGTATTAATACCTATTTACCCAACAACAATTAATTTATTTATAAAAGCCCACTCACTGAAAAGCACTGACCTCTTCTGGCGTTAAATATCGCCACTCACCTAAAGGCAAATCTGCAAGCTTTACAGGGCCTATTTGCTCGCGATGCAAACCAACAACTTTATTACCAACAGCGGCAAACATTCGCTTAACTTGATGATACTTACCTTCAGTAATAGTTAGCAATACTTCGCGCTCTTCTACTTGCTCTAACTTCGCAGGACGAGTTAAATCGTTTTCACCTTGAAGTTGCACACCAACGGTGAATTTATCGGCCGTATCCTCTTTTAAGGGGCTTCTCAACCATACACGATAAACCTTTTCACACTGTTTTTTAGGAGAGATAATATTATGTGACCAACGACCATCATCAGTGATTAACACTAACCCTGTTGTGTCGGCATCTAAGCGACCCGCAATATGCATATCGAATGCCCTATCTACATCAATGAGATGTAATAACGAGGGGTAGATTTCATCAACATTTGAACAAATGGTATCGAGTGGTTTGTGAAGAATAATATAACGAAAACTACGCGCAGTTAGCGATTGACCTTCTATACAAACATCATTATTTTCATGAACCTGTGTTGCGGGATCTTTAATCACAACATCGTTTACCGTAACTTTACTCATTTTGAGCAATTTTTTAGCTTCGGTGCGGGTGAGTTCGGTACTTTTGCAAATAAATTTATCAAGACGCATAGTCAGTAATATCGTAAAAAAGGTTATGAAGTAAGGCGAGGCTATTATCGCTATTTGAATATTTTTAGCAAGGCTAGAAAAATAAAACGCCCTTAGTTTTACGCATTATTTATTGTCCTTTAATGTGTCTGAAACAGATGATTTATTAAGTATCATGTACAACACGTTTTCTAAGGGGATATTTTCAGGATAACACGCAAAACTAAAACCAAGTTTTTGATAACTTTTAATCGCACTGTGGTTATGTTCTAAAACAAATAATGAACAGGAGTTAGTTTTTAAATCGGCCGTTCCTTTAGCCATGAGTTGTGCTATTAAATGCCTTGCAACCCCTTGGCCACGAAGATGAGGATTAATAACTAATCTTGCAAGATGGCATCTACCCGAACGTAAATAATATTGCCCAAAACCTAACAATTCTGATTGCGCCGAAAGTAATGAAAATGACGCTAATGTAGACAATTTCAAGTCACATTTAAACTGTTCTAAATCAAATGGAAACCTAAATTCTGGCCCTGACCAAATATCCAACTCTGCCTGAGTCGAAAACCAAGTCATAAGCTCAACTAATTGTGTATCTGTTGGTGTAGATAAATACATAGCCACCTTGTGTCTTTTATGTGCATAAAATAGATATGGCAGAATAAACATGAAAATGAATATTCGCCTCACGACTTGAACTAAGCATAAGTTAGGTTAAGTTAGCTCGCTATTAATAAACTTACCTGATAACGCTAAACCATTACGATTATGCAAAATGCTATGACATTGCGCTAATATCGATAAAGCAATCGACTCAGGAAGCTCTCCACCAATATCTAAACCTACAGGACCATTAACCTGCCGCATTAACCAAGCTTTATCCTCTATATTCGACAACGCTTCAACATTACCTCGACGTTCAAGAGGGCCTAATAAGCCAATATATTTCGCAACGTTGCTTTTATGCAATAAACGTAACCATGCAGCGTCTAAATTTAAGTTGTGTGTCATTAACACCGCCGCATCAATTTGTTGAAACTGTGGTGATAGCGAAAAGTCATCTGGATGAATTCTCACAATTTCGGCGGCATGCTTAAAGTTGCTGCTTCGTGCGTAGCTAGAACGATGATCAACAACCGTTACTCGCCAACCCATTTGTGCAGCCATTGTTACTAATGCAATAGCATCAGAGCCGCCACCAAAAATCCAAAAATTAATTGGGGCAGAAACTTTAGTCACCGAGTGCTCAGCTCCGTCTCTAACAACATTGCAATGAACCTTGTCGTGCTCGACCATTTGCACCAAGGCATCATTTAAAGTCGAGTTACGTTGCTGTGTAGTCGTTAACAATAATTGCCCTACATCATTAAACAAAGTTAATTCATTTAACGCTTTTTGGGCTGAATTTGGTGTGAGAAATGTTTGCTGTAAATAACTAGTTTTGCCAGCTTGCATGCATTTAAAAAGCAGCGCTAATAAATCATGATGTGCTGTAGTGATATATTGCAGTAATACCCCTATTTTGCCTTTACAACCTACACCTAGCTCTGCGGCGTAACCATCTTCTTCAAGCATATCGTATTCAACAAAATGAGCCTGTTCGTTATCAAACACCTTCTTAGCATGCAGTACAATATTAGCTTCTAAACAACCACCACTGACTAAACCATGGGATTGCCCTAAGTTATTCACCAGCATAATAGCGCCTGGAGAGCGATAACTTGAACCTTCTTTACTGACTATAGTGGCAAGTACCCAGTTAAGTTTTTCACTATGATTAAGGTAATATTCGAGTAAGGAAAAATGAGAGTGATTGTTAAGCAAGGAAAATCCTTAGTGTTCGGGTAATTCAGTTTATAAGTACAAGAAAGGTAACTGAGTATTTAAGAGTTGGAATTTATGGTGCCTAGCCAATATATACATAATTATATCGGCTAGACATATTTTAAATTAATATTTAACTGAGTAAAGCTTCAATATCAAATTCATCAAGTTGTTTAGGGTCAGCAAAGTTTATAATGTATTGTTCATAAACTTTAGAGCGCACAAATATAGCAAATAAATCAGAGTCTAGATGATTGTTTTTTGCCATGTTGCTCATTATTTTTAAACACTCACTTACCGGCTTTGCACTTTTATAAGGTCTATCGGCGGCGGATAACGCTTCAAAAATATCAGCTAATGCCATTAATCTTGCAGGCACCGACATTTGTTCTTTGACCAGACCTCGAGGATAACCTTTACCGTCCATTGTTTCATGATGGCCTAAAGCATATTCAGCTACATTCGAAAGGTGCTTAGGAAATGGTAATGCTTCGAGAATATCTAAAGTAACATCCATGTGCTTTTGAATAATTTTTCTTTCGTCATTATTCAATGTACCGCGCTTGATACTTAAATTGATTATTTCATCTTCAGATAAAATGGGTTGTTTTACTTTATCAATAGTAACTTCATATCTCGCTGAAATAGCGTGTATGTTTTGCTCTTGATCGTCAGTTAGAAATTCGCCACCAACATTAACTTTTTGTAAAAATGCGGTATCTAATGTTAATTGTTTTCGCGCTAAATCTCTTTCACGCTCTAATTGTTCTACCCTAACTGTTTTACCTGCTTTTAATGCCGTTATCATTTGTTCTTGAAATTTTAGATCAATATCTCGACGGGCAATTTCTAGCTTAGCAGTAACATAATGTATACGATCAAATATAGTTTCTAACTTTCTTGATTTTTCCATCACATGATCAGGTGTCGCAATTTTGCCACAATCATGCAGCCAACCTGCAATACTTAACTGATGTCTATCTTGTGCTGAAAGTTTAAACGATGCTAAGGGCCCCTCATCATAATCACTTACTGCGTCAGCAATCATTAACGTAAGTTCAGGCACTCGCTTGCAGTGCCCTCCGGTATGAGAAGATTTAGCATCAATTGCCACAGCAATGGTTTTAGCAAATGACTCAAACAATTGCTGCATGTTTAAAATAAGTGCACGATTTGTTAAAGCAATAGCACCTAATGATGCAAAGGATAAAATTTGTTGCTCAACTTCAGTTGAAAAGCTAATTATATCTGAACCTTCCATCGCATTTATTAATTGAATAACGCCAATAATATCACCTGTGTGATCTTGTAGCGGAAAAGTCAGCATTGATTTTGTTCGGTAACCCGTTGTGCTATCCATTTTCCTTGCAGCACTAAAGTCGAATGGCAGCGCATCATAAACATCTTCAATGTTAATGACTTCACCGGTGTTTGCAGCATGTGCAACAATGGCTGAACGATTTGGCTGGTTATCAATAAATAATGGAATACCAGGAAAGTTGATAGGCGAATCAGAACTGCCACCTAGGTGAAGATTCATACTTTGATTGTATATGGTGCGAAACTCTAACTCTTTTAAGCCATTAACCAAATAGATAGAACCGGCATCTGAATTTGAAACTTCTACTGCCGCAAACAAAATTTTCTCCATCAGTAAGTCGGTATTTTCTTCTTTACTTAATTGGATACTAATATTTAATAAATGCTCAAAGGCAGCTTGTTGTGATGATTTTTTTGTCATAATGAATTACTTACTTTCATGGGTATATACCCCATCCCAGTTCGTGGCATCGACATTATCGATAAGGTTAGCTATTCGTTCTATCAATATACTATAAATTGTTATTGGTAAATTAGCATTTTGTTTTAATTGCGTAAACATTTCTTGAGCTTCGATAAAATTTCCCGTGAGATAATGCTCAATAGCGACTTCATGTAATAAAACATCGTCTTTGATTGCATCAGTTAAATCAGCATCAAAACCTATAGGCTGATAAATTTCAACCGCCGTATTTTTACCTTTTACTTTAATTCTATCCATTTTTCTACAGATGACATTATGTTGAGTAATATCCTCAAAAGTGTTGCTTGACACTAAAATATCGACGCCATAATATTTAGTTAACGACTCGATTCTAGCCCCCAAATTCACCGCATCGCCAAGTACCGTATAAGCTTTACGATAGGTGGAGCCCATATCGCCAACAACCATTTCACCAGAGCTTATGCCAATACCGACACGAATAGCTGGCCAGTTTTTTTCTTTAAATTGCTCGCTTAATACTTCTGTTAATGAAATTAATTGCATGGCACTGATAACCGCGTTTACTGCATGATTTTCATCTTCTAGCGGTGCATTCCAAAGCGCCATGATCATATCGCCAACGTATTTATCAATGGTGCCTTTGTTGTTGAATATTATCGCGGTGGCTTCAGATAAGTATTCTTTTAGAAAGTCACTTAATTCTTCCGGCGTAAACTGTTCTGACAAGGTAGTAAAGTCTCTAATATCAGCAAACAATACCGACATTTCTTTGCGCTCAGTTTTAAGTTCTACGCCTTTTGCTGAGCGGATCATTTTTTCGATATATGCCGGTGGTACATATTGATCAAACATGTTTTTTATTTTTTTACGATTAGCATTTTCTGAGACAAAACCAGCAGCACCATAATAAATGGTCAATAGTGTTATCAGTAAAATAACTTGAAACAGTGGCAAGCTAATTTTCAATGCCCACCAGCAATACCAATTAAAACTGATATGCAAAGCAAAGCTTACGAGACTAATGATTAAAATTCTCATTGGCCCTTGATTGGTCATTAGCATTGCGAGAATAAACCCAGTAAGCAGTAATAAAGTAAAAACAAGCGCTATGGTGATATCGAGTTCTACCGGCAGTATTTCTGGGTGAATAAGTCCTTCGAATACATTGGCATGTACTTCAACTCCAGGGTATTGCACGCCTACTGAGGTGGTTCGCAAGTCGGCTAACCCAACTGCCGACGTTCCAATAAATGCGACTGAACCGTCTAATAAATCATGTTCAACACGATCATTTAACACATCTGTGGCTGAAATATATTGGAAGCTACGTTCACGCCCTTTATAAGGGATGAATATTTGGCCTTTTTCATTGGTAGGAATAAAGTGACTTCCAAAACTTAGCCCTTGCAGCCAAGTTGCGTCACCCGATACTTTACTTTTGGCCTCTATATTATCAGCTAAGGTATATACACGTGCCGCCTCTAATGCCAATGATGGGTACAACTGACCTTGGTAGTTTAATACCAGTGAAGCCTTGCGGATAAAACCATCGCTTTCAGGTACCGAGTTTATAAACCCAGCACCTGTTGCTGCAGACTGCAGTATTGATATGTTTCCAAGTACATGTTCAAAAGTTGCTATTTCAGATAATTGGTCTTGTTCATGAGACCAGTCAATAACCGCATCTGGCAGTTGCCCTGAGTTTTGTGCACTATCATCAAATAAAAAACCTAATACAACTTCTGAGTTTCCGAGCGTTTCTGCAAATTCTTGATCAAAGTTAACTGAGCCTATCAACTGCTTGAGCTGCGCTTTGGATTGCGAATCGAGGTGCTGGTTTTTACTCAACACGACTTCAATGGCATTTCTTTCAGACTCAGCAAAAAAAATATCAAATGCGACTACAACAACACCAGCATCCATTAATTTTGTAACTAGATCACTGACTTTACTGCGACTCCAAGGGTATCTACCTTGTTCGCGCATACTCTTTTCGTCAATATCGATAATGATGACTTGCTCATCAAATTGCCGTGGTTTCTCTGACAGCGTTGCTACTAAACGAGCATCATACAAAATCCCCTCAATACGCTGTAGTAGCTTTTGAACATTATCAACGCGGATAAAATTCAAACCAATGACCAAAAAGGTAATAACTAAACCGACTAAAAAACCTTTTGAGCGCAAGCTTGTGATCATTTATCGATTAACTTCTAATGGCTGGTTATTATCTTGCTTTGATAAATCAACAATCGTACCTTCTCGTGCGCAAAAAATATTTAGTTTGCCTTTGTACTCTGTTTGCAGCATTTTTTCTTCGTGTAATAACTCATTGTCAGTACGAGCTGGGTCGTGACTAATAATATATAAGCTTTTCACTTTTGCTTCGCACGCTAATCTGGCGACCTCAGCAAAGGTACTGTGCCCCCAACCGAGCTTTAAAGGTAGATCGGCTTCGATATATTGAGCGTCATGAATTAACATATCGGCGTCAGCAATAAACTCAAGCCATTGCTGCCACGAGGTATTCTTTACATCGGGTGAATTTAATTCATTGTCGGTAACATAGGCAACTTTCTTACCTTCTGCCATTAAACAATAGGCAGTGCCACCATCAGGATGGTTTAATCGTTGGGTATTAATTTTAAAGCCGGGGATTTCAAAATTAGGTTTTTTTGACTGCTCAACATGCACCGAAATATCGGCGGGTAGTTGTTGAAACTTTACCGGGTGAGTCGACCCTGACATTTGTGTGAGTACCGCACGCTTGTCATCACCATCAATTTCACCCGATACGATATCAATTTTCCTATTAATTTGAAAAATCGGCTTAAAATAAGGAAAGCCTTGAATATGGTCCCAGTGATTATGTGTTAACAATATATTGATGGGGTGTTGAGTTTTTTCCAACCTATCGCCGAGTTCAATAATGCCGGTGCCAGAATCTAGAATCACATCGTGGCCATTCTCTAGACAAATATAAATACAGGAGGTGTTGCCGCCAAAGATCAGGGTATTCTTACCCGGTGTAGGGGTAGAGCCCCTAACACCGTAGAATTCTACTTTCATAAAATCAGTTACCGCTTTAGAAAAAGGTTAATTTAATGTGTAATGGCTAATTTCAATATTATTTTTAAATATGCTATTTATATAACATTGACCTGCAACAATAAATGAGCTGTTATTGAGTAAGATAATGGACTCTAGCTTAGCTGCATTTGGACAAGTCGGTGACCTAAAGTAACCATTAAAATCAAATGCATTATCTAAACTGCCATTGGGTTTTATCCGCCCAAGCATTTTCTTTTGTTTGACTAAATTAATGTCACTGTAGCCAACCACTACAATATTATTATTGCTATCGATAACGGCATTGGTCACTCCAGCCTCAGCGCTCAATTCTAGTAGTGAACTCATATCAAAACTCGCTTTACCGTCGCCAGAAAAGCTGCTATCAAGTACACCTGAAGTGTTTGATTTTACTATCACAATTTCCGCTGATGCGCCTAGGTCGTTACCAATCCAGTATAGGTCATTGTTGCTATCAAAAAGCAATTGCTCAACGCTTTCATCAATTCCCGAGTTTGTATCAACGGTTACCGCGTTATCAAGTACTCCTGTTACTAAATATTTAGCCATTAACAGGTCTTTGTCGCCACTAAGGCGATTGCCACCAGCATAAATATTATCGATAGCATCAATAGCAACAGTTATATAATCGTCAGTACTGGCACCAATGACATAGCCAGGCGTATCTAAAGCATTAAATAGTGTAGTATCAAGTATACCTGTAGCGGTTAATCGTAAAACAAAAGCACTGATACTGCCGCTTTCAAAATTACCTACTGCAATTAGTTTGCCTTGGCTATCTACTTTTACTTGATTAAATTGAATATTAGTCGCACTTATCGCCGAGGTGGTATAAATGCCGCTACTTGCAAAACTAGTATCTAACAGGCCGTTTTGATCAATACGGGCAACAAAGCCATTAGTACTGACACCTTCTTTGACATTGCCATAAACAATAAAGTTGCCGCTAGCTAATTCAAATAGACCTTTAACCGCGGCGCTGGTGCCTATTTTTAATTGCTTATGTCCGTCGCTATCAAACGTAGTGTCTAATTGCCCTAAACTGGTTAGCCTAGTTAAAATAATATGTTGATTGGTTGCATCATCCGCAATAGAAGCGGTTAAGTATTTACCAACTTGCACGCCACTTTGTATTTGGATAATTTCAACAGCACTGTCGTCTGAATATAAACTGGAATGCGTTAAGGTGTTTTTTCCATTAACAAGTTCATTGCTATTAAAAACATCTCCAATTGAGTCGAAAGCACTGATAATCATGTTTTTATTGCTACCTGATTCAACATAGCCCGGCACCCACATTTTTTTACTGCTATCTAAACTCATCGCCAACGCATAAGCATTGTTACTATAATCTAAGATTTGATAGCCGTTGATGCCATAATTAGCAGAATCGACAGCACCGTCTGTTGAGGCTATACGAGTAACGAAAGGTTTAAATTGTCCATCAAATAAGGTTCCACTTAAATATAAATCGCCATTATCATAGGTATAACCTGTGAACTCAGTACTACCAGCGCCTGAACCACCATCAGCATCGACATCGTAAGTGGCAATACCGTTAGTACCAAAACCAGAAACTTTCGCGGTAAATTTATCTATTTCAAGAATAAAGCCTTCTTTATTGTCATTTGTTAACACCGTTGAACCCACCAAATGTGCAGTGTGAATATCCTGATTTAAACCACCTATAGCATGAACATTATCATCTTTACCTAAACCACTGATGTCATAAGGCATTGGTACACTGTTATTAAAATTCGCGTTAATACCATCAGCATGTCTAGGATCAATAATCCAAGCAAAAACGTCGGTATCACCATTCAATGTTAATACATTACCTGCGATCATAATCTCTTGATTATGCGGGTTATATAATGAAACGGCTTCATCATCAAGCCCTGAACCACTAACATCTAGAATAATATGTGGCGAATAAGTAGTCGCGCCGATAATAGTATTTTGAAAGTCTCCATTTGCATTGATTCGGATAACTAATGTATCAGCATCAGTACCTTGCACTTTACCAACAGCAACAATCATAGGCTCAAGATTTGTTGTGACACCCTGTACGGTAGGTAGCGGCATGTTCACGGCGTTATTAATCGAAAAGGTTTTTTGTTCAGTCGTACAACGAAGACCACTATCAGCAAAGGTTGTATCTATCCCACCAAAAGTATCGATCTTTAAAAAACACACTTCGGTATAGGTGCCGTCAAAGGTATCGAAGACGAGGTATAAATTTCCAGAAAGCTCTACAATTGCTTTGCCGTACTCTTGTGCACCGAAATCAAAGGTTTTTTTACCATCGCTATCAAATGTGGTGTCTAAACTACCATTTTCATTATAGGCCACAACATAAATGTCTTTATCGACATTATCGATACTGCCAATAAAGTACAGTTTTGTGCCAACACTTACTGAGTTATTAAGCTGTGCTTGGGTTTTAGCACCCGTTAATTCTAGCGAGCCAAAAGCTGTGCGACCAAAGTTTGCTTCTTCGGTTAAAGTGGCGTTGCCTATTATGTCGAGTATATTAATGCTAACGGCAACATTGCTAGACTCTGCAATGGGGGTGCCATTGTCGGTAATAGTTGCTGTTACCGTATGTTGGATATTGGTTTCAAAATCTAGAGGAAAAGTGCCTTTTACCGTGATAACTCCACTTGATGGGTCGATTTGAAACAAGCTGATATCACCAGAGGTAAGTGAATAAACCAGTGGGTCACTCTCTATATCGCTTGCGCTAATTGTGCCAACTACGTCACCATCAGTTGCTCCTTCACTAATGCTAAAAGTATAAGAGTCTAAATCTGGAGTAGGTGCATCGTTTACCGCTTGAATATTGAGCGAGACAGTAACAGTTTCGCTTACGCCGCCTTTACCATCAATTACTTGATAAGTAAAAGTGTCCGCGTCAATTCCATTAATATTAAGGTTAGGAATATATTGGAACGAACCATCACCATTGACCGTTAGAAGGCCATTATTAGTAACACCTGAATCTAACGTTACCGTTAAACTATCGCCGTCAACATCGCTGGCACCAGTTAACAGGTTATTATCATCAGTGGCTAACTTTATCAAAGTCATATCTTCATCGAAGGTGAAACTCTTCGTATTACTAACAACTACAGGAATATCATTAACAGCATTAACGATTAACGTTACACTCGCCTGTGCAGTGCCACCTTTGCCATCACTAATCTCATAAGTAAAACTGTCTTGACTGAAAAAATCTGCATCAGGTATATAAGTGAATGAACCATCGCTATTCAAGGTTAATGTACCATTACTAACACCCGAAATTGGCATGGTATTAACGGTTAACACGTCGCTATCAGCATCGGTATCATTACTCAA
>TARA_R110000765_G_scaffold426532_1_pt1 | contig 25297 bp, 19 predicted proteins | sample TARA_R110000765 | Tara Oceans TARA_R110000765 (sample SAMEA4398168) | marine metagenome | biome: Polar Biome; feature: [MES] marine water layer (ENVO:01000295) within the mesopelagic zone...; material: water (ENVO:00002006), including particulate matter (ENVO:01000060) such... | reverse complement strand
TTTGAACGGGTTTATAAAGAGGCGAGGGGTATTTTTAAGAATTGACTGTTTTTAGGCCTTTGACAAAAACGGAGTATAATTATATGACCGCTAAAAGTAAACTTCGGTCGCAGATTTGAAAGTATAAATAAAGGTGGGTTTAATCATTCCGAGTTCAATTATTAGGAAATAGGTTTATTTTAAGTTTCGATGGATAAATGAAGTGCCATAAAACTTTTGTTTTACGTGATAATCATTCAATCACTAGTTTTAAACAAAGGATAATAAGCTTTAAATACGGACTTTTTCACGTGGTTGTATTACCATGCTTCCATTTACGAGATTATTATTAATATCTACCCCAGAGAAGACCCCGCTACTTTCTTCTGTTGATTCTTGAAATAAATAAAATGTCTTAGCGAAAATAGCTGCTTTTTGAAGAAAAAACACGCCAAATACATCGAAACTAATCTCTAAAATCTGTCCCTTGTTCTCCAAGGACAATCTATCATTTTCAATAAAAATATTGTTTTCAATGCAAAGAATATTATAATGATATTTTTCAATTTCAATATTCAGTTTTGTGGAAGTTCCGTCATCCAAATTAAAAATCAAAGTATACTTGTTCGGAATACGTCCAAACACATCTGAGTATGGACTTTTATTAGATAGTTTCAGAGTATGTTTCGGCAGACTACTTTCGTTGATGAACCTTATTTTAACTAATTCCTGAGAAATATAAGGTTCAAAATAATCCGAAAACGCTTCGGCCATCATTGAGTCCTTAGAATCGAATTGCTGGGCTATAATTTTACCTGCAATACAATGGTCATATTTATCAAAAGAACTGTAGGTTCCTATTATTATGGGACGTTCCGTAGGAGTTGACTTACCAATGTAAAAAATGAAATTAGCCCCCTTAATCTTCCTTTTTTCCGTGAATAGGCTAGTCTCAAAATAGGCAAAATTATTTTGTTGCAATATGGTTCCAAATAGGGTATAGGTAACAATGTTTTCGTTTGTGTCCTTATAAACGAAAACCAGTTCGAATGTTTTCCAATTGTTTAGTATGGTAAAATGACCCTTGGTCATTTTTTTGTCCTCGCCATAATAGTACATCACGTAATAGTATGTCTTGGAAGTAGTCTCATCTTTTAGCAGTTTTTGTTGCTCATGAAGCTCGGTTTTATCATTAATCTCGTACTTTAAAAAATCGAAGACATCATTGAAGCCAAGATATTTAAAGAAAACATTTTTATAATAACCATTTATTTTTATTTGAGGCTTACCACTTTGTAGTTCGCGATATTTATTATAAAGATATTTACCGTTGATAAAACCATTTGAAGTTTTTTCAAATTCTTTCTTTAAACTAGGTAGGTTATCATCATAATTTCCAAAACCGTAAAGTTGGTTCTCACTGATATCTTCGAGTGAGTGGCGATGTTTAAATAGTTTTAATATACTGGTAATCAGTCTTTCAAAAGTATGTTTCGTTAGTGAAATACTTCCAGAACCTTTTGTGTTTTCCATATATCCTAGTTTTTCCATTTTTATAAATAGGAATTACTAAAAATAAACAAAAACTGCGGAAATATTAAGAAGGAATATTATTAAACATACATTCACAATGTTTTACAACTAACTTTAAACAACTTACTTATGAAAAAAATAATGATTCTAGGTCTAGTGTTACTTTCTTCTGTAGCATTTGGACAAAAAATTGAGGTTACTGGAAAAGTAGCTGATGCAAATGGCCCTATTGGAGGTGCTAATATTATTGAAAAGGGAACCTCGAACGGCACCACAACGGACTTTGATGGTCAGTTTACGTTTAGTGTATCAAGCGAATCAACCTTAATGATTTCTTATTTGGGTTACAAAACACAAGAAGTACCTTTAAATGGCAGAACTACAATAAACGTCATTTTACTGGAGGATGCCGCTCAATTGGATGAAGTAGTGGTAAAAGGTTTTGACAATGTTATAGGTCAGGCTAGAAGAAGGGCAGAATCAGTTCAATCAATTCCCGAGTCCGTAATAACCTTCACGGCAAAAGATATTGAAACTAAAGGTATTTCAAATGTACAAACGTTTGCGGACCAAATTCCAAATGTAAATTTTACTACTTCACAGAACGTAGGAAACAATTTTATAACAGTTAGGGGTGTTTCTCAGATAAGAAATGGTGACGCACCTATTGCTTTCGTCATTGACGGTGTAACGTTACCCGATGCTAACTTATTGAATCAGGAGTTGTTCGATGTAGCATTGATTGAAGTTGTAAAAGGACCACAAGGGGCTCTCTACGGAAAAAATGCAATCGCTGGGGCCATCAATATAGTAACCAATGAACCTTCAAATAGATTTAGAAATAAATTTCAGATTGGATACGGAAATGGTAATTTACTTCAGGCACAATTATCATCAACAGGTCCATTGGTAAAAGATAAACTTTTTTATCGTGTTTCTGGATCTTATAAAAAGGGGGACGGATTATTGAATAATGTGACTTTGGACGATTCGCCAGATTTTATAGAAGATTTGACTTTACGGGCACAATTGAAAGCAAATTTATCTTCTAAGGTTTCTGCTACTTTGACTGGTCAGGTGATAGATACCGAAGGAGGTGCAGTTTATTATGCAACTCCTACCAATGGAGATGCCAAAAATAATCCGGATAATTTTAATAATTGGACTATTCAGGCAGATCAAAGAGGCGTTGGAACACTTAATAGTACATACGGAAACTTAAAAGTTGATTTTAATTTGGACAAAATGAAGTTGACTTCTTTAACAACATATAACAAATCAGATAGAAATGCTTTTGGAGATTTGGATTTTACACCTGCCGATGTACTAAGACAGGATCAGGATAGTAACACAAAGACTTTTAACCAAGAGATAAGGTTGGGGTCTGTCTCAAACCCAAATAGTAAAGTTAATTGGGATTTAGGTGCTTTTTATCAAAACTTGGACAAAACTTTGATTACTCGGGCATCGGCCGATTTTGGTTTCTTTGCAGCGCCGTTTCAGCCTACAGGTACTCAAAGTTCTCTTGCAGTAGGGGATTTTACGAATAATTATAAAACTTTCGCGGTATTTGGATTTATGGATTACAAGGTTTCCGATAGGTTGACCTTATCGGCTGGGCTTCGTTACGATAATGATAATATTAGTCAGGATAATAGAAGTGAAGGCACAAACCCAAATAGGGTTGATACACAGGTTCAACCAAAGGTGTCCATAGCATTTAAGGCCACAGATAACATGTTAATGTACGCCAACTATGGAAAAGGCTACAGAACGGGTGGTTTTAATCAAGGGCAAACGGTTCGCTACGGAACGGATTTTAGTGCGGAAACAACTGATAACTATGAGATTGGAATTAAAAACACCTATTGGGATAATCGTTTCATCCTCAATTTCTCAGGATATTATATAGATTTTACCAATCAGCAATTGTACGCTCTAGTTCTGGATGGTGGAGCAGGTCAAATTCTGATAGGAAATTTTAACGTTCCTGAAAGTATATCAGTTGGTTTTGAGGCCGACATGCGATTAAGAACTACAAATTGGTTGGATATTTTGGCCAGTTATGGGGTTAGTAAGTCTAGAATCGAAAGAGGTACTTCTACAGAAAGTACCGGAACTAATGCAACAATCGATGTATCCGGGAATACCACACCTTTAATACCTCAAGACAGTTATAGTCTGGGGCTTGAATCGAATTTTGATATTTCAGATAAAATTACCTTTAACGGAAATGTGAATTTGGAAGGCACTGGTGAAATTTATTGGCATGAAGATAATGCCGCAGTGTCATCCCGATATAGCTTGTTAAACGCAAGGATGAATTTTACCTTCGATAAGTTTACCGTAGGTATTTGGGGTACAAACCTTACTGACACCAAATATATCACAGAATTTTTTGACCAGACATTTTCTAATGGAGGTTCCGATTTGGCTTGGCTGGGACAACCAATAGCATTTGGGCTTAATCTTTCTTATAAATTTTAAGGCCCTTCACGTTATAAGTTTTCATTAAGTTGAGTTGAATTAATCTTTAAGTGTTTTAATGAAATCTAATTAGCCGCTAGCCAACTCTCTGGCGGCTTTTTTATACAATCAATTTAAATAATTAAAGAATGAGAGTAGCAACTGATATAGGCGGAACATTTACGGATTTGGTCTGTTTTTCGCAACAAAATGGCAAGACCGAGATTGTTACTGCCAAAACCGATACCACTCCTGGAAAATTTGAAGAGGGTATCATGAACGCAATTGAAAAAGCAAATTTGGATTTGACCCAAATAGACTTTTTCGCCCACGGAACAACAGTAGTAATCAATGCACTTACCGAACGCAAGGGAGATAAGACAGCTTTAATTACAACAAAAGGATTTCGGGATGTTCTTGAAATTGCAAGGGCGAATCGACCTGATCTTTTCAATTTTAACTTTGTAAAGCAACCTCCGTTTGTTCCAAGACATCTTCGTTTGGAAGTTGAAGAGCGTATGGATTATAAGGGTAATGTTATAACCGCTTTAAATTCATCTAATCTTCCAAAAATCATAGAAACTTTTAAAACTGAAAAAGTAGCTTCTATTGCTGTTTGTTTGCTGCATGCGTATAAGAATCCTATTCATGAACAGCGAATAATAGAAGAAATAAAGACTTTATGGCCAGACGTTGAGATTATTGCTTCCCATGAGGTGACTAGAGAGTGGCGCGAATATGAGCGAACTAGCTCGACTGTACTATCAGCATATGTATTGCCTACCACTAAGAAATACTTGAATAATCTTGAACAGAAAATCAGAGAAAAAGGCTTTGCGCATCAGCCATATATTATGCAATCTAATGGAGGTATAACTACTGTAAAGGATGTCAAATCCAATCCAATTACAATTGTAGAATCTGGTCCTGCTAGCGGTGTATTTGGCGCTATTGCCCTAAGTAAAGTATTGAAAAAGAAAAATATTATTGTTCTTGATATTGGTGGCACTACTGCAAAATGTGCTTTGGTGGATAACGGACAAGTAAAAATCACTACGAATTATAAAATTGAACATTCCAGAACACAAGCCGGATACCCAATTCAAACTCCTGTCATTGATATTGTTGAAATAGGTAATGGTGGCGGAAGTATCGCTTGGGTAGATCAAGGTGGAAAAATGCACGTAGGACCTAAAAGTGCCGGTGCCATGCCAGGCCCTGCGGCCTATGGACGTGGAGGCAAAAATTTGACTACTACAGATGCCAACTTGATTTTGGGGCGCATACACCCCGATTATTTTATGGGCGGCGAACAAAAGCCGGACTTTACAAGTGTTGATAATGCATCAAAAGGCATCTGTGAAAAGCTGGGATACACTAAACAGGAAGTGGCTCGCGGTATTGTAAAGGTTGCTAATTCCAACATGACCAATGCCCTCAAATTAATTTCCGTGAATAAAGGTTATGACCCACGTGATTTCAGTCTGGTAGTTATTGGTGGAGGTGGCGCTATGCATGGTGTAGATTTAGCTAGAGAATTGCAAATACCTGAGGTTATTGTGCCACCGCATGCTGGGGTATTCTCAGCTTTTGGGATGTTGATGTCAGACTTAAGAAGGGACTACATTAGAACAAACGTGGTAAACTTAACGGATGAAAACAAAGCCGTAATTCAAGATGTATTTACAGAAATGAGAGGCATCGCCTTGGATAATTACAAAGAAGATAAATACACGGGAGATCAAGTGATTTTTACCCACTATGTAGATTTGAGATATTCAGGACAAGAACATTATGTGAAAGTACATTTATCAAATTTCACTAATGATACGCCTTTAGATGACATTATTGAAAAATTCCATGAGGCACATCAAAAGCAGTATACGTTTCGACTTGAGGCCAGAGTAGAGCTTGTTAATTTTCACTTGGTAGCAGAGGTTGCCGTGAACAAGCCCGATTTTCCAAAAATGGAAAAATTCGATAAAAAGCTTGAAGATGCTATTGTTGGAAAAGGCAAAATCGATTTTGACGATTTAGGAGTTCAAACAGGTAAGTATTACCATCGTGATGGACTTGAACCCGAAATGACGCTTCATGGTCCAGCCGTGATTGTTGAATCCGCTACTACTACGGTACTTCCTCCCGGTTATTCACTTCGAATAGACGAACTCGGGAATTTAATCATTCAAAAAAAGAACTAAGATGGACAAGTTTACTTTAAATATTATTCAGGATGCGCTTATTGCAACTGGTGACGAAATGTTTACCACGATGCAGCGCACAAGTATGAGCCCTATTATTTATGAATCTTTGGATTATGCTGTAGGTGTGACCACGACTGATGGCGAGCTTTTAGCTCAGGGTAATGGTGTAACCGCATTTTTAGCTGCTTTGGACGGCGTGGTAAAAAGTACCATAGAAAAGTATAAGGACAATCCTTTGCAAGAAGGGGATATTGTTATAGCCAACACACCCTATGAAGGAGGGGGTACACATCTGTCCGATGTATCGGTCGTATATCCAGTTTTTTATAAGGGAACTTTAGTAGCGTATACGGTAAATAAAGCCCATTGGACAGAAATGGGCGGTACCTATCCCGGTTCGGTCTCGACAGTTTCTACGGAAGTCTTTCAGGAGGGGCTACATCTACCATTTGTAAAAATAAAGAACAAAGGAATACTTAATCAAGACCTTATAACAATAATCAGAGGTAATGTTAGGTTGCCAGATAGTACTTTGGGAGATCTGTTCGCAGGTATTGCCGCAGCTGAAGTTGGAGCAAAAAGAGTGGTAAACATTATCGAAAAATATGGTAGGGCAGCCTATGACCAAGCAGTAACCGCCTTTTTGGATTATGGAGAGAAAATGAGTTTGGAAGCTTTAAAAGATATTCCTAACGGTGTTTATGAAGGAGAAGGTATAATTGAAACTAATGGTTTGGGAGATGGACCGTTCCCTATAAAATGTAAAATTACGGTTAGCGATTATGAAATGCTATTCGATTTTAATGGTTCTCATCCTCAAGTAATTGGTCCGGTAAATTTATCTATTCATGGTTTGGATACGGGTTGTCGAAGTATTTTCAAAGCGATTACTACACCACATTTGGATGCAAATGGTGGGGCATTTAGACCGATGAAAGTGCTTTGTGAACCAGGCACTATTGTAAGCGCACAGTTCCCGGTAGCATTCTCTGTGTATTACGAAACCTTAATTTCTTCTATAGATTTAATTTGGAAAATTTTAGCTCCAATAATGCCGGATAAATTACCCGCCGGTCATTTACGATCAGTATGTGCCACGTTCATTTCTGGAATTCATCCAGATACGGGAGAACTCTTCATTCAAGCGGAGCCTCTCGCCGGTGGTTGGGGAGCATCCAACACTCACGATGGGAATAGAGGACAACTATCATGTGGTAGTGGAGAATCTTACAATATACCGATTGAAATTAGGGAAATGAGATACGGACTTCGTGTTGGTCAATGTACATTTCATAATGAAGGTGGGGGCTATGGGGAATTTCAAGGTGGAAATGGGCAAGTGATGGATTATATCATGACCGGCGAGGAAGCCCGAGTTACAGGAGCTTTTATGGGAGCAGAACATAAGACTTGGGGTATGAACGGCGGCTTTGATGGTTCTTATAACTATTTCATAATCGTTAGAACTGATGGCACGGAAGAAAAACACAGTATGAGCAGTAATATTTTACTTAAAAAAGGGGATGCTATAAAAGTAATAACAGCAACTGGTGGTGGTTATGGAAATCCAAATAAACGACCAAAAGAGCAAGTGGCTATGGATGTGAAAGATGGTTATATCACTAAGGAGCAGGCGCAAGAATTTTATAATCTTAATTAAAATTATCATGAACGACACCATTAAAATAATGTACCTAAACCCCGTTGGTTTCGATGCATACGATTCATTTTTTGCGGATATGATTAAGGAAAACAAATTTCCAAATACGGAAGTTCATGTAACTTCTTTGCAGTCATCTGTTGGCTTAATGAATAATTTAGAATACAGAACCTACAACGCTTTAATAGCCTCCGATTTATTAAAGGCGACAAGGCAAGCATCAAAAGAGGGTTTTGATGCGATGATTATTGGATGTTTCTATGACCCTTACTTATTGGATGCTCGTGAAATTTCTGGTGATATGGTAGTGGTTGGCCCTTGCCATTCTTCAGTGGAAATTGTTTTGAAACTTTCCAATAAATTTTCTGTAATCATAGGTCAAAAAAAATGGGAACATGAAATGCATGCTGCTATCAAAGAATATGGGTATGGGGAACATTTGGCATCATTTAGGTCGGTAGGCATGACCGTTCCTGAGTTTCAAAAAGACCATATTGTTACAGAACAGAAACTTATGGAAGCAGGGAAATTGGCCGTTGAGGAAGATGGTGCCGAAGCGTTGGTTTTAGGCTGTACATTGGAGTTTGGTTTTTACGAAAAAATGCAAAAAATGCTAAATGTACCTGTAATAGACCCGTCTATGGCTGCACTAAAACAAGCAGAGCAAGCTGCTCTATTAAAAAAACACTACAACTGGAAACCATCTAGAAAATGGAGTTGTGAACCCCCATCAGAATCAAACATTAAACAATTTGGACTTTTTGCTACTGACTATGAATTTGGGAATAGGGTCATTGTTAAATAACCTCTTGGGTTTTACGCAAAATGGAACAATTGAAATTAACATACCCATCAGGCTCAGAAGAAGATTATTTAAAGGAACTATTTGTTCATCAAGAAGAAGCATTCAATCTCCAATTTGGAACGGTATTCCTTAAAGTAGGGACTGCAATTCCTGAGGAGGGTTATACAAGACACGACCAGAAAAAAATTGTTTTTATTGTTAAAGGAGAGGTAAGAGTAGTATTAGAGGATAATCCTCATTTTGAACAAATTATTATAGAAGGCGATACTTTTATGGTCGATTATTTTGAAGCCCATAAAGGCATTGTATTAAAAGACACAAAACTTATTTATGTGCTATTTGGAAAAAAAGAAAGTAGCTGCTAAAGGTAAAAAATGAAACTAAAAGAACTGATTTATCCAAAGGGCAGCGAACTATACAACAACGAATTGCTGACTCATTCCAATGCAGGAGTTACAACAACCTTTGGTACTGTATTTTTAAAAAAAGGAACAAGAATTCCAGACCAAGGCTTTTCTAAACATCCCTTTAATGAAGTTACTATTGTGACTAAAGGACTCATAGAAATGATAGATGAAAATGACACTGTAATTGGAGTTTTAAAACCAGGAGTAGCGGTTTTTATAAATGCAGGAGAACCCCAAGCGGGTAATGTTTTGAAGGATACTGAACTTATTTATGTGCTTAATCAGTTAGAGTCATAAGAATGAAAGTAATACGATTTCATAAAACTGGCGGTCCCGAAGTATTACAATTCGATGACGTTGATATTGGTAAACCTAAAGGGTATGAAGTGCTCTTTAAGGTAAAAGCATTTGCCTTAAATCAAGCGGATATTCTTTTTATTAACGGATATCATTACACACAACCCATTTTTCCTTCTCGCATTGGTTCTGAAGCTACTGGCGAGGTCGTAGAAGTTGGCGAAAAAGTTAGCAAATTTAAAAAGGGGGATAAAGTAACATCTATTCCATTTTACACCCAAAAATATGGTGTGCAAGGAGAGTATGCCACAGTTCTTGAAGATTATCTTACCAAAATCCCCGAAGGTTATAGAATAGAAGAAGCAACATCATTTTGGATGCAGTTTCTTACTGCATATTATGCTTTTTTTAAAATTGGTAAGGTGCAAAAAGGAGATTACGTGTTCATCCCTGCTACCTCGGGAACTGCGGGACAAGGGGCCTTGAAAATAGCAAAAGATGCAGGTGCAAGAGTGATAGGTTCTACAAGAACGCAAGCAAAAAAGCAGTTTTTACTGGAATTGGGAGCTGAACATGTGATTGTCACAGAGATTGAAAATACGCTGGAAAGGTTAAAAGAAATTTCAGCTCAGAAGGGAATTAAATTCACTTTTGACCCCATAGGCAGTACAGAATTCAATCAGCTGTATATGTCAGTACTTTCTTTTGGGGGATCAGCCGCTATCTATGGTTTGTTGAGTGGAGAGTTTCCTGTATTTCCTCTCCTTGATTTAGTCCGAAAAAATACCACGCTTCATGCATATTCGATGTTTAACCATGTAATGTTCAAGGACCAACTTGAGGAAGGGAAGAGTTATGTTTTGGAAAGAATACAAAAGGGTGGATTAAGGCCTATAATAGACAAAGTGTTTGATTTTAATAATACAATAGATGCCTATAACTATATGCTCTCAAATAGGCAGAAAGGTAAAATTGTGGTAAAAGTAAGCTCATGAATTTGATAACAGACGATTTTATAAAAAATAACATCTCCTATCTAGAGCTAAGGAATGCCCTGAAACTTGCATTCCGCGAGAGCGCGATTCAATGTCCTCCCAAATTGGCCTACGAGTATAAAAACGGAGTTGGAACAGAAGACAATACCGTATTGCTTATGCCTGCTTGGGACAGTAAAAAATATTTGGGTGTAAAGCTGATAACCGCGACACCGAATAACAGGACTATTGATATTCCATACTTAAACGGACTTTATGTGCTCTTTAGTGCAGAAAACGGAATGCCTTTGGCCACTATGGATGCCAAACTAATTACGAATATGCGAACAGCTGCAACTTCGGTGCTTGCGACCACTTTTTTGGCAAAGGAAAACGCCTCCTCAGTATTGATTTTGGGAAACGGCAGTTTGTCACCATATTATATTTCGGCATACGCATCTATGGTAGGAATAAAGAAGATATACCTATGGGGTCGGAATCTAGAAAAATCCCAAAAAATAGTAGATAAATTAAACTTAACTGATTCAGCAGAAATTAAACCTGTGGCTACCTACAAAGACTTGATCTCCTCGGTAGATATTGTAAGCTGTATTACTTCAAGTCATGAACCCCTTGTCAATATCGAAGACATCTCAAAAGGCCAACATTATGATTTGGCGGGTGCTTATACCGAAAATATGCAAGAAGTGAGCACCGATGTGGTCGCAACTAGTAAAGTTTTTACTGACAATTTTGATGTTACTTTAGAACATGCAGGAGAACTTGTAAAAGCATTTTCGGAGGGTAAATTAACCAGAGAAGATATAAAGGGAGACTTCAAATTTATGTGTAAAGATGATGTTTCAAAACGGCAAACACAGGAGGAAATTACCCTATTCAAATGTACTGGAATGGCTTTGGAAGACTTGGTATTCGCTATTCTGGCCTATGAAAAGCAAAAATCTTAAATAAGTTACTATCAAAAAAATATGAATTATGGAAAACAGTCAAAACAAGATTAAATGGTTTAGTATTGCCAGTATCTGGTTCGGTGGTATTGTTAGCGTTCCAGCACTCTTGATAGGCAGTGCTTTGATATCTACCCTGCCTTTTTCAACAGCATTATTGGCGGGATTTATAGGATTTGTGTTTGTTGTCTTTTTTATGTCCTTATTAAGCATTGCCGCAGTAGATAGACAAAAGGCCATTGTTCCGTTGGCTTCAAGTAGTTTCGGCCATTTAGGTGCAAACATAATCGTTGGTCTTGTTATTGGCCTATCTACGTTAGGTTGGTTCGCTGTACAAAGTAATATAGCCGGAGCATCGTTTTCAAAGATTGTTCTGGAAATGTCTGGTCAAGATATTCCAGCTTGGGCATCCTCTGTTTTTTGGGGTATTATCATGGTACTTACAGCGGTATTCGGATTTAAATACCTGAAATGGCTCAATTATATAGCTGTTCCTTCCATTATTATCCTACTAGCGTATGGATTATATGTAACTTTTCAAACACATTCTTTTCAGGAAGTACTGGATTTTCGGCCATCAGGCGAGGGTGGATTATCGTTGCTTGCTGCAATTGGATTATCGATCGGTTTTATTTCCGTTGGGGGTGTAATATCCCCGGATTATAATCGTTTCGCCGTTTCAAAAAAGCATGCTATTTGGGGTTCTATAATGGGTATTATTCCTTCGGCGTTATCGCTTTTGGCAATCGGGGCCATTTTGGCCGTTACCCAGGGCACTTATGATATTGTCGAGATTTTTGCCTCATTGGGTTTTCCCTTCTTCGCCATGAGTATTCTAATTCTCGCAACATGGACTTCCAACGTGATGAATATTTACTCGTCAGGATTGGCATTTACCAATCTTTTCCAATTGCACGAATCAAAACGTTCCATGGTAACATTGATAGTTGGCTCCGTTGGAGTGCTTTTAGCGGCGGCAGGATTGATTAATCACTTTATGCAGTTTATAACCTTGCTTACCATAACGGTAACACCTGTTGCCGGAGTAGTGATTTCGGATTATTTCTTATCAAAGTCTTTTACTGAAGAAAGCATGCGGTTCAATTGGAAGGGAATGTTCTCTTGGGTATTGGGAGTTACTATAATGTTGTTGATGACCCACGAGATTAAATACGTACTCGGGATTTTAGGTTCTGCCATATTCTATTGGTTGTTCGAAAAAGCTATCCCACAAAAGAACGATTTATGAAATGAGCCATAACAATTCTTGTTACCAACTGAGACGTTCAATGGCGAATTACATCTGACCTTTAAAAAACATTAAAATTACAACAGATGAAAAAAATAACTTTAGATGATTTAGAATATATCGCCATGGGCTCTACCGTATTGGGTACCGGTGGAGGGGGAGATCCCTATATAGGCAAACTTATGACGCGTGAGGCCATCCGACAAAAAGGCGAGGTACTACTTTTGGATGCAGATGATTTGGACGATGATGCTTTTGTAGTTTCTATTGCCGCTTTCGGAGCACCTATGATATTGTTGGAAAAGCTGTTCTCAGGGGATGAGTTCCTAAAAGCGTTTGATATGATGGAAACGTATCATAGGAAAAAGATAGATGCTATTATTCCAGCCGAAGCGGGAGGGCTTAACGGAGTAATTCCTATTGGCGTAGCAGCAAATAAGGGGGTGCCTTTGGTAAACGGAGATGGAATGGGGCGTGCTTTTCCTCGACTGGAGATGGTTACGTTTACTTTGCACGGTATTTCATCTTCGCCTATGTCACAAGCAGATGAGAAAGGGAACACCGCCATTTATAACACCATAGATAATGTTTGGGGAGAAACCCTTTTAGGAAGTGCTACTATTCAAATGGGGGGTAGTTCCGCAATTGGAGCATTTCCCATGTCTGGGAAACAAGTAAAACTAGCTGCCGTAAAAGGGATTATGACTTTTGCCTATGAAATAGGAAAGTCAATTATAGATGCTAAGAAGAACAAAGAGAATCCTCTTGAAAAACTGTTGGAGACCACCAAAGGAACAAAACTATTCCAAGGAAAAATAAGCAATATTAAAATCGCTTCCGACGGTCGATGGAACAAAGGCATTTGTGAAATTTCAGGCTTAAATGAGTATAAGGACAGTAACTTGGTGTTGGATTTTCAAAACGAATTTTTAATGGCAAAACGTGATGGAAAACCCGTTGCTATCACTCCCGATTTAATCGTATTGCTCGATGCAGAAAATGCACATCCCATAACTGCCGAAACCATGCAATACGGAACGCGTGTTGTTGTCATAGGTATGCCTTGCGATGAACAATGGCGCACCCCAGAAGGTATTATTCTGGGAGGTCCCGCAAAATTTGGATATGAAGAAAGTTATGTTCCTTTAGAACAATTGGTTTAATCTAATTACGCTTATAAAGTTATAATTATGAAGTACTATAAAATAGGAATTGACGTTGGGGGCACAAATACCGATGCTGTTTTGGTTACACATGATAATACAATTCTATCAAAGACCAAACAAACAACTACGGCAGATGTTAGCACGGGTATTAAGAATGCATTAGAAGAAGTATTACGGCTACACCCTGTTGATTTACCTGAAATAAAATACGTGATGTTGGGTACGACCCATTGTACGAATGCATTGGTGGAAAGAAAAGAGTTGAACAAAGTTGGTGCCTTACGCTTGGCGTTACCGGCTTCAAAGGCTATTCCTACAATGACCGATTTTCCCGAAGACCTGAAAAATCTTCTAGGGAAACATTTTTATATGGTTCACGGCGGCTTTGAATATGACGGTAGAGTACTGCACCAATTGATAGAGAAGGAAATAAAGGATCATTTACAAAAGATGAAAGGCGAGATAGACTCGTTGGCTATTACTGGCGTTTTTTCCAAAATAAATAACGAACAAGAATTACAAGTCGCTGAATGGGCAAAAGAAGTGCTAGGCAAGGACATTAAGATTAGTTGTTCGCATCAAGTTGGAGGATTAGGAATATTGGAAAGGGAAAATGCCGCAATTATCAACGCAGCCCTTAAAAATGTCGCCGACCGAATGGTAAAGGCCTTTCAAGAAACGGTAATGACAGTAGGCATCAAAGCACAATTGTTCATTGGCCAAAATGATGGCACATTGATGTCTTTGGGTCAAGTAAAAGATTTTCCCGTATTGACGATTTCATCCGGCCCAACAAACAGTATTCGGGGTGCTGGAGCATTGTCAAAAGTTGAAAACGGAATCGTAATCGATGTAGGCGGAACGACCTCCGATGGTGGAATGTTGGTCAATTTTTTCCCCCGAGAAAGTACACAGGCAGCTCAAATAGGTGGCGTGCTAACAAATTTTAGAATGCCCGATGTGATTGCTGTTGGTATTGGCGGTGGTACAATCGTTCGTTTTGAAAATGCCGAATGTACCCTAGGCCCTGATTCCGTAGGTTATCGCCTATTGGAAAAAGGTATTGCCTTTGGTGGCGATACCCTAACGCTTTCCGATATTATGTTGAGTAATGGGGAAGTTGTAATACCAAATGCTTTAGCACCAGAAGCACTTCAACAAAAAATAGGACTACATACAAAATTGGATTATGATTTAGTCGTTGAAAAGGTAAAAGAGCAAATTCAACTAAAAATAGAGGATCTAGTGGATAAACTCAAGACCGAATCGAAACCTGTTCCTGTAATCGCTTGTGGAGGAGGGGCTTTTTTGTTGCCGAAAAGCATCAATGGTGCATCCGAAGTGCTGTTTCCTGAAAATAGAGAAGTGGCCAATGCATTTGGCGCTTCTATCGCCCAGATAAGCGAAGAAACCGAAATTGTCATCAATACGACGCAAAAGGATGAAAAAGAAGAAATGGATTCTTTAATTGCTAACGCTAAAGAAAAACTATTGAAAAATGGTGCGGATGCGAAAACCATCGAAATAATCATTAAAGAATCCACTCCTTTGGCCTATTTACCTGGAGCCGTTAAGTTAAAAGTAAAATTGGCGGGAGCATTTGAAATCATGTAAAAACAGTATTAGGCTAATTTCAGAATGTACTGAATTCTTTCTCTAAGAATTCAGAGTTTTGATAAGTTCCATAAAACGGCCGTTTTTCAGGATATTTTCCACGGAGCGAAGAATCACAATTGGGATTATACTATTTCCGGTCTTTTTTAGTATTCTCGTTAATTACCTTTTTATGGGATACTTCAAGTTCATTTAAACTACCGTTTTTTTGAACTTTTAATTGTCCTATTGTTTATTGATTTTAGAAAGTTTAAATTGACGTACTAATTAATTAGTATGTATTTTTACCTTTATTTAAACTTTGGGACATGATTTTTGGATACGCTAGGGTAAGTACCACCGAACAGAACTTGGATTTGCAATTGGATGCTTTTTTGAAAGAAGGAATAGATAGGAATAATATTTATACAGATAAGGTTTCAAGTTCTCAAGAAGAGCGCAAAAGCTTGAGTAAACTCTTAGACTATGCCCGAGATGGTGACACTATTGTAGTATGGAAATTAGACCGCTTGGCCAGAAGCCTTATTCATTTCACCAATTTCATTAATCAACTAAATGAGAAAGGCATCAAATTCCGGAGTATTACAGAGCCTTTTCTGGATACTACTGATAAGTCATCGCATTCACAATTCATAGTAAACCTATTTGCTGCACTAGCACAATTAGAACGGGATATAATTATTGAACGGACGAAAGCTGGTCTGGCATCCGCCCGAGCTAGGAGCAAGGTATTTGGGGCACCCAAAGGACTTAGTAAAAAAAATCAGCAAAAAGCCATAATCTGTGAACAGTACTTTAAGGAAGGTAAGCTGACCGTTTCCGAAATCTGTGATCGAGTAGATGTTTCTAGAGCAACCTATTATAAATATTTAAGGGTTAGAGGGCTCAATGGGAAATTGAGAACTTATACAAAAGAATAAATATTTAAAACTCTTTACTAAAAGCGGATTTTGTAAAGAGTACGACCAAGTGTGGTAATAATCTAGGGAGTTCAACAGCAATTCAAAAATGATGGTCAAAAAGCGTAATGTAAAGAGTGCTGAAAACGACCAATTGCTGCCCATCTTTTAATATCGTACTTTTCCCACAAAAATTAGGACAAAACGTCATGGATAGCAATTATATAGAAGAAACTTTTGAAAATTATTTGAGTACAGCAAGTACTAATTATGCTTTACTTATAGATGGTTCGTGGGGTAGTGGTAAGACTTATTTTTGGAAAAATACTCTAGCTAAGAAATGTGCAAAAAAAGAATTTAAACCTATTTATCTCTCACTAAATGGGATAAATAAAATTGAGGATCTTAAATATCAATTCTTAATAAAAATTGTTCCTTTTCTTAATGTTTTAGACTCCAAAACTGGTAATATAGGTAAGACTTTAATAGCTACTCTATCCAGTTCGCTAGGAAATGTTGACATAAATAACCTTATAAAAGATATAGAAGTAGATTCTAAAAAATTAAACACCTATGTTGTATGCTTTGATGATTTAGAAAGATGCTCAATAGCTACACCTGAAGTTCTCGGATTCATCAATAATTATGTTGAACATAAGGGTTTAAAAGTAGTCATACTTTCAGATGAGTCCAAAATCGATGAAAAGGAAAAAGACAAGTATAACAATATAAAAGAAAAAGTAATCGGTAGGGTTCTATCGTATCGAAACAATGTTTCTAAGACCCTCCCTCTATTATTTAAGAAATATGAAACTGAGAATACGGATTTCTACAACTTCCTAGATGGTCAAAAAGACTTTGTCCTTGATTTATTGAAGAGCTATCAAGAAGATAATCTAAGGAAAGTCTCATTTTATATTGATTTACTACATGGCCTTTATCCTATCATTAAGGATTTTGATAAATTCAATAAGGAGGTGGTGATGTTCACCTTAATAATTACTCTTGAGTTCAAAACTGGAAAATTAACTTCAAGTGACTACAAGGATTATAAAGGCTATAATTCTTTAAATTCCACCTATGCCGCATTTAATTTTCAAGTTCCTGAAAAAAAGGGTTATCTAGGTCATTTTAAGAAAGATGATAGCGAAAAAGAAGAAAAAACTGAAAGCCCTTTAGAGGTATTTTATAATAAATATTTAAACGATAAAATAGACCAATACTTCTTTTATCCATCAATTTATGAATACGTTCTCACAGGCTACTTTGACAAGGATAGACTCGTTGACGAATTAAAGAAAAGACACCCTGAAGAAGTACCACCAGAAACTCTTGCTTACAGAAAAATAATTACGTATCGATTTAGACATTTATCAAATACTGAATTTGAAGAGTCTTTTGAACAGGTATACCAGTTAGCAGAGGAGGGCAAATATTTTCTTTATGACTACTTACAATTGTCCAATTTTTTCAATTTCTTTTCTGAAAGTAAGCTAATCAACTTTACAAAATCAGAAATACAAAATACTCTTGATAATGGCATACAAATATCTCAAAAAAGAGACGAGATAAACGAAGACCTTTTCGATTCAATGTTTGTAAGGTTTGGGATTAAAGATGATGATCAATTTATCGCTGAAAAGATCAAAGATGCCCATCAAATAATTAAAGCCAAAAAGGAAACCCAAAAAGGAAACCTGTTAATTGAAACTATCAATAAAAATGACTCTGAGGAGTTAGATGAGATTTTCAAGAGGTTCTTTTTTAACGATAAGATGTTTCAATATTTAACACCTATAGGTTTATTCGATTCCTTAAAGCAGGCAAATAATGAGACAATAGATAATTTTAATCAGAATTTAGATAAAAGATATAGCTCGACAAATGTTAAAGATTACCTAAGTAATGATTTGCCTTTTCTACAAGAGTTCAATGCCTGCCTAAATAAATATCTAAGTAGCAAGACAAATACTGATGTTAATATTTTTCTTTTCAATGAGCTAACTGCTAAGGTTGATTCAATTTGTGAAAAACTAAGCTAAAAGGTAATATCACAATTGAAAAAGGAAGACAAAAAAATCAATAGGTTCAAGATTAAAGGCTTAGGATGGGTTCAGCTTAATCCGCATCTGCTATCATTTGGTTATAAAAATTTACCAAAAGATGTACATTTCACCATTAGCTGGAATGGTGAAAAAGATATCGACTTTCATTTGACAAGAAACGTATCCGATAAGGATGATAAACCACAAATTCCAATCCTAAAACTCGAAAAGAAGGTAATTAAAGAAGATTTAGAACCTATATTTCTAACTATGTTTTTTTCAATTCTTAGGAAGATTGAACCAGAAGAAATAAGAGAATTCAAGACCGCTCAATATTTATCATTTACTGAATTAAATTCCAATGCAACAAATTTTTCCGTTGATGAAAAATTACATCGTCACTTCAAGAATAATTTAAAAAATGGGGTATCAAGGATAGAAGTAAAAGGAGATTGGATGAGCAAACTAGAAACTTGGGTGATATCCGATGATATGGTAGCTGTAGTTAATGAAAACATGGCAGGATTCAATAAGTCAATAAGAAATCAAGTTGAAGGAGGAATAATTGTTGGCCCTTCAAAGACCCTATGCGTAATAAAGATTTTTGATGAATGGTTTGAGTTTAGAGATAATATGAAGCCACAGGAGATACTTAGAAATTTGATTCCTTTGGAACTATTTAAACGTATTCAAGAGAATATTAAGATTGGGATCGATTTTATTCAATCGGCTAAGTCCAAAAGTGATACTGCACATTTCAAACCAATTAAGTTGGTAAGAAAGAAATGAACTCCCGATTTTTATTACCTAAGTAGATTGTAGCAAGGTTACTTTAAGTTCATCCTCAATAGATTCAACCAAGTTCTTTCCGAATATCTTAATCTTAATTGTAAACTCTTTACTAGCAGATACCCCTATAAAGACCAGTCTAAGTGGAACAGAAAAAACCTCAGTTGGCAGATTGTGTTTTAAGTCTCCAATATTGGACTCAAAAAAATAACAATCTTCTCGCTTAGAAAAATCGGGATAATGAATATCGTCATAGGATGCCGAATTTGCAACAATACTTAAATAGGAAGGAGTAATTACGCTTGGCTCTGGTTGAGGCTCCTTGTATATTTTATCCAAAAGAAATAATTCCTCTAGTTTTGGGAAAAAAAGTTGAACTGTACAATCTTCAAGGTATTGATTCCCTTTGTTTAATAAATTGATGTTTATTTTCTGACTGTGCTTTGAACTAAGTTCAAACATGTCATCATCAAAATATGTCTCCCTTACTGATTTCAGATTCTCCTCAAGTGTTTCCAAAGTTCTATTCTCATAGGGTGTAGGAGAATCAAATATAAATTTAGGGATGGGTGGAATTACTATTCTGGCCGTTTCATTATTTACCTCTTTTCTTTTTACCGCAATTATTCTTTCAATCTTGGCTCTAGCCCTATCCGAAGGTAACTCAGCTAATGGTTGTACCACTATTTGATTGTTGTTTATACTTTCAGTTTTTGATAACTCTATTTGAATGGTTCCTTCAAAGCTTTCGATTGAATTCTTAGTATTGTAAATTTTGTCTAAGTCAGCTCTAGAAAGAGGCATTTTTAATGTTCCCTTTCTAATTAATGCTGTGCCTTTTTTTAATTTGCCGTAATCCTTTTTTAAAACATAGGGTTTATCAGAGGGGTTTACTATTCTAAAAACACCATATTGCTTATTATCATAAGAATGAAGAAAGCACTCTAAGTTTATATCAGGTTCAATATTTGAATTTACAAGTTGTTGATATGTACTTTGATCAGATAAAGCAGTAGCATTAATTCCTACTAATTCTCTTTCATTTGAATTTGTATGTTTGACACCAAGTATAATGTATTTATCGCCTTCATTGTGTGCATTGGCAAATGCCAGGACGTCTAATAGCAATTCGTGAAAATTCTCTTTTTGATATACCGTTTTCTTGAAATCTAACGCAGAATTTTCATTTTCATACAAGATTAAATCATCAATACTAATCATACATTCTAAAAATACTTTATTTTTGACAAACTACCATCGGGTTCATAATCATAGCCATCAAGAGCTTTCTTTACTTTTTCTTTGTTCTTGCAAGCATCCAAGAAGCCAGAATACCATACATACAAAGGATTGTCATAGCTATCACTAAATTCAAACGTTTTAGTGTTCTTATATTCACTTACTTTATCAGGTCTATAAATCAAATTTGTGCTGCCATTCCCCATCTGGTAAAAAGGAGTTGCAGCTGCACTTAAAAGTTTATACCCCCATTCATTACCCCCTTCAGAAAGACTACGTAGATTCTCATCTTGATAGTCAATGACGACAATATTCCTTCTTTTGCTTTTATCTTTTGAATGAGTGCGCATTAGGTCATTTAGATAAGAGTCATTGAAGCCATAACCAATAAATAGAATTGCGTCAGATTCGTGAATCTTTTGATTTAATTGAAAAAAATACTGTCTAAAAGGTTCTCGGTAAATTTGATTTATTTTGTCCAATCCAGTTATAATAGAGGACATAGGATGTTGTAATCCTTCTGGTGTTTCAAAGCTACGCCTATTTTTAGGTCCTAGTCCAAACTTATCTGCTAAGTCTTTATTCCAAAATATTTCTTCATTATCTCTCATATCGAAATGAGCTGAACCATGGATGTGATAACAAAAATTCCAATCATCTTTAAATAGCGTGCTCATATCAAACTTACCTGTATCACTATCAAAACCTGTCTTAAGTTCTGGTATTGCCGATAAGACAACATTATCGTAGTTTAAATTGATAAAACCTAATTCATAATCAGATTTTAAGTAATTGAAAAACTGACTTACTTTTTCTAATTCAGGTTTCTTTTCAATCTCAAGCTTACTACACTTATTTCTGAAGTAACTCATGAGTTCATCATTTAAGAGCGCATGCATTGAAAAGAAATCTCTTGTTTCAGCTATCGTTTCGTACCCATGAAAGGCTCGAATTTTTGGTGAATCTTTGATCGTTGTATAATCTGATTGACGAATTACTTTTCTAGCATCACCTTCATTAAAGGAAGATAAAGTCTGTACTGTATAAAGAGTATCTTCAAAATTAGAATCATCCTTGTTAGAGACTTTATAGTTTTCTTTCACCCATCTATAAAGATTATCATCAAAACTTCTCCCATCGATAAGGGGAAAATAACGTTGCGACCATTTATCAAATAATTGGTCAATTGCAATAACAGATGGCATGCCAAACTCAATTGATGCGCCTGCCCCTATTACAACCAAAAGTTTTTTCATAAAAATGAATCTAATTAAGATTTAAAGCTAAAAAAAGTAAGCCTAAGTTCTTACTAAATTTTAAATCTAAGATTCTGGGCTATTATTGCAATAGTATATTAAACTCTTTACAGAACGCACCTTTTGTAAAGAGTTTATTGTTTTACGTGATTTTTAGTATCTTCCTTCAAAGTTCAAATAAACGATGAGTTAGGACACTATGTCGTAATTTGAAAAGTATAATTAAACGATAAAAAGTTCAAATAATTGTTAGGCGAATAAATATTTTCAATTTAAAAAACGACATTTTTGGTTATCTTTTGCCCTTAATTAGAACATATTTATGAAACCTTTTTTATTATTAATGGTATTTACCATATCCGTGCATTTAACAGCCCAAGCTACTTACGAACAAGTAAGTGATCCTGAACAGAAAATAAGGGGCAAATACGATTCCTATACCGCAAGGAACGGAAAAACATACCAAGTTGGAGACCTTTTAACTTTGAAATATGCAGCAGCAAAAGGAATGTATGCATCAATATATAGTACTGGCCTTGTCCTTATTTCTAAAATTGAAAGTCCTAATGAGGTTCTTGAAATAGAAGGTTTCAAAGCATTACACAATTTTGGAGGAAGTGCTATGTACGCATTAGTAAAGGATTCAAATAAAAAGAAATGGCAAATTGCAATTGATTCAGCCTTAGAATTAAAAGAAATTGCAGACTACAACAAAGGAGTTACAGTTGAAAGTAAATATGATGAAATGGAGGAAACCACTTCGTTTAGTACTTCAACCTTGACTATTGCCGACGGAATTATGCCCTATCTTGATTTCAGCATTACCAAGGTTAGTACTGGTAAGTATTATTTAAGAGCTTTTTACAAATCGAAATATAACCTGAGCGGTTGTTTTAGAAAAGACGACAACATAAAAATTAAAACGGATAAGCATGGTATTATTGAGCTTATAAATGTCTTGAATACCGAATGTGGAGATTCTGGTGTCGTAGCTTATGAGGTACCTGAAAACTTACTGGTCCAACTTTCAGAAAGCAATTGGGAACTAATGAGATTGTACAACAGCGAGCCATATCTGGAATACAAACCTGATGGGAATTCAGACTATTTTGCAAAACTAGCTACAGCTATTCTGGAATATTAAAGTCTATTGCCGGCGCCAAACTGTTCCATAGACTAGTAGTTAGTCAATATTTCCTAAAAAACGAAGACTTAGGACAGTATGTCGTAATTTGTTGAGTTTAAATAAAGAATAGTTCATTAAAAAAAGTCGACCTATATTGGATTTTTTAGCAAATAAAATTATGATCCATTTTCATGAAACAGGAGGAAAGTCTGTTCTTGAAATGAAAAAAGATATTGAAAGTTTTCTCAGAGTAAATGGAGGGATTCGTAAAGCAAAGGTTGGAGAAAACATTGACCCTAAGTTTATGATGAAGGCTTACAAATATTGTGAGCAGCTAAAAAATATGGGGTTTTTACTCGATTTTGGAAACCATAGAAAAGTTCCTATTCTGGGGAACAAGTACATAAATTTAGGTAATGACCTTAGAATTGGAGAATATGGCGGATATGATTTTTTGTTGCAAGGCTTCCAATTAATCCAAAAATCTTTTTCCGATTCTGTTCTAAAAGTTGTTGTCCAAGATAAGATAGGAGATTATGGGATTGGGACCTGTTTTCTCGTTGGAGAGAATCTAATCGTTACAGCGAAGCATTGTATTGAAAATTTTAGCAAAGTTGTTATAACTGATTATAAAGGGAATCACATCATTCCTGAGAGAATTATTATATCACAAGACCCAAAGATTGATATTGCAGTTATTAAAACTAAAAAAAAGGTATTTCAAAAAGGGAAACATTTCATTTTTGGAGAGCCCGAAGTTCTAGAAGAAGTTCTCACCATGGGATTTCCACCTTTGGCTACTTTTGACGCCATCCAAATTAATGATACTGCCCACATCAATTCCATTCAAAAATGCTCAAAAGGAAATATAGTGGCCCAAGAAAGAAGGTATGGTGATTCCGTGGACTATATAATTTTGAATGCAAGGGTCAAAGGTGGAAATAGTGGAGGGCCAGTAATAAATAAGTTTGGAACAGTTGTAGGAATAATAGTTAACATGCTTCCAGATATTAAGCAACCCGAAAAGTTTGATGAATTAGGGTACGGTATTGCAATAAGCTCAAATGAAACAATAAAAATTATTGAGAATGATTACAAGAACGAAAATTGCGAATTCATACCTTTTAAAATGCTAGATGACGGTTTTGGAACAGTTTTATAGTTCAGACCTAATAAAAAGTTCAAATATAGGATGAAAAGAAGTATGGACAAATAAAAGTGTTTTATCAGTTCGGCTAAGACCAAATCAATTGGGAGTTTATAGGATTGGTTCATATTTATGAAAGAAAATTCTTATTTTAGGACACCCCCAAATTTTTCGATTTCAACCTTTTAGTGGATTTATTAATATGATTATCAAAACATACCCTAGACTTCTTCTTTTTTTCATAATACTTGTTTTTATTCTTGTGTCTTGTGCTAAAGGGGAAAAAACCAAACACAATCAGAATATTTTTGATGCTATGTCCTCTGGTTACGATTTTATGGAATTTTTAGCGGAAATGGAGAAAAAGGATATTGCTGAAGTTTCTGACAGTATTGATATTAAATTCGGAAGTATTGGATTTGAAGCCGTGAAGGACATTCCCTTAATCGTTGGGAATGATACTCTCTCTAGACCGAAAGGCACATTTATGTGGGTCAATCCCAAAAAGTCAGTGTCAGTATATCTGCGTGAATTCCAAAGTAACAATGATACAAATAGTGAATGGCAAGATTTCAATGACCACATTGGTACATATACTGGAATTGACATGGGTGGTGGAGGTACCTTCTATTTAAAATTGGAACCGGAAATACCCTCTAGTCTTAATGCAACTTTCTTTTCCGGTAATAAAATATTTCAAGTTCGTAAACAATTGACTTTTGTCCCATCTGACAACTTCGAATTCGATGATGCGCAAAATCAAGAAGTCATATCCGCAAATAACGACATGATTGAGGCATTGGATGCTTTAGTGGATATTTTGGTTTTAGAAAGGAACAAGATTTATAAACCAGCTAACGGTAAGTCACTGACCGAAAATGAACGTTTGTTTGGTTTTATCAATTTTTGGACAGAAGTGAAATATAATTTTGCCTTCTTTGATCAGGTACCCAATCTTGATTGGCAGAAAGTTTTGTTGGATTATCTCCCAAAGGTAAGAAAAGCAACCTCGAATCTAGAATACTACCGTGTTCTCCAAGAAGTATGCGCCCTACTGAATGACGGACATACCAATATTTATTTGCCCAATGAATTGGAGAGAAATATTGGTTCGCCCGCAATAAGGATCACTTTCTTAGATGGTCAACTTTTTGTCACCAATAGTGACAGGCAACTTGAAAAAACCGTACCATTGGGGTCGCAAATCACTGAGGTTAACGGAATTCCTGTTGAAGAATTTATTAAAAAGAATATCAGACCATACATTAGTTCCTCCACCGAACATATAAAGCGAAATATGGAAGCATATCAATTGCTTGAGGGCAATAGAAATGATTCCGTTCAAATTGAGATTCGGACACCGGAAAATAGATTGAAACAACTTTCTTTGAGTCGTGAATCATCCGATATTGATTGGGTAGTTCCAGCCGAGCCGTGGGAGCTTTCATCATTCAAGAAAATGGGTGAGATTGCA
>TARA_R110000765_G_scaffold60704_4_pt1 | contig 25301 bp, 21 predicted proteins | sample TARA_R110000765 | Tara Oceans TARA_R110000765 (sample SAMEA4398168) | marine metagenome | biome: Polar Biome; feature: [MES] marine water layer (ENVO:01000295) within the mesopelagic zone...; material: water (ENVO:00002006), including particulate matter (ENVO:01000060) such as...... | reverse complement strand
CTGGTGGTAAATTAAATGTTAGCTATAACTGTATTGACCGACACTTAGTCAGTAAAGCTGACGAAACTGCCATTATTTGGGAAGGCGACGACCCAAGTGAAGATAAAAAAATAACCTATCAAGAACTGCATGATCATGTGTGTCGCTTTGCTAATTTACTAAAAGCACGCGGCGTGAAAAAAGGTGATCGTGTGTGTATATATATGCCGATGATACCCGAAATTGGTTACGCCATGTTAGCCTGCGCGCGCATAGGTGCCGTTCATTCTGTGGTATTTGGTGGTTTTTCAACTGAAGCTATTCGTTCTCGTATTATTGATGCTGACTGTAAGGTTGTTGTTACTTCGGATGAAAGCCTCCGTGGTGGTCGTGTTATTCCGTTGAAAGTAAATGTTGATGCGGCCGTTGCCGACTGTCCAAATGTTCATTCCGTGATTGTAGTACAACGCACTGGCGGAGACGTGGCTTGGAACAACAAAATTGATGTCAATTATCAAGAAGAAGTCGCCAAGCTACCAGCAGCATGTGAACCCGAAATCATGGATGCCGAAGATCCGCTGTTCATCTTATACACCTCAGGCTCAACAGGGACACCTAAAGGTGTTTTACATACTTGTGGTGGTTATTTACTTTATGCCGCAATGACCCATAAATATGTTTTCGACTACAAAGAAGGCGAAATATATTGGTGTACGGCAGATGCAGGTTGGATAACCGGACATTCTTATATTTTTTACGGACCATTAGCCAATGGCGCGACAACCTTAGTATTTGAAGGTGTTCCTACTTACCCTGATGCTGGCCGATTTTGGCAAGTGTGTGATAAACATCAAGTTAATATATTTTATACCGCCCCAACAGCTATTCGTGCACTGATGAGTGTTGGTGATAGCTTTGTTGAAAAAGCAGATTTGTCATCGTTACGTTTACTGGGCACTGTTGGCGAACCAATTAACCCTGAAGCATGGCATTGGTATTATGAAGTCGTCGGTAAAAATAATTGTCCTATTGTTGATACGTGGTGGCAAACAGAAACTGGCGGCATTTTAATTACATCACTGCCAGGTGCTGTTGATATGAAACCAGGTGCTGCAGGCAAACCATTTTTTGGTGTTAAACCGGCATTATTTGATAAAGACGGCAATACCTTGGAAGGTGCTAACCAAGGTTTATTAATGGTAACCGGAAGTTGGCCGGGGCAATTACGTAGTGTTTATGGCGATCATGAGCGTTTCTATCAAACATACTTAAGCCAATATCCTGGAAATTACTTTACTGGTGATGGTGCAAGAAGAGATGAAGACGGCTTTTATTGGATCACCGGGCGTGTTGATGATGTTTTAAACGTTTCTGGTCATCGATTAGGTACGGCTGAAATTGAAAGTGCATTAGTGCTGCACCCTGCTGTTGCTGAAGCTGCGGTAGTAGGTTATCCGCACGAAATTAAAGGACAAGGCGTTTACGCTTATGTCACCTTAATGAATAACGCGACAGAGTCTGAAGAGTTATTAAAAGAATTGACAGAATTTGTAGCTAAAGAATTAGGTCGCTTTGCTAAACCGGATTACATTCAATATGCACCGGGATTACCTAAAACACGTTCAGGAAAAATTATGCGACGAATTTTGCGTAAAATTGCCGAAAACGATCTTGATACTTTAGGGGATACTTCAACCTTGGCAGATCCTGCAGTAGTCGAGCACTTGGTCAATAATCGCATTGTACATAGCTAGCAACTAATCTTATTTGAGATAAAAGCGCCGAGAGGCGCTTTTTTTTGTTCTATATTTAACAATAGTGCTGTATCCAGATAAATTATAGTGTAATATAAACGGTACGAATTAAGTAAACTTAAATTTACAGCTGAAAGGGTTTGGAAAGTGCACATTCTGCAAGATCTATATTATTACCTCCCATACTTTATCTAGTCGCTTTTATGCGGCCTAGTTATTAGCAGGCAATAGCTGCTAACCGAAAATTTTACTTAACGATTCAACTTAACAACTTACATTTATTGCTACATATTCAGGAAAGAACCATGTCAAACGTAACCGAAATACCTAAAAGCAGATTGAACGATATTCATGTGAATGCCGAAGACGTCTTGATTACTCCTAATGCTTTACGAGAAGAATTACCTTTACCTGAAGCTGGACGGGTTTTCGTTAAAAACGCTCGAAATATTATTGCTAATATCATTCACAAAAAAGATCATCGATTATTAGTTATTTCTGGTCCATGCTCTGTTCATGACTTAGATGGTGCAAAAGCTTATGCAAGAAAATTAAAAGCCTTGCACGATAAATATCAAGACAGTTTATACATAGTAATGCGCGTGTACTTTGAAAAACCACGTACTACTGTTGGTTGGAAAGGGCTGATTAATGATCCGCATATGGATGGCTCATTTGACGTAGAAAGCGGTTTACGAAAAGCCCGAGAGTTACTCATTTATCTTACTGAGCTAGGCTTGCCTTTAGCAACTGAAGCACTAGATCCTATTAGCCCACAATATTTGGCTGAATTGTTCAGCTGGTCGGCAATTGGCGCTAGAACCACAGAATCACAAACTCATCGTGAGATGGCTAGTGGTCTATCAATGCCAATTGGCTTTAAAAATGGTACGTCTGGCGGCTTAGGTGTTGCAATTAATGCATTACAGTCTGCAGCATCTTCACATCGTTTTATGGGCATAAATCGTTTGGGACAAGTTGCTTTAATTAAAACATCGGGTAACCCAGATGGTCATGTAATTTTACGTGGCGGAAAAAAACCAAATTACGATGCTGAAAATGTAGCCTTGTGTGAAGCTGAGCTTGCAAAGCAGGATTTAGAGCCTGGTATAGTCGTCGATTGTTCTCATGGAAATTCAAATAAAGATTACCGCCGACAACCTATTGTAGCGGATAATGTTTTTGATCAAATTTGTGCTGGCAACAAAACAATTATTGGTATTATGTTAGAGAGTAATATTAACGAAGGTAATCAAAGTTCAGATTTACCATTTAATGAGCTTAAATATGGTGTTTCGGTAACTGATGCTTGCATTGATTTTGAAACCACTGAGCAGCTTATCGCCTCAGCGAGTGCTAAGCTTGAAACTGCTTTAAAGAATCGTATCGTTTAATTATTATTGTATAGGAATAGTCTTGGTAATGAGCAATGAACTTACATTTGAACAGCAACTAGGTGGGTTGCGTGACGAAATTGATGAAATTGATAGTCAACTCGTTGCGTTGCTAGCTAAACGCCGTGCTGTTACCACGAAAGTTGGATTACTTAAAAGCGCGGTAGGTATGCCAATTTTTGCACCTGAGCGTGAAGCCAATTTATTAAAGATTCGTCGTGAGCAAGCTATAGAAGCTGGATTATCGCCCGAGTTAATAGAAGATATTCTTCGTCGCTTAATGCAAGATTCTTATATTAGCCAAGATGCCAGTGGCTATCGTTGTGTAAATCCTGATTGCAAAAAAGTGGTTATTATTGGGGGTGAAGGGCAATTAGGACGAATATTTGTCGATTTATTTAAACGCTCTCATTATCAAGTTGAAACTTTAGAACAAGATGACTGGCCAAACAGTGCTCAAATACTAGCAGATGCAGGTTTAGTCATTGTAGCAGTGCCTATTCGATTAACCGCTTCGGTAATTCAAAAGTTAGGCGCTTTACCTAAATCATGTATTTTGGCCGACGTTACCAGTGTGAAAGAAGCGCCATTGTATGAAATGATGAAAGTGCATACCGGTCCTGTAGTTGGCTTACATCCAATGTTTGGACCCGATGTAACCGGTTTAGTAAAACAAACTATTATCGCTTGTGAAGGACGTTTTGAAGATCAATATCATTGGCTTCTCGAGCAATTTAGAGTCTGGGGAGCAAAAATTCACCCAGTCGAAGCACATACGCATGATCAAGCGATGTCTATGGTGCAAGTTATGCGACATTTTTCGACGATTGCTTATGGTTATCACTTAATGGCTGAAGGCGCAGATATCGCTCAATTGGTAGAAATGAGCTCTCCTATTTATCGCTTAGAGTTGATCATGGTTGGGCGTTTATTTGCCCAAAATCCAATACTTTACACAGATATTATTTTTGCTAATCAGGATAATATTGCTATGATGAAACGCTTCGCTTATCGATTTCTAGAGTTGCTGGAAGATGTGCAACTAAATGATAAAGATGCTTTCACTAAAATGTTCTCACAAGTTGCTGATTGGTTTGGCGATTATGCTGATGTTTTTATGCAGGAAAGCAAAGTGATGTTAACAAAAGCAGATCAGCTTAAAAAACACTAAACAAATTATAGGGATGTAGCTGTGATAATAATTACAGCTAGCGTGAGTGAATAGGGAACATATGAACAAACTTTCAGCGATGTTATTCAGTATTATTATGGTAGTAGTTTCTGCATGTGCTAGTAGTGAGTCGGAAAAGGTTAACTTGGCAATAGGTGAAATAAGCCAACAGCAATTATTGAGTGACTATCCATATTTTCAACAGAGTTATCGAATGTATAACTTATCGGATGAAGAAATTATGGCAATAAAACGTTGGCCAACAGATTTGCACGTTGCCGTTTACTTTGGCACCTGGTGTCACGATAGTCAGCGAGAAGTCCCTAGATTTTTAAAGATTTTAAATGAAAATATGAGCATATCATCTCGCTTAATTGGTCTTGATTATAATAAGTCAGAACCAAACGGTACGGCTAAAAACCGTGGTATTAAGTACACACCTACTTTTATCATTTACCGAAATAATAAAGAGATTGGTCGAATTATTGAACGGCCTAAAGTATCGATAACTGCCGATATTTCAGCCATGCTATAGCTACACTTAACTGCAGTAAACTACAGTAAAATCGCATAGAATTAACATTTTATGCGATTTTTTTATGCTAATTAAATAGCAGTAACGTTAGTCGCTAAATAAAGTGTTTTAGGCAGGTGTTGTAATATAAAAGGTATGTACTATAAATGATTTGAAGTATCGACTGGCAATAAAGTCGAACAGTTTAATTGAATGGCTGTATATAAATAAACTGTTACTTCGAGCAATGTTAAATATTGTTTAAAGTAACAGTTTGAAAATCAGGTTTTGGCTCAAATTAAGCTAAGCTGCGTTAGGCTGAGTTAAGTTAGAACAAGTTACATTTAACTCAAATGTAACTTGTTCTAAGAAAAGTTTAATCAGCATACTGCTTAGTAGATTTATTGTTATGGCATTTAAAACTTAATAGCAATACCAACAGCAATAGAGCTGTCTATCCATAAAGAGTTATCAAAATTTGCACTACAGATATCTTGTTGACAAAACATGGCATCATCTTCATCAATGAGAGTCGCATAAGCTCGTAATTCTGTTACTAACGCCATTTGCTTAGAAAATTCGTAACGAGTGCCAAAAGCAACACTGGCTGAAGGGTAAACTTCATTATTACCTTGTTCAGCATCGAAATGTGCACCACCAAAGCCTAAGCTTAACGTTGTAACGTAATTTTGCTGGCGAAATAAAGCGACGCCATTAAAGTGTGCATAAGTGATATCAAGTGAGCTCTGCTCTGCGTTTTCGCCAATAAAATCATGGCTAACACGGTTTAATAGAACTTGGCCTTGACCATTCACATTTTCTTGCCAAGCAATACCAATAGCAATATTGCTTCCTGAGTCAGTATTAATATCGCTGCTATCGCTTGCAACCAAGTCAGAGCCATACATTTTTCCAGCCATAACGCTGACCTCAAGTTGATTTGCTTGCACCGCATTTGAAATAAATAAAGAGCAAAGCATTGCTATTGGTATTAATTGGCTGTTCACTTTCATTACGACATATCCTATGGTTTTTATTTTTATAAACCTAGCTGTAATCAACGGTTGATTTAGCTAGGGTTTTACCACTAAAGCATTGAAATTAAACAAATAAGTCGGTCAATTTCTTTTTAGCTTTTTCTTTAAGCTTTTCTTTGGCGTCATCAGTTAGCTTTTTCTTTTGTGTCTCTTTCGCTTGTTGCCAAATTTTAGATAATGCTTGTTTAACTATTTCACTACCTAGTTGGCTTGCAGGTAAACCGGCGTCACCACCAACATTGCTTAGCGTAATATCAGGCAAAGTTGCACTATGTTCTTTATTACCAAAAGCACTTAAATCAATTGTGAGTGCAGTACCTGCAAGTATAATCTTACTGACTTTAATTTTTGGTTCTGCGCCACCCGCTGTATCTTCAGCGTCAGCACCTGCTTTAGGTGTGTTGCGCTCGATTGCATCTAAAAGATCTTGAATGTTAGAGCCACCAGTTTGAGTAAACTGAACAAAAGCTTGAGGTGACTTGATAACAATTGCATCGATGATAATAGGTGTAGAGGTCAGACTCTCTAAATTAATATCAAGGGTAACTTCATCTAAGGCGAAAGCATTGGGTTGGCTATAGCTTTTAGGGTTAGCTAAATTCACACCTAAAATACTACCTGCACCACTTGAGAGTTTTATATCTACAGCTCTTACTTTTACCGTCTGTTCTGTAACTTGTGTACCAACCGTTTCAATTTGATTTTTAATATACTCGTTAAGTGAGCCATTAGCTAAAAACCAAAGTGCTCCACCACCAAGTAACAACAAAACGACAATAATTGAGGCAATAATTTTCACGAATTCAATCCTTAAATGTAAAATATGAAGCAATGGCAAGTACTGCCTATACATCATCATATGTAGGTATAATTAAATTATATCTTAATAATAACAAAGTTAATTGATTTTTTATGATTTGCGACCAAAGCCTTAAATCCTAGGCTAAGTTGTATCGAGCAATACCAGTATCTAGGTTATAGTAATACTACTGTAATTTCCGTAAATTTAGAGATTTTGATTATGTCTGCCGCTTTTAGTCGTCGTATACCCTTGTTTTTGCTAGTTGGAGTTTTAATCGCTTTAGTTATTTATTTGCAATGGCCGGAGCAGGTAACCAATAAAGTTAAACACCAACGTGTAGTGTCGGTAAAAACAACCAAAATTGCTTTAGCAGAATTTAAAGACGCTGTAGAAGCCGTTGGCACTTCACGAGCGAATGAGCAAGTTTACATCACTAGTAAATACTCAGACGTAGTTGAAGAAGTACTATTTCAAGATGGTGAAGCCGTTAAAAAAGGTGAAGTTTTAATTCGATTAAATAGTCGAGAAGAAGCTGCCAAAGTTAAAGAGTTGCAGGCTAATCTTGCAGAGTCAGTATCGCAACTTAATCGTTTTCAAGATTTATATAAACAGAAAGCAACTTCTCAATCGCTAGTAGATCAACAAGAAGCACAAACTAAAGCCATTTCAGCACAGTTATTAAGCGCTCAAATAAAGCTGGCAGAATTAACGATTAAAGCACCATTTTCTGGGGTGTTAGGATTTCGTGAGATCAGCCTAGGTGCTTTAATTAATGTTGGTGATGTTATTACCAGTTTAGATGACCTGAGTATTATCAAAGTAGACTTCTCTATTCCAGAGCGTTACCTAACTACCGTTTCTATAGGTCAGCGTATTGAAGCTACTAATACGGCTTATAATGAAGATGTATTTATTGGCGAGATTACCTCAATAGATTCTCGTGTTGATAGCATGACAAGAACCTTAAAAGTACGGGCGAAAATTCCCAACTCTGATCGTAAATTGCGTGCAGGCATGTTATTAAATTTACAAGTAGTTCGTAAAGTAGAGCAAGTATTGCAAATTCCAGAAAGTGCGGTTATTCCAATTGAAAATGACCACTTTGTATTTGTTATTGAATCAGATAAAGCCGTTAAAAAACAACTAGAAATTGGCCGTCGTTACCACGGTTTTATTGAAGTGATCAGTGGCCTTGATATGGGTGCGGTGGTCGTTATTGAAGGTGCTCTTAAATTACGAGATGGTGTAGCGGTTAATGCTATGGAGAGTAAGTCGTGATTTTATCTGATCTCTCTGTTAAACGCCCCGTTTTTGCTACTGTAATTAATTTACTCATAATCACTTTTGGTATTGTCGCATTTTTAACTTTACCGCTTCGCGAATATCCAGATATTGACCCACCTGTAGTCAGTATTAATACCACATATCCTGGTGCATCAGCAGCGATAGTTGAGAGCAAAATAACGCAAATTCTTGAAGATAGAATTAGCGGTATTGAAGGTGTTAAATCTATTAACTCTAACAGTCGAGTTGGCCGTTCTAATATTTCCATTGAATTTGAACTTGATCGTGATATTGACGCTGCTACAAACGATGTACGAGATCGAATCTCACGTGCGCTTAATAACTTACCTGACCAGGCCGAACCGCCTGAGGTCTTTAAGGCGAATGATGATGAAAGCACCATAGTTTGGTTTGTTTTACAAAGTGAAGCTATGAGTACATTACAACTTACTGACTATGCACAACGTTATATTGTTGACCGATTCTCCGTGGTAGACGGTGTTGCGCGCGTGCAAGTTGGTGGCGGAAGAACTTATGCTATGAACGTGGTGCTCAATCGAAAAGCCATGGCAGCAAGAGGTGTAACCGTTAATGATATCGAGCAAACTTTACGCGCAGAAAATGTAGAATTACCTGCTGGTAAGGTCGAATCAATTGAACGAGATTTTTCAATCAGAGTTGAACGCAGTTATCTAACCGTTGAAGACTTTGCCACTATGGTGGTGGCACGTAATGACACTAAATCGTTAGTTTACCTTGGTGATGTAGCCAAAATAGCTTTATCGGCAGAAGATGAAGAAAACATGTTTCGCGGTAATGGCAAGAACATGGTTGGTTTAGGCATTATCAAGCAGTCAAAAGCTAATACTTTAGAAGTTGTTAAAGCCGCAAGAAAAGAAATGATGTCTATTCGTGGTGGCTTACCTATGGGGACAACCATTACCAACAGTTATGACTCTTCAGTTTTTATTCAAGGCTCTATAGATGAAGTTTATAGTACCCTCGGCATAGCAATGCTGATGGTGGTGTTGGTTATCTTCTTGTTTTTAGGCAATGTTAGAGCAACGCTTATTCCTGCTGTTACTGTACCTGTAGCGCTTATTGGTTCTATGATGGTGCTCTCGTGGCTTGGTTTTTCTATCAATTTATTAACCTTACTCGCTATGGTCCTAGCCATCGGTTTAGTGGTTGATGACGCCATTGTGGTATTAGAGAATATTTACCGTCGAATCGAACGTGGGCAAACGCCTTTACTTGCTGCTTACGAAGGGGGCCGAGAAGTCGCCTTTGCGGTTATTGCGACTACTTTAGTGTTAGTGGCTGTATTTGTTCCTTTGATCTTTTTATCCGGAAACGTCGGCCGTTTATTTACTGAATTTGCCATTGCCATTGCAGCAGCGGTCATTTTTTCAAGCTTAACTGCACTATCGTTAACACCGATGATGTGTTCAAAAATGTTAAAGCACAAAAAGCGCAGCTCGTCATTTGGTCAAAAATTAGATCAAGGCTTTACTAAGTTAGAAGCCGCTTACGGGCGATCGTTAAAGGCCAGTATTCATCAACCTTTTATGATTTTCATTGTTATTGTTTTGTCTTTATTTGCTGTTTACAGTTTATTTAATCAATTACCTTCTGAATATACCCCCAAAGAAGATAGAGGAAATTTCTTTGTTATGATGCGTGGAGCCGAGGGTGCCAGTTATGAAAATAACGTCAGAAACATGCAGCAAATCGAAGAAAAACTATTAGTACATCAACAAAGTGGTGAACTCGACCGTGTTATTGTGCGTGTGCCAGGTTTTGGTGGCGCTGGAGGTATTGCTATTGTTGGTATGCCGGCATGGAAAGATCGAGTGACTGATACTTTTCAATTTATTAATAAAATGAATGGTGAACTATCTAAAGTCACTGACGTTAGAGCGTTTGCCATGATGCGTCGAGGCTTAGGCGGAGGCGGTGGTTCTTCATCACCAGTTGAGTTCGTACTGCAGGGTAATACTTACGAAGAATTAGCAAAATGGCGCGATATTATCATTGCTAAAGCGCAAGAGAACCCAGATTTAAGCGGAATTGACAGCGATTACAAAGAAACCTACCCGCAACTATTAGTTAAAATTGACCATAGCCGAGCATTTGATCTAGGCGTTTCGGTTGGTGATATCGGCCGCACGCTTGAAACTATGTTAGGACAGCGGCGAGTAACAAACTTTGTTGAACGCGGTGAAGAATATTATGTTGTTGTTAAAGGCGAGAAAACGGATTTCTCTAACCCCAAAGATATCGATAATATTTTTGTTCGCTCAACGGTGAGTCAACAACTGGTCCCTTTATCTAATTTGATCACTATCGAAGAGAATGCAACCTCTTCACAGTTGAATCGATTTAATCGACTACGAAGTGTGACCATTAGCGCTAATTTAGCTGATGGCTATGCACTGGGAGATGCTTTAAATTATCTAAACAATGCGGTTGCTGAACATTTGCCTGAAGAAGCACAAGTAGCCTACAAAGGTCAGTCGCAGTTATTACAAGAATCTGGTAACTCTATTGCCTTTATTTTTATACTCGCACTGGTAATAACCTACTTAGTTTTATCTGCTCAGTTTGAAAGTTTCATTCATCCTTTTGTGATCATGTTGACCGTGCCTTTAGCATTAGTGGGCGCGTTAGCAGGACTAAAACTGATGGGCATGAGTCTTAATATATACAGTCAAATTGGTATTGTTATGTTAATTGGTTTAGCGGCTAAAAATGGTATTTTAATCGTTGAGTTTGCTAACCAATTACGTGACAAAGGTATTGCTTTTGAAGAGGCATTAATTACCGCTGCAACTCAACGTTTAAGACCTATTGTAATGACGACATTTACTACCGTGACAACATCTATTCCTTTGGTATTAGCCGTAGGGCCAGGTGCTGAAAGCAGAATGGTAATTGGTGTTGTGATCTTTGCAGGTGTTTCCCTAGCCAGTATTTTTACTTTGTTTATTGTCCCTGGAGCATATTACTGGCTTTGTAGAAATACCGGCTCACCGCAAGTTATTACTCAAGAAATTGAGCGTCAGCAAGCACAAATCGCAGACAAAAGCTTGTAGCTAAATCTCTGAGAAAGAAACCCAATTAGCAGCGATGTTAATTGGGTTTTTTCATATTAGAGCGAAAACGTCGTTTTCAGGGGGAATGACTCTTTAATTTTCATACATAGCTAAGCATAAAATTTCATCATCTTGATTAAAAAGTATACATAGGATATAAAAGAGAAAAATAATAATAATAACTTTGGGAAATAGTGATGTTTAACGTTAATAAAAAGCTCTGGTCATTCAACTTTGGTTGTTTGATTGCGGGTTCATTAGTGTGGTTGGTCCATATCGGAAATTTAGCTCCCGTGCCCAGTGTTCTTCACCCTCATACCGACTTTATTCTTGACTATTATCCTGGCTCAGTTACCGCTTTAAGCGCAAGTATTGTTAGCATACTCATGCTGGTTTTTATGCATAAAGGTTTTAAATTATGTGCAAGTGAACATACATTTTGGCTATTATTACCAACCTTATCTTTTATGACATTAACCTTGCTCATTGGTCAGTTTATGCTTGCTTCAATTATGTATGCTGCTGTGCCGATATTAATTGTTTTAACTTTTAGCGCTATTGTCTTTAGGTTAAAAAGCAGAAGTCAGACCGTGAGTTAAAATTATTTGTTGTCGGCTTTTCGGTAAAACTCTAGGCAATAAAAAGGGCAGATTAACTGCCCTTAATTATTTTACAATAACGCGTTATATTATTGCGCTGCTTGGCACATTAGTTGGGCTAATATGTTCGATAGGGTAACAGCCTAAAATTTTAATGAAGTTTGTTTGCTCCGTAATTTGGCTGATCGCTTCTTGTAACGCTAAATTTTTCAAATTTGCTTCTACATCAATGTAAAACATTTCTTCCCAAGGACGTCCTTGAATAGGGCGCGACTCAAGCTTACACATATTAATGCCTTTATTTTTTAAGACTAAAAGGCATTCAACTAAAGCACCAGGTTTTTGTCCTGTTGCAATAACTAAGGTAGTTTTCGCCGGTATTTGCTCTGCAACATCAATAGGCTTGCGAGCGACTAGAATAAAACGGCTATGGTTTTCGGCTTGATTAGCAATTGATTTTTCCAAGGCGTGTAATTGATATAAGTTGCCGCCTTCTTCACTGCCAATAACTGCCACAGTATCATCTTGTAACTCGTAAACTTTAGCCATGGCATCAGCTGTACTCTCACAATATTCAATACGAATATCGCTTTGTTTATCAAGAAAGTTACTGCATTGAGCGAATGGTTGACCATGTGCATAAATAGTTTTTATTTTATTCAACTTTGTATTTACGGCAGTAAGTAAGCAGTGCTCAATAGGCTGCGTTATTTCACCAACAATCGATAAATTAGTATGTTGGAGTACATCATAAACTTCATTAATGCTTCCAGAACTGGTGTTTTCTATTGGCAACATACCATAGTCTACAGAGCCTGATTCTACCTGCTGCATAATTTCAGCAAAGCTTTGACAGCCGCTTTCAATAATTTTTTCTGCGCGGCGAGAAAAGTAACGATGACTTGCTAGGTAACTGTAAGAACCTTTATCACCTAAAAAGGCAACACTAACGGTAGGCTCTTGCATGTTTGGGTTAGCCAAAGTTTGCAAATAAGCTTGTTGATTTAATACCGAATCTTCAATAATAGTTTGAAAAACACTGGTTACGTAATGGGCATCTAAACCTAATAACTTACCTTGTGTAATTAAGCGGATCAGCAACTCTTGCTCTCGTTGTTGATCTCTTACAGGGCGAATGAGATGAGCTTTACTTTTTGCAACATTTAACGTTAGAGCACGGCGCTCAGCAAATAGGCTAAGTAGCTGCTGATCAAGGGTGGTAATCTTTTCACGTATTTTGGTTAAATCTAATGCTTCGTTCACCGTGTTTTCCTAATAAGTTGATATGAATTTAATGACTGAAATTATGATGTTTTAGTAACGGCTATTATTAATAGTTGTTTGTCACGATTACTAAAATTAAAAAACCTCCAAAAGGAGGTTTTTCTTGAATGCCAAAACCTAAAGCGCGCTCAGTAAACTGAGAAAAAGAAAGTATTAAAGAGAAAAAATGGTTTTGTCATTTGCATAGCTTTACTTTAGCCACCATCACGCAAGAGTACAACCGTTTCTTTATGCCAATTTTCAACTAATTGGGTAAAAAAAGCTTATAGCCTGAATTTAACGGTAAGTATTTCAGTCGCGTTAAACTCAAGCTTGGAGTGTTAAGGGGGACTTCTACCTTTCGTTTAACCTAAATACATAAGTAGATAATAGTAAAAGAGCTAATAATACCTATGGCCCAGAGTAAACTGCGAATTACACCAACATTGATTAAATACGCAACGTGATACAACACACGAGCAACAACATGTGTAATCGCTAGTTGTTCAATAAAAATACCGGTGTTTTGTGTTGCTATGGCTAACAATACCGCAGGAGCAAATATAATCAGGGATTCGAAGGCATTTTGATGAGCGGCGAAAGCTCTTGCTCCACAGCCGGTCAGTTTTGCTTGTTGGGCTCGAGGGTGATTATTGTCGTAGCCACCCAGTTTATTCATAGCAATAGCAACAGGAACCTTAGCTATGTAAGGTAGTACAGCTGCGATAAATAAACAAATGATTAATGTGGTCATAATGCTTCCTAAGTTAGTGAGTTATTTGTTAATAAGTGAGTAAGGTTAGTGTGTATTTGCTAGCACCTGGCAGAAAAGGCGTAGTTTCTCCTTTTATCCAACTTTCATGACCTAAACCATAATATGGACTCCAAGGGTGACCTGACTGGCTGGTAGGCATATGAAAAATACCTGTTTCTTCATGCCCAGGAGAAACTGCCATGCGTTGTGAGGCACCAAAAGATTGGCCTTGTACTCTTGGCATATAGCTATCACCGGGTAATTCAATTTCGGGCATATCAAGCCATTGACCAATAAAGGGCACAGCAAGGCTTAACGGATGTTGGATTTTACTGATATTTTGTTTACCCCAAGTCGCATTTGCGAGTGTGTTTGATTTTGTCATTTCAGCCAGGGTGGTTTCTAGACTTGCTTCAAATAACGCTTCCCAACTGTCAAAACCACGCCAGAGAAAATTCTCAGGTTGCTGGTTAACTAATTGCCATAAAGGAGTTTCTATTTGGTGACGAATCGTATTAAAACTATAGCTTTTGTCAACATTAGTCATATTTTCATTGAAAATATCAAAAAGTTTATCTCTAAGATTTAATCTAAAATTCCTGACCAAACGATAAGCAACAGAGTCTGTGCTGGCAGATAAGTTTTCAATATCAATAATATCTTTAACCTCATGCCATGCCTGATGCTTGGCTAGCATGGTGTCATTGAGAACTTGTGTTAACAGAAAGTCTTGCCACCGTAATAAAAATATTGCGCTATCATCTAAGGCTATATTGAGTAAAGCCTGTTCATCAAACGAGGTTTTGGCTTCAAGGTTTTGCTTTATTTGCGAAGATCTCGCGCCAATAGCATAGCCTCCATTACCGATTTTTTTTAACATATTTGCACCAACCACACGGGAATTAGCCGTCCATAAACGTGAATTATTAGGGTTGATGATTTTGGGGTACTTTGCAGGTGGTAATGGTTCAAGCCATTTGTTTTCTCCACTGGCCCATGACGTTGGTATTTCACCAAAAGAAGCGCTGCGCTGGGGTATTGGTCCCATAATGGTCCAAGCAATATTACCTTGCTTATCACCTACCATTAAGTTTTGAGCTGGCATTCCAGAGCGTGCGGCAATAGCTACGGCTTGATTTACATTTTGGGCGGTTTCGAGTTCTGTTATCACCATATTAACTGCTCCATTGTTATGAGCAATCCATTTATAGGCTAATAAATCTCCTTGTTCATTTTCACCGATTACAGGGCCCCAAATAGTATCAGACACTGTAATATCAATGGCATCTTGGTCTTTTACCGCGATAATTTGTTTACGTTTTATAAAGCTTTGGTAGCCATCAGGCGTTAAGTATTGGCTTTTATCTGCATTAGTTTCAAGCACAATAACATCGCTCCAATCACCATAGCTATTGGTAAAACCCCAAGCAATATGGCCATTGCTACCAATAATTATGTTTGGAGTGCCGGGTAATGTAGCACCAGTAACTTTTACTTTAGTATCATTAAGATCTTGGTACTCAAAAGAAGCCCTAAACCATGTGTTAGGTACTCGAATGCCTAAGTGCATATCGTTAGCAACAATGGCACTGCCAGTGGTACTAATTTTACCGCTAACTGCCCAGTTATTTGATCCTGGAAACGCTTCGCTTTGTGTTGAGCTTTCGCTGTTTAGCGGTGATGAAATAGCGACAGAAAAAGCTTCGCCATTCAGTTTTTTGTTTATTTGAGCTATATGTTCGCTAGACGCTGAGGGCCAAGGGGCTTTGGGCAATGGTGACGACGAAAACATAGTGCCATCTATGGCTGCATCCCATTGGCTGCCTTTTGGGTTAAGAAATGCAAATACTTCAGGACTTAATACAGAGTGCAGTAAACCTAAAGTACGTTCGCGTTTACCATCTTGATATTGTAAGTCGATATACATGCTGAACACACTCAGAATAGTATCTTCTTCTTGCCATTCTACTGGCGCTTGGCGTAGCAATAAATATTCAAAAGGTGCCGCTTTAAGAAATTTCAATCCTTGGTTTACGCCGCGAGTATAAGCTTTTAGTAATGCTGAATCAGAGTCGGATAGTTGATTGACTATAACGCTAGCGCGCTCTCTGAAACGGTGGCGACGAATTTCACTATCATAATCGATAGCAGCTGCGCCAAATAAGCTGGAAAGTTCTCCTGCTGAGTTTCTCCGTAATAAATCCATTTGGAAAAAACGTTCTTGGGCGTGAATAAAACCTGTTGCTAAGGCTATATCTAAACGGTTAGCCGCTTTTATCGTCGCAACTCCCTGAATATCTCGCTCAACGACAGCGCTCGCTGATAAGCCATACAATGTTTGTTTACCGTCTAATTGCGGTAGTGCACTGTCAATCTGGCTATATATCCAGGTACTTGAAGTCGCAAGGACTAAAAGAAGAATAAATAGCATACCGATTAATATGTTTTTTAAATGTTTCATTAAGGTAAAATGCCAAAATATAGATAAGTTAGAGTACCTTAAAACAATTGAAGTTTGAATCTTGAACTTCATCCTTTTTCGGTATTTATATTTTAATTCTGTGCTGCATACTATTTTGTTATTAACCTGAGTTATGGCTTATCATTACTACACTGGTTTTATTCGGTATTACAATTTAGACTGGTTACCAATCAAAGAGTTAAGTTGATGAAAGAGAGTCGTTGACGATGATCAATTGTGAAAATAATAATATTGCTATTATAATGTTAGCTGCAGGGCAGTCTTCTCGCTTAGGGCAAATGAAGCAATTAATCACGATTAAAGATAAAAGCTTGTTAGAATGGCAGTTAGAGCAAGCGTTAACAGTGTCTAACAAGGTTTATTGTGTGTTAGGTTTTAATGCCGAAGAGGTTAAATCTCGCATTGATCATTTACCAATACACACGGTAATTAATAAAGCATTCTCAACTGGCATGGCATCATCAATTGCTGCCGGTGTTGAGGCTTTGGCATTAGATATAAAAGCAGTTATGATCGTGTTAGTTGACCAATGGCAATTAACATCGAATGACTTGATCCACCATATATCGTGTTGGAAAAATAGCTCTCATGCTATTGCTGTTGCACAAAGTAAAAATTTGATTGGGGTCGATGATAGAGAAAAAATTGGCCCGCCAGTTATATTTCCACAAATGTATTTCAAAGAGTTAACAAAGTTAACCGGTACGCAAGGCGCAAAGTCCTTATTAGAGAAATATCAACACAACTTATTAAAAGTGCCATTAGCTCAGGCTTTTATTGATTTGGATACACCTGAGCAATTAAGTAATATGTATAAAGAACTCGGAATATAAAGACATTTTTGTCGGCATGATAAAACACGTATTCTGCCTTTCGCTAATGTAAGTGAAGATAAAAAATTAAAGGAAAAGATTACATGATCACCTTAAATATCAACGGTAAAGAGCATCAATTTAATGATGATGGCAATATGCCATTGTTGTGGGTATTAAGAGATATTTTAAAATATACCGGCACTAAATATGGTTGCGGTAAAGGTTTGTGTGGCGCATGTACTGTCCACGTAGATGGCCAACCTATTCGCTCTTGTGTTATGCCAGTATCTGCACTTGCTAATCAAAAAATCACCACGATTGAAGGATTGTCAGAGCTGGGAGATCATCCGGTTCAACAAGCTTGGCAAGATTTAAATGTGCCTCAGTGTGGTTATTGTCAATCAGGACAAATAATGTCGGCAGTTGCGTTGTTAGAACGTGAACCTAATCCTAATGATGAAGAAATAGAACTTGCCATGAGTGGTAATATTTGTCGATGTGGGACTTATCAAAGAATCAAACAAGCTATTCATCTTGCCGCTGATTTAGCCACTGAAGTTAAAGGAAGCTAACCATGAAACATATTGAAAATGTTAGCCGTCGCGGCTTCTTAAAAAAACTGGGTATTAGTTCAACGGCATTAGTGTTGGGCGTGCAATTACCGTCAATGCTTACTATTCCAAAAGCGTTAGCTGCTGTTACTGGTTCAGATACATTCTCACCGAGTGTTTATGTGCAAATCGGTGCTGATAACATTGTTAGTGTTGTCGTGCATAGATCTGAAATGGGACAAGGGATCAGAACAAGTATTCCGATGATTGTTGCCGATGAAATAGGCGCTGATTGGCAACAAATAGCGGTTGTACAAGGTTTAGGTGATAAAAAGTATGGGAGCCAAAATACAGACGGTTCGCGTTCAATAAGACGTTTCTATCAACCCTTGCGTGAAGCTGGCGCGGCAGCCCGTATGATGTTGCAGCAGGCAGCAGCTCAGCAATGGCAAGTAGATGTTAGTGAAACTACTGCAGAAAACAGTACTATTGTGCATAAAAAATCAGGCCGAGTATTACCATTTGGTAGCCTAGTTTCAGCAGCGAGTAAATTAAAACTACCTGAACAGTCGGCATTGATATTAAAAGCCAAGAAAGATTTCAATCTTATTGGTAAGTCTGATGTGGCACTAGTTGATGGTAAGAAAATAGCTACCGGTGCTACCACCTATGGTTTTGATGTTGAACTCGACAACATGCAATATGCCGTTATTGCTAGGCCTCCGGTACTAGGCGCTAAAGTTAAGTCGTTTAATAGCGAAGCTGCAAAAGCGATAGCAGGTGTTATTGATGTAGTGCAAATGCCTGATCTTGAAGAGCCTGCGATATTTAAGCCACTAGGTGGCGTTGCGGTGATCGCAAAAAATACCTGGGCAGCAATAAAAGGTCGTGAAGCATTAGACATTAAATGGCATGAGAGTGAGCATCAAAGTTATAACAGCGAAGAATATAAAAAAGCGCTAGCCAACAGTTGTGATAATCCAGCGAAAACTTTACGCAGTAAAGGTAACGTAGATAAAGCACTTGTTGACGCTAAACAAGTGATTACAGCGTCATATTATGTACCAGAATTAATTCATGTGCCGATGGAACCACCAGCCGCAGCCGCACATTTTCATGATGGTATATTCGATATTTGGGCTTGTACACAAACACCACAATCAGCACAAGGCACTGTGGCTCAAATTCTGGGTGTAGCGCCTGAAAAGGTTAATATTAACGTTACTTTGCTCGGTGGAGGCTTTGGTCGTAAATCTAAGCCTGACTTCGTTGTAGAAGCAGCACTATTGTCAAAACAGTTAAATGTGCCAATTAAAGTTATGTGGACACGTGAAGATGAAGTTAAAAATGGCTACTACCATGCGGTTAGTTATCAAAAGTTAGTTGCTGGCATTGATGAGAATAACCAAGTTACTGCATGGCAACATCATGTTGCTGAGCCACCAATTGGCTCAACATTTAGTAAAGGTGCCGACTTAATTGGCTCAGAAGCAAGTTTAGGCTTTATTGATATGCCTTATGATATTGCTAATGTAAGTTGTGCTATCGGTAAAGCACCAGCACATACTCGGATCGGTTGGATGCGCTCAGTCACCAATATAAACCACGTATTTGCGATTAGTTCATTTATTGATGAACTAGCACAAGCCAAAGGTGTCGACAGTAAGGACAACTTAATAGCCATGCTAGGTGCTGATCGAAAAATCGATTTTGCTAAAGAGAATGCAGACTATAGCAACTACGGTGAAACGCTAGATAAGTTTCCTGTAGATACTGCTCGCATGAAAGCCGTGATCGAAAGAGTAAGTAAAATGGCGAAATGGGGCAGAAAATTGCCTAAAGGCCATGGTCTTGGCATTGCAATGCACCGAAGTTTTGTTAGCTACGTTGCTTGTATTGTTGAGGTTTCAGAAAACAGTGATGGAAAAATTAAAGTTAATGATGTGTGGATGGCGGTAGATTGTGGTTTAGCCGTAAATCCTGAGCGTATTCGCTCGCAAATGGAAGGCGCGGCTATTTTTGCTTTATCGTTAACCTTCTTCAGTGAATTAACAGCAAAAAATGGTGTTATCGAACAAAATAATTTCGACAGTTATCAAGTGGCTCGTATTGCAGATGCACCCACTACACATGTTGAAATTATTGAAAGTGATGCGCCTCCGGGTGGTGTAGGTGAGCCTGGCGTTCCGCCTATCGCTCCGGCTATTTGTAATGCTATATTTAATGCCACGGGTAAACGTTATAGAGAATTACCTTTGAAAAAATATGGTATTGTTTAATTAAATAGCCGAAAGTTAAGTCAATATAGTTTGGCTTAAGTTTTATTCAACACTTTAAAAAGCAGCAACTTCGCTGCTTTTTTATTGAATGCTGTTAAATAATCAATGAACTGATAAAATAACACGCATATAAACATTCAATAAGTATTCTAGCGCAGGAAAATAGATGGCTTCTTTACAAGATCAATTGTTAAAAGCAGGTTTAACAACCAAACAAAAAGCACGACAGGCAAATAGTGATAAACGTAAATCAGGCAAGCAAAAGCGCAGTGGCGTAAAAATTGATGCCAGCTTACAAGAGCAAGTAAAACAAGATCTTGAGTTAGCAAAAAAAGAAAAACTTGCCCGTGATATTGCCTTGAATAATGAGAAAAAGTTAGCTTTAGTTACAAAAGAGCAACAACTAAGAATTCTACAAATTTTAAAGCACCATCAAGTAACCAATGTGAATGGTGAAGCAGAATACAATTACACTTTTAATAGCAAAATTAAGAAGTTATTTGTAGATAATGTAGCCCACAAAGCCCTCGTTAATGGTCGTTTAGCTTTATGTGGTATTGATGATACTACTTACATTGTAACGGCAGAAACGGCAGAAAAAGTGTCGAGTTTAGACCCTAGCGTAATTTTGGTGCAAAACACTAAAAGCATTGAAGACGTTATTGCTGAAGATGACCCTTATGCAGAATTTCAAATCCCAGATGATATGATGTGGTAATTACAGCATTTCATTTTTTTAGTTTATTTACTTAACTGTGAGCACAACCCTATTATGTTTTTAATTCGTTGGCCGATTGGCCGTTTAATTTTGTTATTAAATTTTATATTTTCACCAAGTGCGCCAAAACGCTCGCCACAATTACAAAAAGAAGTCGATGAAAGTACCGCGCACTTAAGCTTGTATCAACTACCTGCGTGTCCATTTTGTGTTAAAACTCGTCGAGCGATTAAGCGATTAGGCTTAAATATTGAATTACGTAATATTAACCAAAATGAGCTATACCGAGAAGAGTTGATTAAAGAAGGCGGAAAAAGAACCGTACCTTGTTTAAAAATAACTCAGGAAGACCAATCAATTATCTGGATGTATGAATCAAGTGACATTATTGCTTATCTAGAGAAGTACGCTCGCTAAGCCAGTTTTTCTAATTGATTTAATTTTATTAAGAATTTTTTTGCCTGTTTCATGGTCTATGTTTACTGACCGGATTAAATAACTTTCGCTTTGTGATCTATTATTTCGTCCGATTAGTATAATTAGATCTACTAGGGGTAAATATGTTAATCAAATCTAAGAAGAGCTATCAGCTGTCTGAGCAGCAAGTAACTGATGAATCAGTTTATCATTCGAGACGTGATCTTTTAAAAAAACTTGGTTATCTTGGTGCGGGTAGCTTACTTGCCCAATCGGCTGCTAGTCATGCTAGCCCAATTGATTTTTTTAGCAGTAAAAAAGAAGTCGTATTTCAGCGCCAAGCTTTAACATATGCCAAAGCTGATGAATCTGCACAAATATTAACGCCTGAAGCCAAAATTACAACACATAATAATTTTTATGAATTTGGTACCAACAAAGGTGACCCGGTAGAAAACGCGCAAGAATTCAACGTTAACCCTTGGCAGTTAACTATCTCAGGTGAAGTCGATAAACCTTATACACTGGGTTACGATGACCTCTTTAAACGCTTTCCTTTAGAAGAACGTATATACCGCTTACGCTGCGTAGAAGCGTGGTCTATGGTTATCCCGTGGGTGGGTTTTAGCTTAGCTGAGTTAATTAAACAAGCAGCACCAAATTCAAAAGCCAAATATGTCGCATTTGAAACCTTATATGATCCTAAACAAATGCCAGGACAAGACAGTCGTCGTATTGGCGGTGGTGTGCAATATCCTTATGTAGAAGGCTTACGTATTGATGAGGCTATGAACCCATTAGCCTTTATGAGTGTTGGCTTGTATGGAAAAACCCTACCAGCCCAAAACGGGGCACCTATTCGTTTAGTTGTGCCTTGGAAGTATGGTTTTAAAAGTATTAAGTCAATTGTTGGCATAAAATTGGTTGAACATAAGCCACCAACAACTTGGAATATTCTAGCTAACAATGAATATGGATTTTATGCCAATGTAAATCCAGAAGTAGATCACCCTCGTTGGAGTCAAGCAAGTGAAAGACGTATTACTACCGGCGGTTTATTTGCACGTAATCGTATAGCTACATTACCTTTTAATGGCTATGGCGAAGAAGTTGCACAAATGTATAAAGGCATGGATTTAAGGAAAAACTATTAGTGTCAGCCAGTTCAGACACCATGCGTACAGTGACTTTTAAGTCAGTTTTCCTGCGTAATAGGGTATTACTACTTAAAATAGCGATTCATTTAATGGCTTTTTTACCGCTATTAGGACTTTATTTTTTGGCATTTACTGAACAGCTTGGCGCGGATCCTGTAGAAGAAGTGATTCACTTTACGGGCATTGGCGCTTTTAATTTACTGCTTATTTCCTTATTGATCACACCGGTTGCAAAGAAATATCGTCAAGGCTATTTAGTTCAAACTAGACGGTTGGTAGGTTTATATAGCTTTACGTATGCGGTGTTTCATTTACTTAATTTTTTAGCTTTTGAAGTGCAATTTGACCTGACATTATTTTTTAATGAAATATTTGAACGGCCTTATATTACCGTGGGAATGGGCGCTTTAATTATTCTTCTTTCTTTAGCAGTAACATCAATCACAGCACTGAGACGAAAAATGGGCCCTAAATGGCAAAAACTACATAATTGGGTTTATGTTGCTGTTTTACTCATTGCCTTACATTTTTTCTGGTCAGTTAAATCTGATATTGTTGAGCCAATGATTTATTTTTCTATGGCAGTAGTACTTTTAATATTACGCAAAGATAAAATAAAGCGTTGGTTTAGATAAAACCTTAACTGATATAAAGCTTAAGATACAAAAAAGCGAAAGTAATAACTTTCGCTTTTAATACTCAAAGAGCAGTGAAAAAACTATCTATCAAACATTACTCGCTACGAGATGTTACTTCAAGTAAGTGATAACCAAATTGAGTTTTAACAGGGCCTTGTACTTCATTCAATGGAGCTGAAAAAACAACCTCATCAAATTCTTGTACCATTTGGCCGCGCCCAAAAGAACCCAAAGCTCCACCTTGAGCTTTAGAAGGACAATTTGAATGCGCTTGTGCAACGGCGGTGAAATCTTCGCCCGCTGAGATTTGTTGCTTTAATGTTAGACATTGCTCTTCAGTATCAACCAATATATGACGTGCTGACGCTCTTAACATTTTATTACCTCCAGTTTTATATATCTAGCAGGACTTTACCGTATTTTTTTTCAAAATAACACAACCATTACAATTAAATACATTTACCATGGTTCGCTACATGTTGATAAAATCGCTTTGAATATGGCCTTAAATTAGACATTGATTATATTTTTAACCACTATCGTTTTAATTAATTGAAATTAATCTTATTGATAGGTTAAATTAATGGTGCAGGAGTTAATTTATAAATTTTAACACCAATAACCTAATCATTAATGAGCGAATATGTACTTACCAAATTTAAAACATTTACGCTACTTAGTAGCATTGCATCAACATCAACACTTTCATCAAGCGGCTCAGGCTTGCTTTGTTAGCCAGTCAACATTAAGTAGTGCAATTTTGAAGCTTGAACAGCAACTTAATTGTCAATTAATTGAACGAGACAATAAGTCATTTTTATTTACTAGCCAAGGTAATGAGTTTGTTGAAAAAGCACGTAAGTTGTTGGTTGATGCTAATGATCTTGTTAACAGTGCAAAACAACAAGGTCAAACCGATGGTGGGGTATTTAATATTGGTTGTATACCCACAATTGCCCCTTATTTATTGACTGACTTAGTGCCCGCTTGCCAACATGAATTAAAAAATTTACGTATTTATTTTCGAGAAGATACGACTGATAACTTATTAAATATGCTTAAAAACGGTGAGCTTGATGTTGTTATTCTTGCATTACCTATTGCGCAAAGAGGCTTTGAAAGTGAAGTGGTTGGTAAGGACCATTTCTTTGGGGCAGGTGATCCTAAATTAATGGCTAAATTTAGTGCTGAGCAAGATTATCAATGTTTACCTGAACATAGTGTGTTTTTGTTATCAAATGAGCATTGTTTAACTAAGCATGCTTTATCAGCTTGTAAGTTGGCTGACACCAGTCGAATCAACCCTTTTTCAGCCTCAAGTTTAGCAACCTTAGTACAAATGACCGCTTTTCATCAAGGCTTTACTTTTCTCCCTGAAATGGCGATAAAAAAAGGCTTTTCAAAAGCCGAAGGGCTAACGATAGAAAAACTTTCTGGAAATGTTTATCGAGAAATCGCTTTAATGCGACGGTCAACTAGCGCTGTATCACCTATCTACCAAAAACTATCGGCCATATTAGTAGATTTATTAAAATAATTTGAAAACTTTCAAACTTTTTTACTCCTCATCTCTACCTTTAATATAAGAACGTAAAATAATAGGACAATGCGTGTTTGAACGAAGCGACGAAACGCTAGTAAAACAAGCGCTGAAAGGTAAAAAGTCAGCTTGGGTTACCTTGGTAAAACGGTATGAGAAAAACTTATACAACTACACTCTGCGCATGGTGAGTAATCCTGACGACGCCTTAGATTTGATGCAGGATGTTTTTATGGCTGTTTTTCGAAATTTGGCATCATTTCGTGGAGACAGCCCATTTAAAGGTTGGTTGTTTAAAATTGCTCATTACCGTTGTATTGAATTTTACCGTCGAAAAAAGCCAACACAATCTTTAGATGATGCACCCGAGCAACAAGAACAAAGCGATGATACTTGTCCAGAAGCTCATTTTTTTTCAGGTCAGCAAGCAAGTTTGTTAAAAAAAGCGATGCAGACATTACCGGTTAATCAAAAGCTAGTAGTGGAGTTGAAATTTTTTCAACATTGCACTTTTGATGATATTTCAAAGCAATTAGGTGTTTCGGTGAACACGGTTAAATCACGCTTATATAGTGCGTTAGATAAACTAAAAGATCATTTGGAGTTAGACCATGTCAAATAAACGGTCGGAACAAGCGGTTAGTAAAAATACGAATAATGCTGAATCAAATCAAGAGCAAGCCTTTGCAGAATGGCTTGATGGTAAATCAGATGAATGTTCGTTAGATGAAGCGTCGTTATGGCAACAACGTAAAAATACTGTCAATGCTATTGAGCATCAAGTCGAAATGTATGGTGATGAAAAAGTGCCATCATGGGACAGAGCTAGCGGCTTTGAAAGTGAAAAAATACCATTTTGGCAATGGCGAGGCTTGCCTGCATTATCGATGGCTTTTTCCATATTCGCTCTGGCATTCGTGGTGTTCAAAGTCGAGTTAGTGATACAAGATAATAGCGTGTTATTAAGTTTTGCCGGAAATAATAACCAGCTACAAGAGCAAAAGTTAACTCAGTTAGTTGATCAACGCTTACAGAGCTTTGCGCAAGAGCAGCAAGTA
>TARA_R110000765_G_scaffold119033_1_pt1 | contig 25302 bp, 24 predicted proteins | sample TARA_R110000765 | Tara Oceans TARA_R110000765 (sample SAMEA4398168) | marine metagenome | biome: Polar Biome; feature: [MES] marine water layer (ENVO:01000295) within the mesopelagic zone...; material: water (ENVO:00002006), including particulate matter (ENVO:01000060) such... | reverse complement strand
GGATTATCAGACCAAGCAGTTAATCAGGCAATATTCGATTTAGCTCATTCTATTCTAGCTTCTAAACATTCTGTAGAAGAAATCCTAACACCGTTAGACTCTAATACATACCAAGAAGCAATAGAATCTTATCAAGAAGCAGGTTTAATTAAAAATATAAATGACCTTGATGTATTTACACCGGCTGCAGATATGTATTTAGAAAAAATTAATAAAGATGCGGCTATGCTAATCGGTCTATTCTCTATAAATTCAACATCTCATGGGGTAGCCCAGGAAATGGATATAACGTTTAATGGAAATGCAAAGGTATTTTTTGGAGGATTAGAGGTAAGTACATTGAGTAATACATTTGATATAGACGGAAATTTAATTTCAGATGCTATAAAAGATGATCAAAATGAATCATTAGATAATGCTAAAAACCAAAGGTTAGGCCCCGCAGGTGTAAGTGTATATAATCACGGTGTAAAAATGCTACTAAATAGAAGTGGCGTACCTGCTAGAGCTTCATTAGATTTTATAAATCAACCTCTTCTACGTGAGTATCAAAAAGAAAGAGCTACTAGCTCAAATAATATTAGTGATATTAAACTAGCAGAACAAGTAGTAGAACGTTGGGGAGTAAAAGAAGAGTTTTTAAATGCTAAAAAAATGTTTGGAGAAGATAGATACTTTACTCCTACTAAAAGCTCGTTAAAAGCTAGTCTAGTACATAGAAAAGATGGTACACGTGAACATAAAGTACAACAGGCGCAATTATTAGCTGATTTTATGCATTATCTAGATATAGCTAGAGATATGGGTAAATTAAATCAGGTACTAAATCCAGAAGGACTTAAGAACTTTAGTAGATTAAGTTATTTAGAGGTATTTAAGAATGCTCAAGATTATCTAGAAAGTACTTCTTCTCATATTAAGATAGGAAAGATGCCTAAAAGAACTGAAGCATTTATAAAATATGGTATAGATGAGGCTATAGAGATGACTAGTCATTTTATACCTTTTAATAAAGAGGGTTTCTTAGAACTTAAACGTAAAATAGCACAGTATACAGGACAGAGAGATAATATGTTATCCCAAGAACTAACTGAAACTATTAACAGCTTAGGATTATATTATTCATTCACACAACCTAGTTCTCCTTTAGCTCCTATATTCTATAATAAGGAGGGTAAAGCAGATATGTCGCTTATACAAAAGAGGTTATTTACATTATCTGAATCTACAGTAAATAAATTCTTAACTTTAAGAGCTAGTAAAAATCTTCAAAATGATAAATTCTTTGGAATGCTATTCGCGCATGGAGAAAACACAGGTAAAAATAAGTATATAAAAATACTAGCCTTTAATAATACTACTAAATTAGATTCTGCACAAAAATCAGCAATTACAGATAGATGGGAGCAGTTGCTAGATCCTAATATAACTAAAGATGTTGAAGTAAGAAGAATGGCTGAAGCATTAGTATTGTATTCTATTGTTACATCTGGATTTATATCTACAGGCCCTAACTCATTTGTAGATCTAGTTCCTAACTCATACTGGTCTAATAAAGATGAGAATAAAGATTCACTTAGTAATTTCTATAGAAAAGAAGTGAGAACAATGGCTTATAGTAATTACTTTGATGACAATGCAGCTAGACAGATAATAAGGAATGCTTTTAAAGACCCTGGACTACTTTCTACAATAGATAAAAAATCATTAACACATAATAATATAGTTAAAAACTTTGGTCTAAATAAAAATAATTACTTTATACATAAAGACGCTTCAAATGACATATTAACTAAAATAGGACAAGCTGAACAATATGCTGAGTACTTTAAAGTATTCGATAGTAAATGGAGGTTATTCCAACTAAATAGAAAACTGGATACAGGCGCTATATACCAAGAAATAGAACCATTAGGAGAAAGATATAAATTTGTAGAGATGGTTAGTAGAGATGCTTTACCTACTAGTATACACCCTGGAAATTCTACTAAGTTTAAGCAAAGTTTAGATTCTTCTTTATCTAATGTACCTCCTCCAAACTCAGAAAACACTGAAAGTGTAGATGAGTTATTAGGGAGCGCTAGAATAAAACCTAGCGGAAGCTTACAAAATAAGATAGAAGATCTAGATAATAGATTATTAACATATCTAAATAAAGAATTTGGTATTACAAGTAGAAGTTATGATGTATTAAAGCTTAAGACGGGGCAAGATGCATTAGGTGTAGCAGATATATTACATAAAATTATACATCTCTCTAATAATAGAGATATATATACAGTACCTGAAGAAACGGCCCATTTCTTTATTGACATGTTACAAGATAAAGCGTTAGTAAAAAGAATAATGACATTAGCCTCTAAAACAGCATTACACGGTGAAGTGCTAAGAGATTATGAGGGTGTATATAATACTGCTGAAGAGTTCCAAAAAGAAACAGCTGGTAAAATATTAGGCCAATATATTGTAAATAAAGACGTGTCTGGAGCACATTATTATAGCGATGTATATGGTGATAGGTTTGCAAAAGATTACAGCGGTTTTATAGGACTATTAAATAAATTATGGGATAGGATTAAATCTATATTTACTGGTACATCTGGAACAACTGCCCTAAATAGAGAAATAAGAAATGTATTTGGACCCAAAGCAGATCAAATACTAAGCGGAAATGCATTAGGATTAGATGTTAATCTATTAAGAGAAAATACTCAAGCTAAATACTATAGTATAGGTAGTAAAATGAAAGATGCATCTACAGTAATGGGAAATACCGGCGAAGCTATTCTAAATAAGATAGGTAAGAGTCTTAGTACATTAGATTTTAGCAAACAAGAATTAAAAGAACTAGGAGAAAAAGGTAAGACACTCATTAAAAGAATGTCATCATGGAAACAGTCTGACTATATATCAGAGTTAATAGCAGATAGCAATAGAATAACTGAACCATTAGGAAATGAAGACTATTATACAAAAGATGGTATTAAATTAACCAGGGTAACAGGAATACAAGATTATTTCTCTGACGCTTTTGCTGAAGAAGCTATGGCGGTTAAAGTCGCTAAAGCAAATAGAGCTAAGGGAGATGTATTTAATTCTGCAGAGAGAGTATTAAATCTATGGCAATTCCTACAAGAGGGTGGTACAGCAATACACAGTACAATGGAAGGTATTATATCAGGTAAAAACAACACTGATATAATAGACTCATTAAATACAGACCCAAAAAGTAAAAAAGCAATTCAAAAAGCTTTACCAATATTACAAACTTGGGTTAAGGCTAAACAAAACCAGGGTAGTAAGCTATATGCTGAAGTTAAAATAGCTGATATGAATAATCTTGTAGCGGGTACTATAGATGTAATCGAACAAACATCATCAGGTAGAATATTCTTGCATGATTTTAAAAGTAAAGTAGCTGGAAAATTAATTGAAATAGAAAAAAAATTACCTAGTTTTAAATATGCTTTATCGTCTGTACCTAATACAGTATTAAATCAATACAGAATACAACTATCGCTATATAAATATATACTAGAACAAAAAGGTATAAAAGTAGACGGTATTAGTATACAGCCCTTAGAAGCCACTGTTAATATAACTCCAGAGACAGGTATTGTAAACTTTGAGACTATAAAGTTTCCAAGTTCTACATCACAAATAACTAATAAGCTAGCTAACTTAAAGCCTATTGATAATAGTATTATTAAAAATATGCTCAAAAAAGTTAATCCTGAGTCTGAAGGCGTAACAGAAGATATACAAGAAAAAGATGCAGCTTTAAGAGTGTTATCAAGAGCTAAAGAGGTTATCCTAACTAAAATAGATCGTTATAAGAAAACAGGTAATGTAGAATATCTAGAATCTATGCAAGAATTATCTAAACAATTAGATGAAGTTAGCGAGAAAGAGGGTATAATACTATTTACTAAAAAAGCACTAATAGAAATAAACGGCGCTCATAAGAGATTACTGCAATTACAAAAAGATGATGCAATTAATGCACGGAATCTATCAGAGATTAATAATTATGTAAGCGCTTATGAGATTTTAGATGAAATGACATTATTAGCTCCTTCCCTAGGTAAAACCGGTTATGAAGCAATAATTCAAAAATATGTAGCCCCTGCAATACTTAAAAGACAACAAGTAGGAGAACTATATAAAGCTTTAGGTAGACCACTTATAGCAGACTTCCTGTCTAGATATAGCACTAAACCTGGTATGACTAAACAAAAACTAGAAGGAGAACTTATTAAGGCTAGTAGAGATATTAGTTACATGGCTAGATGGATTAATGCATTAGCAGATTCTAAATTAACTGAGTTAGCTATGATAGATAAAAATGTTAGTATACAAAATAATATAGTGCAGGAGGCAAAATATAATTTAGAATATGGTGCAGATAAATCTGAAGGTCTATTTGATATACTAAAAGAATTTGAAGATCATAGAGCTGCTCAAGGATCTAAGGTTACTAATTATGTAGATCTATTTGAACCTATGCTAGAAATGCACAACGGAAAACCTACAGGATTTATGATAGGGCCCACTTCATTTGAGTTTAGAAAAAAACGTAATGATTTTATAAAAGAAAAAGAAGATGCGGGGGAAGCTATTACAAGTAGATTATGGAATGAGTTTTTTGAAAGTAATGAATTTGTAGAAGATCCAAAGTATATGGCGTTAATGAAGTTGCCTGATACTAACCCAACAAAAAAATTCTATGATTTCTTTATAGAAAATTATAAGTATGCGCAAAGTATATTACCCGGATTTTCTCGAAGAGGTTTAATGCTACCTGGTTTACGTAAGACTCCGCAAGAAAAGTTTATGGAACAGGAAGGATTCGTATCAGGTACTATAAAAGGAACTTGGGATGCTCTTAAAGAATCGGCTTTACAGGCTGGTACTATAACTGAAGATGAAGTAGAATATAAAGAAAGAGTAGATGAAAAAGGAGACTCTATGCACTACGTACCTATACATTATAGTCATAAAATAGGATTAGAAGAAGGGATGATGAATCCTGAAGATGTATCTTATGATCTTGGTAGCGCATTAAGCATGTATTATACTATGGCTGTTAATAACCAACAGATGAATGAGATTTTAGCAGAACTTGAGTTAACTAAAGAATTGCTTAAACATAGAAAAGTTGTTAAAAACAAAAGTGGTATGCCAGTAATTAATCCTGTTACAGGAGGTCAAGTTACTACTGAAGGAGTACAATCAAATGCTTATAATAGAGTAGTTGATTACCTAAATATGCAAGTATATGGAGAGCGTAAAAAGAAAGGGGCTGAAATAATGAATATAGCAGGTAAGAAAGTATCTGCGGATAAAGTTTTAGACAACTTCTTATCATATAACAGTTTAAGAGTATTAGCATTGAATCCACATGCTGGGTTTGCCAATGTTGCATTTGGTAATCTATTAAATAGTATAGAATCATATGCAGGACAATATTTTGGAGTTAAAAACTTTATTAGAGCTAAAACAGAATACTATGGAAACTTAAGCGGTACAATAAAAGATGTAATAGGAAGATCCCCAACATCTAAAATAGGATTAATGAATGAATACTTTAATGTATTGCAACATTTTGATGAATATGGTAATAGAATAAAACACAACTCTTTAGCATTACGAGGTATAAATACAGGAGCATTCTTCTTTATGATGACTATGGGAGAACATATGATTCAGAGTCAATTATTTATGGCTATGGCTATGCAAAAGAAATTTAAATTAGCAGATAATAGCGAAATTAGTTTATGGGACTCATATAAAGTTGAAAATAATAAATTAATTCTAAAACCTGAAATAGCTGAACAATTTACTCAACAGGATAGAGCTATATTTAAAGAAAGAGTACAGGGTGCTTACCAAAAACTTCATGGTATATATAATAGTAAAGATAGAAATGCTATACAACAATATGCAGCAGGTAGATGGGTAATGCAATTCCGTAAATGGATGCCATCTGGATTCCAAAGAAGATTTGAAGGTATAGAAAAGCTATGGTATGATAAAAACTCTGAGTTTAAAGGGGCAGAATGGAATGAAAGATTAGAATCTTATGTAGAGGGTAATTATATTTCAATGTTACGATTTATGAATCAGGTAAAATATGATGTAGCAAAAATGAAAATATATACTGTAAAAGAAAAATGGAACGAACTTGATTTATGGCAACAACAAAACGTTAAAAGATCTTTAGGTGAGATTGCTTCTTTCTTTACTTTAATAGCATTATCATCACTAATGAAAACAGATGATGATAAAGATAAGGGATATGTTTACTGGCAAACCTTGTATACTATAAACAGAGTTAAGCAAGAGTTATTGTTCTTTACATATTTACCTGAAACATTTAACATATTAAAAACTCCTGCAGCCAGTCTAACATCTATTGAAGCCTTGATGGCAGCGGTAGGACAAATCTTAAGTGATACCGGATCATTGATGACAGGTGGAGATTTAGATAGATATGAAAGAAGAACAGGTAAATGGGAGAAAGGGGATCCAAAATTATATAAAAAATTATATAACGTATTACCTTTTAGACAGTTACTACAGCCAGCAAAAGATAAACTAACCTGGTTCCACCTAAACTAATGAGTGATAGAGAAAATGAACTTTCGGAAGACGACTTTTCAGATGAAGAAAAGGAGGCTATTAGAAGATCCTCTATGATTAATACCTACAAACTTCTTGTAAGTAATTACGATTTTAGTATTTTTCCCGATAACTTGTTCTGGTTATTGTCTGACTATAATGAAGATAATGTATTTCTAGTATTATTAGATTATTTTGAATCTACTGAAGAGTATGAGTTATGCGCTGATATTAAAAAAATGTATGACACTTTTATAAGAATGAGAGACAACCGTGCGTCTAAAAAAAACACAATGATTCGTTATCTTATAGAACCTAACGATAAGTAGTAGACACTACCGTAATATGGCACTGTCTACTATACTCATCAATCTCTTAAATTCGTCTTTATTAAATAATTCCTCATCTTTATTCAAAATAGGCCATACTTCATCATTGCTTGATAATGTTACACGGAGTTTTTCTTCCCAGTATATTTTTAACGAGCTATCCTTATCCAGGATTAAGGGCATAGGGCTATTTGGAGAGCGATGTCTCATTATACGAATTTTAGCGGGATCAGAAAGCTGTGAATATTTCCCATTTAAAAACCTATCATAGTCTGGTTTAAAGGATGGGGAAATTGTAAATACAAACATTATATAAAGACCTTCATATACATCATATGACGTCTTAAAATATTTATTACTTTCAATTTCCTTCTCCATATCCATAAACTGACGATTTCCATAATATTTCAATAACACAAATATGTCAGGAGATTCTGAATCCCAATCTAGCATACTCTTATCACCTAGATAAGCATTAACTAGAAAGGGAGAAAAATCTACCTTATCATATCCTGTTAGTGGAAATAGAAAATCTAAAGTTTTCGTTGGTTTAACTTTATCACTTATTCTCCGTAATTCTCGAGATATATTCATCCGATAATTTTAAATTAATTACACCATCATTTTTATAATACTCCATTGGGAACTCCCATTGGTTATTATTCATATGCCATTTATATCTATGAATAAGACTATCAAATTCGTCCATACCTATAGATAGATCTGTCACATCTGGCTTATAAACAATACATTCATGTAGTCCAGTGGTTTGCACCACAACAATATAAGAATAAATATCATAGTCTTGAAGATCCATGCCAAGCGTTTTTAAATAACTAATTACTGCTAGTTTGTAAATAGCCATTTGTCTATAATAATTATAAGAAAAGTAACTTCTCTCAAAATTATATATTGACTTAGCACTTGTCTTCAAGTCTACGATATATATTTTTTTATTTTCTACATCAAGTATTAAATTATCTATGATGGACTTAACATTAATTTCCCCATAAGCCCAAGAGATTTCGAATTCAGGTTTATACTCTAAGTTTTCAAGTTCTTTTGGGAACAATAAACTATTTGCTTTATTATGGTCAGTAAGACTTTTATAACAAGCAAGTACAATCTGCATATCATCTTGCGATAATATAACTTTACCTAAATTCTCTTTTAGAAATTTGAAATAAGCTTGATTCTCGTCAGAATTAAACTTCTTTAACACGGTTTCTAAGGCCGTTTTAAAACCAGATTTATCATAACATAATTCAGCTAATGTTACATAACCATCTAGTTTTAATTGTTCTGGCATATGTTCGGAAATCATAGTTTGTTCTCCTTCAACATATGCTTCAATAAATATACCCATCATTCCTCCTACAGGAGTAGCAAAAGATACTGCATATCTATCTTCAAAATATTCCTTTTCTAATACATAGCAATGAATAGCAGAGCCTAAATCTAATGCTTTACTATCTTTATATAATTCTCTTGCTTTATATTTCTGGAAATACCTAGGACTTACGTTAAGTGCACTCAATGAAGAGTGGCTTACATGTTCGGATTTTTTATACATTTTTTTTATATTTACTCATTTCAAAAACTAATTTTCTATCTTCAAAATTCTTCACTTCTACAAATTCAATTTCACCTGAGTTGGGGATAAATTTTATATTATCATCTTCTATTTTTCCCATCTCTACTAAAGTGTCTTGAAAACATTTTATCCATATCCATAAATTATCTACATCCCATTTTGGAATGTAATCCTTTTTAGCTTCTCGCCATCTTAACTCACCTTTAAACATTCTTACATCACCATGATTTATAGGTGTGTGAAGATACAATTTTACTTTCATAGGTAATATTGTTGTTAAATCTAAACCGGCAGGTATATAATGTGAAATATAAGTATGCATTCTGCGTACTATTAAAGCTCTTAAGTGATAATTCATACCAGTAAATAATTTCTGGCCATTTATTTTAACATATTTGTTTTTTGTTTTTGCAACATGTGTAATAAATTTGGGTATGGTAACTAATACTTTATCCATATTATTTTTATTTAGGAATAGGGAGCCCGTTAGGGCCCCCTTCCTGATTAACTTAATTACTTAACAGTTCAACAGCTAAACGATCTCGTTGGGCCAATTCCTTTTCGAGTTCATTTATTTGTTTTCTCTTAGCTTCTTCATATTCGCCTAAATCTTTCTTAATTGATTTGGCATCAAATCCACTATAATCAGACTCTAAATAAATATCTGCATTCTCACCATTATTAATAGCGATGGGGAAATATTCACAAGTTCTCATTTTAGTGTTTTCATAATCCGATGGCACTGCCACCACATTACGAGGAGAAACTAAAACTTCAAGTATTACACCCGCATTATATCCAAAATCATTAACATATTCCATAGACCCCACGTGAAGGCCAGCAGAACATGTTTGATCTGGATTAGAGTCACACTCATCTCTTGGCATTGTAATAGGCTGACCTACTTTAATTACCATTCCATGAGCACCACTATGATAAGGTGAAAAAGTTAATGATTGGTTATAACTTGTCTCTTCTTCGCCAGTGTCTTCATTGTACTCAACTTGAAGAATTTCTTCCCCAGTTGTTTTATCGTACTTAGATTTAACTTTACAGGCTTTATAAGCAAGAAAATAACCTTTATCTGTTATTGGATGGCCATTATGCTCCAGAAAGCTATATAATTGCTTTCTAACGCTTTTATCCGGATTTAATAACAGATGCTTCCAGAAATTAACTAAACCGTTTAAAGGAATTTTATCCTCCATCCACTTCATTAATTTCTTTGCTAAGAAATTTGGTATAGGATCAGTTGTACCTTTAAGATACATTTTCCTACCACCGTCAAATTCAAATCTACCATCAGTTTGATGTTGAATTCGCTTACCAGGAGTTAATAACTCTTGGACTTGGTCAATAATTGATTGACGTTCAGTAGTATCTTTAGAATTATTAAAGTTTTTAGCTAATTGAATAACTATATCAGCTTCTTTAAACTTTCTTGAAATACTTTTTGGTAGCCCATCAATAATGACTTGAACATCATCATTATTAACTTTACAGACTAAATAACTATTATTTACCATTTTTTATTTTTTTATTTTTATTAATTTTTTTAAATTTAACAGTCGGTTTATCCTTATGTCTAAGATACGTCCTTAATTCTAGAAATAACTCTTTTTTCTTAATAGAATTATTTGCTTCTCTTTCTTGGACTTGTGTTAGATTTTTGAATATTTCTAAACCTGTTGCGTACTCTTCTAGCGTTTCTAGAACTTCTAAACATTTGTGATTTACTACATCATTTTCCTTACATAACTCTACTAAAGCTTTCTTCTCTACAAGAGTTAATAAAGAGTATTGATCATAATATTCTATATGTAACTTATGTAACTTCTTCCATTTGTAATATAAATCATCATTTAGATTTTTAAATACTTGAAAGAAATTAACAGCTTCAACTCTTCTGTGGATTAAATGTGCAGTATACCAATTTTTAACTATATCGTGTTTCATTTTAAATAGATCTTCTATATATATATACTCAGATAACTCATCTTTAATACTATTGGCTACTTTTAAAATAACTACTGATTCATGATTTCCTCGTTCCTTATCTGGAGAAAAATGTAAATTATTTGAAACGTAAGTGGAAGCTCTTTTATTTAAACCAGCCTCTCCTCCTGAACATATAGCACCTAACATTTTCATCAGACCGCTATCTTTTGAATATCCATAAACAATAATACCTCCTTTATCTTTATATTCACCCATTTCTAACCCAGTAATTTCCATATTTCCAAATTTAACAGGAACAGACACTCCACGCTCTACATATAGTTTTCTACAAAAGAGTTTTCCTAATCTTGCTCTCCTTTGTTGATCACTTTCATAGTTACCCATAAGCTCCAAATCTTCTTCACTTACACCTTTAATTTCTACATCATCGTACATTTTAAATTTAGGTTTACATGCATCTAAAAGAGTAGACATAATATCAAAATCTTTACGTATAGTTTCTTCAGTTCTTATCCCAAGATCATCGTGTCGAAAAAGTGTTATTTGCTTTTCTCTCGAAATAACAGAATCATCAATAGAATTACGCCTTAATTGAATATATTTATTATGTCCTCGTCCCAAATCTTGTTGTTGATTAAGAATAAACATATCTTTAGCTTTTCTAAATGTTTTTTGAGGACTCCCATCATTAGGTTGTTCTTGATAATATATATCATATTTTAAAAAATCCTCCCATTTAGTAACTACTTTAGATATTTTATAGCCACCTGAATATTTAGAGTCACTAACTCTAGCAACAGTATTTATTGTAAATCCAGCAAATATTTTTTCTATAGCTTCATCTATTAACGGATTAACAGATAGTTCTCCTACTAAATCAAGTTTAAGATCTTTTCTTAATATATCAGAAAAATTAGCTTTTACAGCAAACACAGAGCCAAAATCAGAGTCATTATGATTCCAATAATTTTTTTTAGTTCTACTGATAGTCATAGCTAACTTTATCCAAGCTAGAAAATCTTCAGCTGTATTAATATCGTGATTACAATCAGTTACACACTCTTGTTTAACTAATTCAATTTTAGCTAAGATAGCTTTTTTAGTTCTATCGGTATATCTAATAGCTTCCCGTGAAGGAACAAGATCTAATTCACCTACTCCAAATTTAATAGCCATAGAAGCATATAATTTATCTATTTCTAATGCTTTATAATCCAGGTCGTATTTAACCCTTCCTATCATACAATGAGTATATTCACTAACTCTATCTTCTCCTATAGTTATGGCCATATGATCATTTTCATATTCAGGATAAGCTTTTACTATATTACAGCCTAAACCCTCTTCAACATTTGTATACACTACATTATCAAAATATACTAACTGATTTTTGATAGCTTTTGAAAATTTTCTATTATCTTCATCTGATTTTATAGGTATTATTACTTGTGTTGAATTCAATTCCGTCGTTGGAGTTGCTTTTATCATGTCCATATGAAATGCTTCATTACCTTTATATAACATATAAGAATAATGAGTTCCATTATGATTGGCCATAATATAAAATGTATTGGTATATGAAAATGGAGACTTTGCACCGATACCAAATCCACCAATTTGTAGATTGTTATCTCTTTTAGTTGAATTACCAAACATAGTGTAGATTGTTTCTACTCTATCTTGGCTCAATCCAATACCAAAATCTCTAAATATCATTGCATTACCAATACCTAATAATACATTCTCTTCTTGAAATTCTATTTCAACATTCTTACTATCAGGATGCCAATATTTAGAATCATCTTCAGAAGTGCTAGGTATAATACCTTCCCTCTTAAGACGTTTCTCTCTATGTGCATCATAACAATTAGATGTTACTTCTCTTATAATAGAACCTACAGGATCAGAATATAAATTAATCAATGAGTCTATGATAATTCCCATAGAATCTTCACCGATTTTGAATTTATTGGTTTTCATATCACCAATAATTTCATCTACTACTTTCTCTCGTTTTATTTCCATTTATTAATTAATTTTTTTATTAAACCTTCAGTTTCCTCTCGTGTATGAGACTTTCTATAATCAGATATATCTTTAAAACCATTTGATCTTGTTTTAAAATTTTGAAGAAATATAGGTTTAAACCCATATCTTTTTCTTAATTTATTCGCACCTCTAACACCGGTGTAATCAAAATCGTTTAGTATATATATATCTGAGAATCTCTCATACAATTCATGAGTAACAGCTTCTTTAATATTAGTAATTTCATTTTGTAAAGCTACACTTGTGATACCAAATGTCCTTAGTACCATAACATCTTTCAATGCTTTAGTAATAATTAATATGTTATCTTTTCTTGGTAGCTGATCCCATCCTTGAAATACAGTTCTATTGGTATTGCTCATCCATTTATATCCTGTTAAGGATAGTGGACGATAGATTTTCCAGGTGTATTCTCCATCTTTATAAAATAAATATCCATACATAGGATTATTATTTATATAAGTAGCAACAGTTCTGTCACCTACAAATACACACTTACAAGAAAATACATTATATACTTTTAGTAAATTCTTATCAATACCATATTGAGCCCAATAACTCTCATCTACAAATGTAAATGGTTGGGTCTTAACTTTTATTTCTTTCTTGGGAGTAAAATTTAATTGCTTAATATCAGTTTGATATCCTGTATACTCTTTTGCTTTATAACCATACTGACTATACATCAACTCTAAATTAAAATCAGTGTTTATCTGAATCAATGAGTCATAAAAATTAATGTTTAATTTCTTTTGTATAAAATTAAAACAATCTCCAGACTCACCAGTTCCAAAATCTTTATATCTTATAGTACCCTTACGATCTACAAATATTGAAAAGCTAGGCTTATCATCTTGTCTAAAAGGGCTATTAATAACAATGCCGGATTTAAAATCACGGCCTATATAATAACTAAAAATTTGATATTCACTGAGTTTTTTTAAGATAGCCTCTTTGGTTAATTGAATGTTTATTTTATACATTTCAAATTATATTTAATTACCAAAAAAAGTTATGAAGGAAGTATTATCGCATGCCACCACTAGGAATCAGTACTCCGTCTCTGTGTAGTATAATACTTCCCCATAACCCAAATCACATCACCATATTAAAATGGTAAACCAGACTCTGCAGGCTCCGTAACAGCACCAGTTGCTGTAGAAGTTAATGTAGCAGGATTATCTGCTTCTTCTTTTGTCATTTTATCGAAACTACTAATGTTTAATTTAGTTGGATCAGTATCCATTGTTTCAACAAAAGGAACATATTTAGGAATAGACACATAATTATTATAGCTATAAACAGTCTTTACTCTTAATTTCTTACCTATGTAAGTATTACCAAGTAAAGTAATTACAGTTTTAGCAAAATCATCAAATGATGTTGCATTAATAACTATTTTGTCCTCATTCATAAATTTAGTTAGGATATGTTTTACTCTCTTCATTTGAGATTGTAATTTCTTTTCCCAACCTTCGTTAGCTGTATCTATTGGCCATTCAAAATGATTTAAATTTGAACCAGCTTCTGATGTAAAAGAAAACTTTAAAAAAGCATTCCCATTACTAGCAGTGTCAACAGTAACACCTGTCATTTCAGCATTTTCACTTATTCCAAGTGGAAATATCGAGGTTGACGAACCTTCTGACTTTACGTCCTTATTAATTTGATACATATATCGTTTTTTTAAATTTAAAATTCTTATTCATTATAATACTTTTCCATCACTGTTTTAATTGATAGTAAACAGTTAGGAATTAAATAGTCCTCAAACATTCCTTCAGGTGATTTCGCAGTCGAAATACCATCAGTCTGTGTTTGGAACATATATTCGTTCTTTCCTTTACCATCAGCTTTCACTTCAGTAAACAAAACAACACTCGACATAGACTCTAAAACAATCCTATCTAATTGTTTTCCAGCTGTCATTACTTTCTTAAATTGAGCGCCCATATCATTATATCCCTCTTCTGAGTGAGCTAATACAAACACATCAACATCATCTGGTAATGTTTGATTTATTATTGTAAATATATCATATATACCACCAGATAATTGAGTCCACTTTTCAAAACCTTTAATATGTCTCTCTCCCATTACTTTATCTGTCATTATACGATTAATAGTATCAATAACAACAGTTTTAATGTGAGGAGCTTTTTCAGGTATAGCTTTCAAAATATTGCATGTATCAACTAAAGAAGATACTTTAGAGTAATTCTTTCCTTCTTTAGAATAACTCTTTTTCCATCCTTTAAATGGTAATGCTTTTTGATCACTATTTATATAAAAAGTGCTCTTTGGGTCCAAATTTCTACCAGAGGTGGACTTGCCGGACCCGGACTTTCCACATACAATTACTAAATTTGCCATATTGTTTATTTTTCTTTTATTAAATAATAACCTAACTTAAGATAGTTCATTGCATCAGCAAATCTACCATCTATACTTTCTGCTTGATGGATCTTTGGATCCGTAGTATAAGACATAATAGCAGCAACATGTTTATAAAAATAAACACCCCAGGCTTGCATCGGAGTTATTCCATTTAACTCTGCAGCTTTCCTAAAGTTTGCTAATACATCTCCATTAGCTTGAGTGTATCCAGGTCTCTTAGAGTCCTCAATATTTCTTGCTAATTCTTCTAGTTCTTTAACGCAGTCTAAATAATCTTCATTATTAGGTGCATCAGGACCATGATAATCTATATCAAAGTCATTTCCACTTGACGTGAATTTTTTAAATATTTCATTCATCTAATTCCATTTTATAATTAACATTATCATTAGTATAATCGACTACACGATTATACATTAACTCATTCTTCATACGTGCTATACAAGGCTGGCCTTCTCTAACTTTTAGAAAATGCCAAAACAATGCACCACCAGTATTCCATGATTTAGGACCATAAGTCTCTAATCCCAGTTGCTCAGGGTTCATAGATACCATAACTAAATCTGAAAACATATATACAGAATCACCACCAAACAAATCCTTCTTCTTAGGGAATTGCTGAGATGGTTCAGTTGCGCGATCTGCATGCTCTATCTCTCTGTTTAATTGAGATAGAAATACAAATGCTATTTTATATTTTTTCTTTAATGCATTAGCCATTACCATAAGTTCAACTAAAACAAGACGCTCCATTTCACCTGCTTTACCTCTTACAAGAATAGTATGATCTAACATGACGACCACACCTCTATCTTTATTCTCTTCTTGAGTTGCAAAATGTTCTATAGTGTTTTTAATCTGTTCCACATTACCTGGCATTTCTACATACCAAATAGGGAATTGAGTTATCTCTTTACTTGATGATAATACTTTATAATAAGCAGCATCAGATAAAGTATAGCCCTCTATACCACTATGTAACTTTCTTGTTGTTGTATTTAATGCACTTGAGAATTTACGACTCACTAATTGTCGAGCTAGCATCTCGAAATTAAATGAGAGTACAGCAAACTTCTCTTTTGGATTTAATTGAAACAATTCTGTTTCTAATTGATTTATAATAGCAGTCTTACCACTACCAGACATACCTGCTATAGTATGTATAGTGTTCCACTCTATTCCATCCATACTGACATGATTATATTTTGTCCATGGAGTTTTTAAGGATTTAATTAATCCTTTTCTTCTGTCATCAATATACTGCACAGCATCAAAAGCTGCTTTCTTTATACTAGTATATTGCAATCTTGGTTTATTTATTGCACTCATATCAAATCTTCTCCGTATTTAGTATCGCTAGTAGATGTATTAGATTCAGCTTCGAGAAAACTAGCATAAGCATCCCAAGCATTTTTATTTAGGTAAGTCTCTAAAGCATGCATATATGCCATATTACCACCACGCTTTCTTAATTCAATTTCTTTAAGTAGACAAGCAAGTATATAAGTATGAGTTAAAGGGTTACCCTTAACTACTCTATCGTATTTTTCTTTACATACAATAGCACTTTTAGCTGTTAGGCTAGAAGGTCTTAATGCTCTTACTGCTTTATGATTATATACCTTAAGTGGGTATGCATCAAATAGCTCAGTAAAATAAGACTCTTCTATTCCTAATAACTTTCTTACCTTATCTCTAGCAATAGTTATGCAAGTGAGAGGATTTTTAGGATCACAGGTTAATATGTAACCTTGATCCACCAATCCTTGCACTTCTTCTTTAGCAAATCCATACAGATTTACATAACTAACAAATAGCTCAGTTTTATTCTGAAACAATAAGTTTAGCATCACATATTGAGACGCAGTTAATTTGTTCTTGATTAAGCCAAGAACGTTTAGTTCAATATTCATATAGGGAAATTATTAATGTAAATATAATTAAATTAGAGTTTATAAACAACTTTTGGTTCGGATTTTTTTATCTTTTTGTATCCTGTAATCATCTGACTACCAATGACATACACCGTCTTTTGAAGCAGCTTACCTTTATATTCATAGTAATCTTCAATAGCTTCATAAGGTATACCATTAATACCTTCATCCCAACTCATCTGTTATCTAATATTAATTGTTTTACATCTAAAACATCCTCTAGTTTAAACTTTACTGTTAATGCTTCAGATATAGTTACACTCTCTTTAGACCATTCATAAACCTTTCCTCCATACACCAAACAATATGATGGTACTTGAGTTCCTGTGTTTATAAATTCTTTACCTTTATCAGTCACTCTCCAAAAACCATTTCGGGTAGAATCTGATTCAATAAACTTCCATTTTTCTAAATAGGTATAATCCATAGCTGTAGCACGTAATCCTAAAGTTGTAAATTCGTTCTGAACATGCATATAAATACCTGCTTCAGTTCTAGTGTATATTATTGCCAACGCTCTACACATATTAGCGTTCAACTTTCGCTTATAAGCCTTTACCAACTGTCCACAACATGGACAGCCAGTACCGGTCTTATAATTATTGCGAAGATGATCCTTGGCTTCAAGAATAGTCTTCATATTTATTTATATATTTAATGTTTCTACTTTATACTGTTCTTGAGATGAGGCTACCCATTTCTCTTCTTGACTATCTTCAATGTAAATACGGAAAATGATGGCCTGCTTACCCTCTTCCCACCGCACTGTACGGCCAATACGTTGAATCATGTCTTTAGTTTTACTGGTTCCACTGGCTATAATAGCCATTGAAATATCTGGTACATTCATACCTTCGTTCAAAGCCTTAGCTGTTGATATACGTGTTATTGAATTCCCACTCTTCAATAAGTTTAAGTTATCAGCTCGTTTCTTTTTAGAAATCTTACTGTGAAAACTTACACATTTATCTATCTCTTCTGTGACTCTGTCAGCAAAATCTATTGTCTGAGAAAATATGATAGCCTTTCTCTCAATATGGATACCTGAAATCGTTTTAACTGCTTCTAGTTTAGCTTGAGCATTATATAAAATGCTTTTACGTTTACTCATTGCACTATTACAAATAAAAGGGAACGACGCATTGCTGTCATCTAATGTTTGTCCTCTCCGTTGTAAAAAATTTAGGTATCGATCCTTGTTCATACAAGCGAACATAGTTTTTAAGTCTTTATTAAAATAAGGAAATAAAGAATTAAAAGCTTTATCTGCTTTATTATATTCCGTTTGTTCTTCTACTGTTAACTTAACAGGAACATTATAGATCTTGAATGGACTAATCAATCCAAGTTCTTGTGCTTCTGTAGTTGTAACAATTTCAATAACGGGTGCTATACCTGATAATAGTCTTAATTTAACATCATCTACATATGCAGTCAATCCTAATATTTTTTCATATCTATTATTAGAAAAGAAATTATAAAATTCAGGTGACATATAATTATGTATTTCATCAGCTATAACTAAATTAAATGTATGACCTACCCATTTATAGGCAGTTTGTATGCACACACATTTAACACATTCTTCAAAAACCTCTCCTTGGTCCCATTTATAAAATTCATCTTTCCATGATCTATCTCTAATAGTTTCAGTAGGAGTTAATATTAATATCCTAGCTTCCATATTAGTCTTATTAGCGATATAAGCCGCAGCGAGAACGCCACATCGAGTTTTACCTGCCCCGGTAGCATACTGCAATGTTCCTCTCCCTAACCACGGCTTAGTCCACCATTTGTTTAGACCTTGTCTTTGAATTTTATCTTTTGCTTTAGATATATTATTCATTACTTACTCCATTTTTTAGTTATTGTATAATCTACTGTCATATCAAACCCTTTGATAATCATTGATCCTGCTTCTACCATTAGAGCAGATTGTATTTTAGCCCACTCTTCAGCGTAATCATCTCTTACTTCTACACCAATCTCATCATGTACTTGTGTTACCATATAACATGGTAATTTATGATCTTTAATATATTTTCTTATTAAATACATAGAATGCTTAATCATGTCAGCACCAGTACCTTGAATAGGTGTATTCTTAGAAGCGCGTTCAATAGCACCTTTCTCCTTAAAGTCTCTTTGAGAGTTCTTAATGCCCCTATACCATAAAGGAAACCATCTAATCCGTCTGTAAGGTTTAAATGTCCTAATATGTCCATGTTTGACACCATACATTCCTAATTTATTTAAGAATGATTTGATATTTGGAAACGCTTTAAAATATTTATTTATAAGAATAGCAGCATCATCAATACTAATTTGTAGTGTCTCAGATAATTTAAACTTACTCATACCATAGGCTAATCCAAAGTTAATAGTCTTAATCATAGTTCTTAACTTCTTCTTATCTCCATTACGCCATTTATCTTCAAATACAAGCTCAGCACAAACAGAATGTAGATCTTCATTGTTCTTTCTACATTTAATCCATACAGGATCTTGAGAACCATAAGCAATGATTGCTAATTCTTGTCCACTGTAATCTACAGAGACAATACTATAACCTTCTCTAGCTTGAAAACAGTTCCTAAACTCATTCCTGGCAGGTATGTTTTGCATATTAGGCTTACGGTCCTCTTTAGATCCACTAGAAACTCGTCCAGTATTAAGTATTTGCCAAAAGCTGGTTCGAACTTTACCATCTCTCATCACATATTTAATAAAGGACTTTCCATATGTAGTTGCTATTTTTTGTTTTTCTTTATATTTAAGATATTTAGTAACAAAAGGTACATCTTTAAACTTAGATAATTCGAATGCATTAACACTCTCTAGCGGTTTATTTAAATGAGTTTCCAATACTTTTTTAACTTGAGTAGGAGATGACCACTTAACATTGACTTTGCGAAGATCCTCGGTTGGTGTAAACATATCTAGTTGAACATGACTATAAATAAAATCTTTCAGCTTTAATTCTATTACATTTTCATCTAAATCTTGTTCCAAATGTACTACAGTTCCTTCAGTTTCATTTGCATTCTTAAGCCACGATTCTTTATCAAAACATAGACCATTATATTCTATGTCAGCAAATGCTAAGGCTGCACGCGTTTCAAGTATAACGACTTCATACAAATTAAGCTTACTCACCTCCTTCATTTGTAAGGCCATTATCTTAAGCAAATATTTGACATCATGTGCGCCATAGCAAATTTGCTCAGCATCAAAAGGTCTCCCTTCCAACCTGATAAATTTGTTACGAATCTCTTTGTTAAGTGACACTCCTAAGTATCTCTCTGTTAGTTTATTAAGACCATATCCCCACTTATCCTTACCACAGTGTAACACACCTTCGGCAAGCATAGTATCATAGATATTATCTACTTCAATATTATAATTGGATTTAATAAACTTGTAATCGAATTTAACATTATGAAATATCTTTATATATTTTTCATTATCTTCTAAGATACTTCTTAATGGTTCTATAGATATAAATCTTGTATCTATAACATATTGGATTTCAGTTGTTCCTATTTGAAACATTACTATTTTCTTTCTGGTGAAATCCTTTCCAGAAGTTTCGGTATCAACACCTAATATGTATTGACCCTTCAAATACTCAACACATTCATCCATTGTTCCTATTTCAAAGGGACATGATAAATCTGCTGGTATTTGTTTTTGATTTGTTACAAAAACTATTTTACTCATATTTATATATTTTTACTTCTGCACTTAGTGCATGCTGTTTAATTTATTAATAAATAAGATCATTAGGCTCTTTGTAATTACCTATATCATTAAAACCTTGAAAGTCTTCAATATAATTAAGAACTGAGTCTATATAATCTATTTTATACTCTTTACTTTGAAATGTTAGAGTAGTTTTCTTATTATCTATTGCTTGTTCACGCAATTTTTTCATCTCTTCCAGATCATCATTATCCAGAAGAGAACACCATTTCATATAACTCATGTTAGTATTCTTCTTCATTACCCATAAATATATTCCATACTGATCTAATAATAAGTAAGCTACATATCACTAATATTATTGTTCCCATATTTTTAATCACTTTTTAAATTATTACTAATGCCTACAGTCTGATTTAAATGTGATTATGATAAATGTTTGAGATGCTAGGAGTCGAACCTAAAAATAGAGTCCTATTTTGAGCGACTAGCATGCTCTTTCAATGTATAATACATCAAACATATTCCAACAATGTCATCTCAAACATTAATTGATTGCTGATTGATGTGTGTAATATATAATAGTTATAAAGAACCATGTACTGCTCGTACATATGTTCCTAGTCTATAACTATTCCATACTTTCTTTCCTTTTATATGTAAACTCATCCTGTCTTTTATTTCTTTTAAACGCTCTTTATAGTCATCATAAGACTCATCTTGTTCACGTTTCCTGTTTAAATTAATGTTGTAAAATGCTGATTCTTTCATTTATGTTCCTATTATTAATATTGTTATACTTGATCTAATGTCATTTATTTTGTTTCTTACTACATTTATATCTTGCTTACTAGCAGTAGGCTTGATAGTATGTAATGTAAACTCTAATTCTGTTAGTTTTTCATCTAATATTTCAACAGAATATGGTAATTTAGTCTTTTTTCTCGCACGAGGGACTAAATTCATAAGATATTTATACTTCATATCTATTTCTCGTTCTAGTGTTGATTCCATATATAATTAACTTTAATTTAACATTCATTTAACATTGGCTATGTATATTTACTCTAATGAGAATAGACATAACTAAAATAATTTACTTACTGTTGATGTTAACAGTATATATCGTATCAACCTAGTGAAACTTTCAATAATAATGGACTACCACTATTGTGGAGCGAACCTGTAAGGTTCTACCGCGATAAGCTGGCCGGCCTATCTTTATTATCTAGTTGTTTCACTGGTTGATACATAAACAAAAACGCGATCAGAGCAGTCCATGACTAAAGATTTTTCACTTATAACAGCATAAAACTGCATAAAAGAAAAAGCCAGAGTAACACACCTCCTTTCGTAAACATCTATTATTTCAAGATGACAGGAAAAGATTCGCTACATGGTGACGTGCTTTACAAGACCGTTTGGATCTTATCCGTGGTATATAACGATTTAATGTTATATCTAATGTAGCCTCACGGCTCAACACGCGTTAATGTTCATGACTATACTACATAAATAAGAATTGTAATTACACACAGAGTATAACAGGGTAGTTAATATTCATTTATGTTTGTTACTAACTTATTTATGTAGTATTATTTGTAATGGAAGAAATGATAATAGCCTAAACTACGGGCTATTCATTCCCAAAAAACTATCATCTATTTCTTCCATAATTGTATATCAATAGGATGTATGACCGCCTAAAAAAGAAGCACACACACTGTGCAAAAATGCGATAGAGTCATTGCTGATACTCCCATCCTATTAATATCCCCATTGTTAGATACTACCAACCATCGCCATAATTGCTCATTTGTTTTCTGAACAAGGCTTTACCTCGAGAGTATCTAGTTCTTATTTCATCTAATATGCAATAACATATAAATGAAAGTGTTTGACTGATAATAAGTATTATACAGTTAATTAGATTCATACCTGTATCTATTAAATCACATACTATACCAAATGGTGCTAGAAATGTTAGTATACACATAATTACTAATGCATATATAGTTATGACTTCAAGTATAAATAATAAATTGTCTTTATGTTGTTTAAGTGTCATTATAAGTAATTTAAATATATTAATAAATAGCTATAGATAAATGATAAGAAAGAGAGGAATTATGAGAGACCTCTCTTTCTCATCAAACAATCATCCAGCAAACGATTATAGTCTCAAGTCAGTAATAAGCTCTCCAGTAGCTGTATTAACTGTCTCTGTAGGACTAATTGGCTTGTATACATCTTGTTCTACAAACTCACTAATCCATGTATGTTTATATGATTCAACATACTTGTTATATTCATCTTTAGTTGCAGTTACAGCATGAGTATTACTAAATATCATTGCTCTAGTACCATTGTTATCACCATAAATGATAGGACCTGTTTTACCTGCTCTTTTACATAGGTTTTCAGGGTCTTTCTCTTGATACCAATCCATTTCAAATGTTTCTTCTACACGAACTCTGAAATATACTTTATTGCCACCTATAACTAAATGTGGTTCAGCAACACCTACAAATAAACTCTCTTTTATTTGCAAAGCTTCCAGTTCTTCAGCTGTAATGGTTACTTCACCATTTGCAGCCATTTGGATAGCTTGTTCCACTCTAATTAGTGGATATGTACGTCTTGCTCCTTTGGTAAATCTTACATCACCTTTATTAAGAATAGATAATGCATTCATGTTACCATTTGCATTATTGTTAGCATTAATAACTTGTGCTAACTCTGCTTGATATTGTTTATGATTATTACCTGATTTATCAGTGAAGTCTTTACATCGCTTGATAGATAATAATCCAGTTGTTCCCTCTTCTAATGAGGCTAGGAAGTTGTTTATATTTGATTCCATATCTAGTTTACATAGTTTTATACTGTTATGCTCTTCAGTGCTGTGTATTATACTTTAGCTATATATATATACAATGATAGTATAATACGGTTAGTGTTTATAATGATTAAAATGTAGGTGTAGAGATAGACCACTGAAAGAGAGTACATTTACTTTCGTTATTATGCATTCACTCAATGGTTGTTAGTTTTAATGAGACAATAAGGAATTTAATTCTTTGTATTCTCTCCTTAGTAGTCCTCCATACACCATCATTTAGTAAAGGTCGTAGATCTAAAAAAAAAAGACTGTTAAATCAAATGAGTCATACATGGGGGATTTACATTCATCAGTTATTTAACAGTCACTCCAACCAAAGAGTTGTTCATTGAGAGGTTATTAGTCCAACCTTTAGCAAAGGTCATGGATCTAATAAAAAAAACATAATGACCCATAAGGCCCGCACTGAGTAAGAGAGTGTGCGGGAACTCCCCAAGCTATCGATCTTGCTGGATGTCTGCTTGCTACTCTAACGCTCTACTTAACGATAACATAACCCAACTTGGCTATGATCTTCGTAATTGCAGTGTGTACTTCTTCTGTGTACACTATGAACTCAGTCTTGTTAGCAACTGTGATCTCACCTGTCTCTTCATTGACATTGGTTACATCACTTGTTTGCTCAAGCACTAAGATCTGTCCGCCACCGTTCTCAGCCTTACGTGTGTAAGGACCACGAACTGTAGTGAAAGCATTAGATGGAATTGTATTTAAATCCATATCTACTATTAGTGAAGGTTGATGGATCTAACACAATGCTTTTCGACCCACGGGGGGTTTGATTGCGGTGTTGGCCCGGGGGGAGTTTCCCATAATGGTCTGCATCTGAGAATATTTATCTGAAAAAATATTATATAAAATTTTTTATTATCAATTATTTTATTATATATTTGAATTCTAATAACAATAATATATAGCGAAATGAATTTTATTAACTCATGGAAAACTGGTAACAAGAAGAATAAAATAGATATATGTATAAGATTAGGTATCTTTACTATTCTAGAGATTTACTTTTGTCCTAATGCATGCAAGACAGAAAAAAAGACTAAAAGAGTTAAATGCGATAAATGCGCTAACTTCAGATTTATGATATTAAATTTTGGATTTGAAATATAAATAATATGCTTAATGGAATCAAGATCAGAAAAAAGGAATAAAAGAAGACTCTCAATAGAAAAACAGATTAAAGAAGATAAAATAGTATATCCTGTTGAAACAGCTACATGTAATAAAACTATATCAAAAAGTTTTGTAGACAAGACTATAGCTAATACTTTATTTACAACTCATGAATTAAAATCTGAGTATACTAAAATATTAAATGATGGTACAAATAGATGGATGTGGACTATAAGGGATAAAAACTATGACTCTATAGGATACGTATTAGGATCACCTAGCGGGACGCAAAAAGAAGGTACTGGGGATCGTAATAATCCTTGGTTAGGGATCTTTGATTTCATGGATATACATAAACATCGCGGGTTAGAGTAGAGGTTACTCACGGGTTTCATTAGCCCGTCTAGGTTGGTTCGAGTCCAACACCCGCAACTAAATAGTAATAACTAAATAAAAACGAATAATGGCAAGAACAGAATTAAGTACAATGAATGAGTCTGTACGTATTAACGATAAGAAAGAGTTTGGCCAAGGTGTAGTAACATATATCACGGGTGTAAAAAGACACGTAGGACCATTCTATTCATTATATGCGCTAACAACATCTGTAATAGATACAACACAATGCTGGCAAGGAGATAACCTACCATGGGACTCCGACGCAGGATTACCTGGTACTGTTAGTGTACCTGC
>TARA_R110000765_G_scaffold100260_2_pt1 | contig 25368 bp, 21 predicted proteins | sample TARA_R110000765 | Tara Oceans TARA_R110000765 (sample SAMEA4398168) | marine metagenome | biome: Polar Biome; feature: [MES] marine water layer (ENVO:01000295) within the mesopelagic zone...; material: water (ENVO:00002006), including particulate matter (ENVO:01000060) such... | reverse complement strand
CCTTGCGTTTAATGCATCATTTGGGCATGCGTAATTTCGATAAAGAATTAAAACAGCTAAATTCTAAGCCCATTACCCCAAAATTGGTAAATGCATCGAAATGGCTACGAGCAAAACACTCTGGTATGTTTCACCCTATTGTAAAAGTGGGTCAAAAAGTGGAAAAAGGTACTGAATTGGGTAATATTTCAGGGCCATTCGGGTATTTCGAACGCAAAATGAAGGCCAGTGATACTGGTTATATTATATGTATTAATGAGTCGCCCATTGTAAACCAAGGCGATGCTATTTTTCATATAGCACATGATATTGAGCAAATCATCTAAAAATTATTTTTATAAAGCAAATTGGTAAAAAGGGTTTTATTCATCTTTACGACTGATTTATAAAATTAAGTGTAGAAAGTTTTAGTGTTAAAGAGGATGACAGATATAGAAAAAACTTTGGAAAACAAAAGTGTACGTCCTACGGCTATGCGTATTTTAATATACAAGTATATGGCCGAAAAAGATATTGCAGTTGCATTGACCGATATCGAAAACGCCTTTGAAAAAGCTGAACGCACTACCCTGTATCGAACACTTAAAACGTTTGAAGAAAACGGAATTGTACATCAAATTGACGACGGTACAAATATTTCAAAATTTGCATTATGCGAACCTGGTTGCAATTGTGAGATAGACCAAGACTTACACTTACATTTTCATTGCAGTAATTGCGACAAAACGGTATGCTTAACCGAGCATAAAATACCACACATTAATTTACCATCTGGGTATATAGCCGAAGATGCAAACTTGGTCATTAAAGGTATCTGCGACACCTGTAGTCAACATTAAATGCACTACAGTTGCATTCATAATTTTTCGAACTTGCACGAATTATGAAAAAGAAAAAAGTAAACCTTAGAGACCTCAAATCAACAGAACATTCCGATGGGCATAGTCAAGATGATGGTCATAACCATAATCATGCAGGTAACACATCAGGTATAAAAACTTACCTCCCTGCTATATTCAGTTTTGTACTGCTAATGACAGGCATTGCTATAGACTATTTTGGCACGTTTTCTTTCTTTGATGGATGGATTCGTATTTTCTGGTATATAGTGGCTTACATTCCCGTAGGATTTCCTGTGATAAAAGAAGGATGGGAAAGTATTAAAAAAGGAGATTTCTTTACAGAGTTCTTTTTGATGGGCATTGCTACTATAGGTGCCTTTGCCATTGGTGAATATCCCGAAGGGGTTGCCGTAATGTTGTTCTATGCGGTCGGTGAACTTTTTCAAAGTGCGGCTGTTAAACGAGCGAAGGGAAATATTAAAGCTTTACTTGATGTACGACCTAATGAAGCATTGGTCTATCGCAAAGAAAATTTTATTTCGGTAAATCCCGAATCGGTTAAAATAGGCGAGAGAATTCAAGTTCGTGTAGGAGAAAAAGTACCGTTAGATGGTATTTTATTGTCTGACAAAGGTTCTTTTAATACTGCGGCATTAACAGGAGAAAGTAAACCAGACACCCTAAAAAAAGGGGAATCGGTATACGCCGGAAGCATAAATCTAGAAGGTGTAGTTGAGATAGAAACCACGAAAGAATTTAAAGATAGTTCAATTGCCCGTATTTTAGATATGGTACAAAATGCTACCGCCAGAAAATCAAAAACTGAGCTGTTCATTCGCAAGTTTGCCCGTATATATACACCAATAGTGGTTTATCTTGCCATAGGACTAACGCTACTCCCCTACTTTTTTGTTGATGATTATGTGTTTAGAGATTGGTTGTATAGAGCATTGATATTTCTAGTAATCTCTTGCCCTTGTGCCTTGGTCATTTCTATCCCATTAGGTTATTTTGGTGGCTTAGGAGCTGCATCACGAAACGGAATTCTGTTTAAAGGCGCTTCGTTTTTAGATACCATGACCAAAGTAAACACAGTGGTTATGGACAAGACTGGCACCGTAACTAAAGGTGTTTTTAAGATTCAGGATCTTGTTACAGATCAGATCTTTAGCGAAGGTGAATTCATGAAGTACTTGATTGCAATCGAGGAGCAATCTACCCACCCAATTGCCAAAGCAATATTAGAATACAAGTCTGACGGTGCAGCTTACAAGGCGACCGATGTTTCAGAAATTGCAGGTAAAGGTTTAAGGGGAACGGTTAATGGTAAAATTGTTTTAGCAGGAAACAAAGCCTTACTAACATCTAACCAGATTGAAGTATCAAGAGAAATCGACAGTATTGTAGAATCTATAGTTTTAGTAGCTATAGACGGAAAATTTGCTGGTTACGTGACCATTGCAGATGAACTAAAAGATGACGCACATCAGGCGATTAAAGAAATTCGAGCTGCGGGAGTCACAAAAATTATTATGCTTTCTGGTGACAAAGATTCCATTACACAAGAAGTGGCAAAACAACTGGGTATTGATTGGGCAAAAGGAGGATTGTTACCTGAAGATAAGCTGAATGAAGTTGAAAAGTTGAAAATACAATCGGGCACTAAAGTAGCCTTTATTGGTGATGGAATTAATGATGCACCTGTACTTGCAGTAAGTGATGTTGGTATTGCAATGGGCGGATTAGGAAGCGATGTGGCCATTGAAACGGCAGATGTAATTATACAAACAGACCAACCTTCTAAAATATCCAAGGCTATAAAGATTGGTAAATCTACTCGAAGCATTGTATGGCAGAATATAGCATTAGCTTTCGGAGTAAAAGTTATTGTTTTAATGTTGGGAGCAGGAGGATTAGCAACCATGTGGGAAGCCGTTTTTGCCGATGTTGGCGTAGCTTTACTTGCTATTTTAAATGCTGTTCGATTACAAAGAATGAATTGGGATTCATAGCAGATACACCTTTTATATGAGAAGACTACTAATTATACTTTCCATTACCTTTCTAGGTTGTACCACTAAAAATAGTGACCAATCCAATAAAGAACCTGCCTCTGCTGCGTCGACTAAAACATATAAAATTCAAGTATTAAATGTTGGATTTTTTCATTTTGGTTCTACGAGCGATGCTACCAAAGTTGACTTTGATGAAAACAATGCTAGGGAACAAGAAGAAATTCGAAAACTGTCAATTCAATTGGCGAAATTTAAACCCACTATTATATGTCTAGAATACCTACCTGAAATTGATGATGACATCAATAAAGCCTATCAAGATTTTTCAAAAAATCCTAGTGAGCTTAATACGCAATATGGCGAATTGAGTATGGTAGGTTTTGATGTCGCTAGAATGAGCGGACTTGCGAAAGTCTATGGTATCGATAATCATATGAATTATAATTATAGTGTAGGAGATTTTATAGAAAACAGCCCAGAATTAACCAATGCTATTGACCCAGCGACCTATTTAGAAATTACCAACAATCCTTTAAAGGCATATCCAGAGCTTGAAAAACGAAACAACAACTTCGAAAATTTATCCCTTTTAGAAAAGATAGCACTAATTAATGACCCTAAAATGTTAGATTATTCATTAAACGCAAATGCCGACAAACTCTTTTACGTGGGTATAGATGATAATTTCGTAGGTGCTGACCAAGCGGCCATATTTTATCATCGCAACATGAAAATATATTCTAACCTAAACAGAATTCAAATGAATAAGAACGACAGGGTTCTTATTATAATGGGTTCTGCACATACGGCTATGTTACGTGAGTTCATGGAGCGAAGTCCGAAATTTGAAATGGTAAATTCTCAAGATTATCTAAAATAGAGTAAACACTTTTAAAATTCATTATCATTTTTATATGAAATAAAAAGCCCATCTGTACTAGATGGGCTTTTTTTATGAATACCCTATCTTACTATTTACGGCCTACGGATTATCATATAAAAAGAAGTAGTAACTTACTAATCTAATATAGCTAGAGGGAATATTATGTTTAGTTAATTGTTGGCGTGCATTATAAAAAAAGATTATTGAAAATCATAACTTGGAATTGCAATGGGGCTTTAAGAAATAAGTTTGAGAACTTACTAGATTTTAATGCCGACATTTTCGTAATTCAAGAATGTGAAAATCCGCTTGAAACCAAGCATGGGGCCTACAGGAATTGGGCTAAAAATCATATTTGGATTGGAGATACCAAAAATAAAGGAATTGGGATTTTTGCGAAAAAAGATATAGAATTAGAAAAACAAAATTGGACGAACATATACAAAGACCTAAGAGTAAAGCACTTCTTACCCTGTAAAATCAATAAAGATTTTGTTTTACTTGCTGTTTGGACTCATAATAACAATTCACCAACTTTTGGTTACATAGGTCAATTGTGGAAATATCTTCAAATTCACAAATCAAAACTTAATAAAAGTATAATATTAGGAGATTTTAATAGCAATGTGTGTTGGGACAAATCAGACAGATGGTGGAATCACTCAGATGTGGTAAAAGAACTTAAAGATATTGGTATTGAAAGTCTTTACCACAATTATAGGAATGAAAAGCAGGGTGAAGAATCTCAACCAACTTTTTTTCTTCATCGAAAAATAGAAAAACCGTATCATATTGATTATATTTTTGGGTGCTTATTTTTTCAAAATAGAGTTAAAAAAATAGAGGTTGGTCCTATAAAACAATGGCTATCGGTTAGCGACCATTTACCAATTATTTGTGAATTCGAAACGTAAAAAACAGCTAATACCATCAAAATATATTGACAATAAGGCAAAATCGAAAGGTCTGTGTATATTTATAAAGTCGCTAATCCAGATAGCTATCGGGAATGGAATTAATAGTGTTCTCAATCGGAAACAAAAAAATTATAACGACTATCATTTACCTAAAATAGAAATCTTATGACAACTCTATTAAAACAAAATTGTTTACTAGTTCTTTTATTAGTAACGACTATAACTTGTAAAGCAAACTATCAACCCCTAAATAAAGGCAATTCAATTACTATTCTAGTTAATGATTCTTTACTACGACATACCGTTTTATCGAACGGACACCCCATGGCGGTTTGGGAGAAAAAAGCTGAAAATGCTAAAGGGATTATTCTTTTTGTTCATGGTAGAACGTGGAGCGGGGTTCCTGATTTTGATTTACAAGTAGAAGGTGAAGAGTTGTCTTTAATGGATGGTTTAGTAGAACAAGGGTATTCTACCTATGCTATTGATTTACGAGGATACGGTAAAACACCTAGAGATGCTACTGAATGGTCGTCGCCAGAAATAGCTTCAAATGACATTTTAAACGTTTTAAATTGGATTTCTAAAGAAAATAATAAGACAAAAGTTCATTTATTCGGTTGGTCAATGGGATCAACATTATCATTACTTGCCACCCAAAAAGAATCTAAAAATATTGCCAGCCTTACGGTTTTTGGGTATTGGCAAGATTTAGATTCTAAAATTCCTGAAGACACCAATGACAAGAAATTATTGAAAAGCATAAATACAGCTAAAAATGCAGCGAGCGATTTTATCATCCCTGGTAGTATTAGTCAAAAAGCAATAGACACGTATGTAAAGATGACATTAGCGTACGACCCAATACGCGTAGACTGGAGAAATGAAAGTGAATACAACAGCATTGACCCGTCATTAATCACCACACCAGTATTACTTATGCAGGGAGAATTTGACCCAATAGCGCCAACAGTTAATCAAGCAAAGTTATTCACTAGATTAAAAACAGCCGATAAAAGTTGGGTGGTAATTTCTGGTGGTGACCATGCCGCTTTTATGGAAACCCCTAGAAAGCATTTTATTCAATCATTTACAGCGTTTATAAATCGATTTAATGAATAATGGGATTTTAAAATTAAACTATGAACTTAAATCAAGTAACCATTCCATCATTAGATTTGACAAAATCAATCCCTTTTTATGAAAAACTTGGATTAAGATTAATTGTAGCATCATTACCAAATTACGCAAGATTTGAATGTCCAGATGGGGCCTCCACCTTTTCAATACACCAAACCGATACCTTACCAAAAGGAGATGGTATTTACATCTATTTTGAATGTAACAATCTAGATGTTCTAGTAAACGAGCTTATCGAAAAAGGGATACAATTTGAGCAACTACCAACAGACCAAAGATGGCTATGGCGCGAAGCGCGATTAAAAGACCTTGATGGTAATCAACTAATTCTCTACTATGGAGGTGATAATAGATTAAACCCACCTTGGCGAATTGATAACAGCACTAGTTAATAGACAGGGAAAATTACCATGAACGAAACCGAAATAGAAACGGAAAGAATACGACTAAGATTGATTAATATATCAGACTTAGATTCAATTCATACGGTGCATTCTTTACCCGAAACCGACAAATACAATGCCTTAGGTATTCCGAATAGTATTGAAGAAACTAAAGCTATTATTCAACCATGGATTAAAGAGAATCAGTCGGAGGAAATTAAAAATTACACGTTTGCAATTGTCAACAAATCGAATGGTAAATTCATGGGTCTGTTCGGATTCAAAGTTGGTAATGCGAAATATAAAAGAGCTGAAGTTTGGTATAAAATACATTCTGATTATTGGAAAAAAGGATATGCCACTGAAGCCTTAAAAGCCATACTAGATTTTGGTTTTGACACACTTAAACTTCACCGTATAGAAGCTGGCTGCGCAGTAGAAAATATTGGTTCTATTAAGGTTTTAGAAAAATCAGGAATGGTAAGAGAAGGCCGCCTGAGACAAATACTACCTTTAAAATCTGGCTGTTCAGACAATTTTCAATATTCGATTCTTGAAACTGATAAAAGAAGTAAATAATGGTAATTGTTAGTTCACCCTAAAATTTGCATTACCAAATAACAATTATTTAGTCCACCATTAAATAAACCTCAACTTTAATTTGAATTATCAAACCATTAATCGTAACATTGCGATTAATAAATATAAAACAATATGGGACTAGCTAAAACTGAAATGTTTACAGACCAACAAAACGAAATTGCACTTTTCGCAAAAGTATTTGGGCACCCCGCAAGAGTTTCAATTTTACAGCATTTATTTAAGATAAACGCATGTGTCTGTGGGGATTTGGTCAACGAAATAGGATTGGCCCAACCTACCATATCACAACATTTAAAAGAATTAAGACATTTAGGTTTAATTAAAGGCAATGTAGAAGGCACAAGTGTTTGCTACTGTATTCACGCCGAAAATTGGACGAAAATGAAAGAAACCATGTTAGCATTTCTTAACCAAGATATCGCTACGAATAACAATTGTTGCTAATAAATTATCCAATTAATCACACTAAACCAATACTATATATGGCCACAACCAAAACGACATTGTTTTCAGAAATTGAAAATACAATAAGCGCGTTAAACATTGATAGCATTACTGCTGAACGAAGAGCTATTTTACAACCCCTAATTGATTTCATACAAACAAAAGCCTCATTAAATAAAGAAATACGCATTAATTTTATCTGTACACATAATTCACGAAGAAGTCATTTATCGCAAGTTTGGTCTCAAACTATGGCTCACTATTTCGATATTAATAATGTCTTTTGCTATTCAGGAGGTACAGAGGCAACAGCTCTTTTTCCCGTGGCAGCAGAAACGTTACGAAATTCAGGCTTTCAGATAAAAACGATTTCAAAAAATGAGAATCCTGTGTACAGCATTAAATATGCTGATAACGAGCATCCAATTATAGGGTTTTCTAAAAAATTAGATGATGACTTTAATCCTAAATCTGAATTTGCTGCGATTATGACTTGCGATTCGGCAAACGAAGCTTGCCCATTTGTACCCGGTGCAGAAAAACGGATCCCGATAACTTTTGAAGACCCTAAAGCTTTTGACCACACGCCACAACAAGCGGAAAAATATAAGGAAAGAAGTCTTCAAATTGCAACGGAATTATTTTACGTTTTCTCTCAAATAAACTCTTAAAAATGGCATCAAAAAAATTAAGCTTTCTTGACAGAAATCTAACACTTTGGATATTTGTAGCTATGGCATTTGGTGTTTCGTTAGGCTATTTCATACCAACATTCCCCGACTTCATTAATTCATTTAGCAGCGGAACCACAAACATTCCTATTGCCATTGGTTTAATATTAATGATGTATCCACCTTTGGCAAAAGTCAATTATTCACTGCTACCAAAAGTATTTAGAAACACAAAAATCCTTTCTATTTCCCTTATACTAAATTGGATAATCGGTCCGGTTTTAATGTTCATTTTGGCAATCACATTTTTACGTGATTACCCTGAATATATGGTAGGCCTAATTTTGATTGGCCTAGCACGGTGTATTGCCATGGTTTTGGTATGGAACGACCTCGCCGAAGGTAGTAGTGAATATGGAGCTGGCTTGGTGGCCTTAAATAGTATATTTCAAGTCTTTGCCTATAGTTTTTACGCATGGCTTTTTATAACAGTACTTCCACCCTATTTTGGGTTTGAAGGCGCTATAGTCGACATATCTATTGGTACTATTGCAGAAAGTGTCGCTATTTATTTAGGTATTCCATTTTTTATGGGAATATTGAGTAGACTAGTTTTAGTTAAACTAAAAGGGGAAGATTGGTATACGAACAAATTCATACCTACTATTTCACCAATTACCTTGATAGCGTTGTTATTTACGATTGTAGTGATGTTCTCATTAAAAGGAGAGTTAATCGTTCAAATACCTATGGATGTACTACTAATTGCAGTTCCTTTACTTATCTACTTTACGCTAATGTTCATTATCGGATTTTTCTTTACCAAAGCAACCGGCGCAACATACGACAAAACTGCCTCAGTAGCATTTACAGCCGCAGGTAATAATTTCGAATTAGCCATTGCAGTTGCTATAGCAGTTTTCGGATTAAACTCAGGACAGGCCTTTGCAGGAGTTATTGGTCCGTTAGTTGAAGTACCGGCATTAATACTGTTGGTTCGTGTTTCCTTTTGGTTAAAGAAAAAATACTATGGAAATGTAAGTGAGTAGCTATCAATAGAAAGTTGTTTTCTGTAGGGTACCTCAAGACACAATCAAGATAGCTTTTGAGTTTAGATTTAGTCAGATGCAATAAACAAAATAGCTTTTGACTCATTCGTAGAGGATTAAAAATAGCATTTTACACGCCAATATTTCTTATCTTAACAGGGATACCTTAAAAATTCACACACCATGAAACATATTCTTATAGCATTCATTTTCACTGCAATTCTGATTTCTTGTAATTCATCAGACAAAACAAAAACTACAACACAAGAGACTTCAACAACAGAGGCAACAGCAGAAACTGCAACTATAGACATCAATAAAAATTTAAAAGCGATTGAAACCGATGAAGATTTAATTGCTACCGCATTAATGGCTGCTCCTGAAAAAAGCAGGTCTACCTCAAAAGTAATCGGCTATAATATGGCGGGTGAATTTATGACGTTGCGCGAAGGAGATAATGAATTTATTGTGCTTGCAGATGACCCAACCAAAGATGGCTTTAATGCTGCATGCTACCATAAAAATCTTGAACCTTTTATGGCGAGAGGAAGAGCCTTAAGAGCAGAGGGGAAATCATCAGAAGAAATCTTTGCTATACGTGAAGAAGAAATGAAATCAGGAAAACTTAAAATTACCCCCGGGTCTACACTACATATCTATTACGGTCCAAATACCATGTACGACCCAGAAACCTCAGCGGTTGATGGTGCACAAATGCGTTATGTAACGTATATTCCTTGGGCCACATCAGCAACTATTGGTATACCAGAGGCTCCTACGGCACCAAATCATCCTTGGCTCATGAATGCTGGTACACACAGAGCACATATTATGCTTTCACCTTTACCAAATGATAAAGAGTAGGTTTAAATATGACTAGCTATTTCTTCTTGTCTTAGTGTACTTATAACTAGCTGAAAATTTAGTTCGATTTAAGTTTGGCAAAATACCTTTAGCTTTACAACATCTATTTAAGCATATATGAATACAATTGATATTAGAACAGTAGATGTTGTTCAATATTTACAACCCTTACGAGAAGGAGGTTCAATGCCTGCTATAGTAAAAGCTGATGATGACTTTTTATATGTATTAAAATTTAGAGGTTCTGGCCAAGGAAAAAAATCTCTTATTGCTGAATTTATCGGCGGAGAATTAGCACGTGCCATTGGTTTAAAAGTTCCTGAATTGGTATTTATGAATCTTGATGATTCTTTTCGCAATACAGAACCCGATGAAGAAATTCAAGACTTGCTTAAGTTTAGTGTAGGTCTAAATTTAGGATTACACTTTTTATCTGGCGCCATCACATTCGATCCTTTAATTTCAAAAATAGATGCACTAACAGCATCAAAAATAGTACTATTAGATAGTCTTATCAGTAATATTGACCGAACAGCCAAGAATGCTAATTTACTATACTGGCATAATGAACTGTGGGTAATTGATAACGGAGCTAGTTTCTATTTTCATCATAACTGGGAAACTTGGGAGAGTCACCTTTCAAGAACCTTCCCATTCATAAAAGACCATGTACTTTTGCAACAGGCAACTGCCCTACCGGAGTCAGCAAAAGAAATTCAAAATTTAATTACACCAGAAAAGATTAATGAGATTGTCTCAAAAATTCCGGAAGACTGGCTTAGGAGTGAATCGGATATTTTGAATTCAGATGAAAAAAGAGCAGCCTATATTCAATTTATAACTACTAAATTATCTATGATAGATATATTAGTTAAAGAAACTGAAGATGCAAGATAGATACACATTCAAGTATGCCATAATTAGACTGGTACCAAAGGTCGAGCGTGAAGAATTCTTTAATGTTGGCGTTATTCTATTTTGTAAACGGATTAAATTTCTAGATATAAAGTACCATCTTGACCCAGACAAATTAAAAGCCTTAGCGCCAGAAATTGAGGAAGATATCATCAATGATTATTTGAAGGCTTGGAAATTAATTTGCGATGGTAATGCTAATGGCGGACCAATAGGACAGTTAGATTTATCTGACCGCTTTGGTTGGCTAACAGCCTGTAGGAGTACAATTATACAAAGCTCTACCACGCGATCTGGACTTAGCTTTGAACCTAAAAAAGAATTGGAAGATATATTTAATACCTACGTTTTGTAAGAATTTGTTAAATCTTATACTGATATATTAATTTTAAATCGAGTCATAGTACACTAGAATATTTGGGTATTCAAGTTACTTTGCAAAAGCAACATTTTTCTAAACATTATAAAATGGAATCATCTGAACTACATAAAATTATTCAAGGCATTCCTAAAGCTGAACTTCACCTGCACATTGAAGGAAGTTTTGAACCAGAACTCATGTTCAAAATAGCAGAAAGAAACAATATTGCATTAGCATATGATTCAATTGAATCGTTAAAGAAAGCCTACAAATTCAATAACCTTCAAGAGTTTTTAGATATCTACTATGCAGGCGCACAAGTATTGATTTACGAAGAAGATTTTTTCGACTTAACATGGGCATATCTTACCAAAGTAAATAGTCAGAATGTAGTTCATGTAGAAGTATTTTTTGACCCACAAACACATACCGATAGAGGCATTTCATTTGAAGTTGTCTTTAGAGGAATTCACAAGGCCTTAGAAAAAGCCACAAAGGAATTGAACATTTCTTATAAACTTATCATGTCTTACTTACGGCATTTAAGTGAAGAAGCCGCATTTGAAACCTTAGAAGCTTCCCTCCCATTTAAGCATTTAATTGACGGCGTCGGTTTAGACTCCTCCGAAATGGGTAATCCTCCTAGTAAATTTAAAAATGTTTTTAAAGCATCTGCCGAACACGGATATAAATTAGTTGCTCATGCGGGTGAAGAAGGTCCTGTAAAATATATATGGGAAGCGCTAGATGTATTAAAAGTGATTCGAATAGACCACGGCAATCGGTGTTTAGATGATGAAGCTTTGGTTCAAAGATTAGCTGAAGAGAAAATACCGTTAACCCTTTGCCCTACAAGTAATGTAGCGCTAAAGGTTATTCAAAAAATGGAAGAACACCCAGTTGCTAAAATGCTTGAAAAAGGCATAATAGCAACTATTCATTCAGATGATCCAGCATATTTCGGCGGTTATATGAACGAAAATTATTTTGAGACAGCAAAAGCTTTGAATTTAACTTTAAATCAAATACAGCAATTAGCAATCAATGCCTTTGAAGCTAGTTGGTTGAATGCTGGTGTTAAACAACAACGAATTACGGAAGTAGACGATTATTTTAATTCGTTAAAAAATGATAAAACTTAAGTTCACTTTTCAGTTAATGGAATAAAAATTTCAAATTTAGCTCCATTATCAGGAGAACTTTCTACTATTATTTGTCCGTGATGGGTGTTAATAATTCTTTTAACTATGGCAAGTCCTATACCTGTTCCTTGATATTCATCATCGTTATGTAACCGTTGAAATATTTCAAACACCTTTGCGGCATATTTCTGCTCAAACCCAATTCCATTATCAGCGACAACAATTCGAGCATATTTAGCCTCTTGAGCTAAAATAAGATTAGGGTATGCTGCTCCTACAATAATTTCACCGCTTACTTCTATACATGGGAAATTTTTCTTCTTGGTGAACTTAATAGCATTGGTAAATAAGTTAAATAACAACTGTTTAAACTGAATTGGTCTAACCGAAATCTCGCAGTCACTTAGAAGTTTAAGCACCGTATTATTCTCTTTTAATTCTTCACTTAACACAACTTTTACTTCATTAACTAACTTTTTCAAAGAAACATTCACTAAGCTGTTCTCCACATTTTCGGCAGACCCGTAGGTTAACAGATCCTGAATTAAATTTCGCATACGAGCTGCAGAAAGGTCAATACGTTCTAATTTGTGTTTTCCATTAGTAGATAAATTTTCAGATTCAGTGTCACTTACTTGAGAAATGAACATTTGAATTTTTCTTAATGGCTCTTGTAAATCATGACTACAAATATGATTAAAAGAAGCAAGATCATTAATCATCAACTCTAATTTAATCGTTTTAACTTCAAGCTGATTGGTTCTTTGAAAAACCTTTTTCTCTAGTTTTTTAGAAAACTTTTTAAGCTTTTTATGTGTTCTTTCAAGCTCTAACTTATTTCTTCTAAGTTCTAATAAGTTTATGACTTGCTCAGATAAAATTTTGAGTGATTCCTTTTGTTCAACTGTTAAGGTACGAGGCTCTTTGTCTATAACACATAAAGTACCTAATGGTAGTCCCGTTGAATTTTTTAAAGGAATACCTGCATAAAATACAATACTCGGATCACCTGTTACTAAAGGATTATCATGAAATCGCGCATCATTACGAGCATCTTTTATTGTAAAAATTTCTTCATCACCAGTAATCGCATGCGCACAAAACGATTGCTCTATAGGGGTCTCAGAAATATCTAAGCCATGGTGAGATTTAAACCATTGCCTCTTATCGTCAAGTAGCGTGATTAATGAGATAGGTGTTTGGCAGATTTCAGCAGCAAGTTTGGCAAGGTTATCATAATCCTTTTCAGCTAATGTGTCTAAAATAGAATACGATTTAAGAATAGCAAGTCTTTCTATTTCCTTATCATGAATTTTGGCTTTTATCATAGTCTTTATAGGGGGTAGATCTTTGTAAAAAATCAAATAAAAAAACAAATATAAGGCGACAATTAACCTTGTCTTTATAAATATAAGTTATTATGAGTAGAAACGGTTAATCAGAAAATTTAGAGTTCACTAGCTTGCTTCTATACAAAGACAAAATGTAATTCTAATAAAAAACAAAAATTAGACTTTAAGCAGTGTCGTTTTTTTTTAAATAACTTAATATGACACGGCAACAGCATAATCATTACCCTAAAAACAAATCATATTACTAGCATATAATTCAGGTATTTTTAGTTTCCTACGAAATCCAAAATCTTTACTTCCGAAAAGTAATAAATGATAAAAAAACGTAATAATTTTAGGTTTTGAGCTTTTTTCAAGCAGAATAAGAGTCCCTATTTTATACACTCGCACTTATAGAAACTAGTCTGCGTCTTATAAAATAGTGACCCAAAAATAGGCGCTTTTTTTTATACCTTTCTAGTAAAAAACGTCATTAAATATTTAATTTGTTTATGATTATAGAGCCTTATGAGACAATTGTTAAATCAAAAAAGCACTAGTTTGTAAAATTAATTGCTAATTTTGCAATGTATGAAACAATTCATCCACAAATCAATAGCAGTTTTCATGGCGGCCGTAGTTCTGATGACTACGATGTCGTTTACTGTAGATATGCACTATTGTGGAGATATATTGGTTGATTTTTCATTGTTTCATCAAGTAGAATCTTGTGGAATGGAAAAAGCCCAGGGTATTACAAATTGTGAAACTTCTACTATTTCAGAAAAATCTTGTTGTACCGATAAGCAATTAATTGTTGAAGGTCAAGAAGATTTGAAAGTTTCATTTGACTATTTAACACTAGAGCAACAAGTCTTTGTTGCATCATTTACTTTTTCTTACATCAGTCTTTTTGAAGGAACAGAATCTAACAAAATTCCTTTTATAGATTACGCACCACCCTTTCTCAAACAGGATGTGCAAGTACTGCACCAGACATTTTTAATTTGATTTATTAGACACTTCCGATAAGCATCGGACATTTAAGCCCTACGCAATTTTGTTTTGGGCATGTTTTGTTGTTTTATTTTTTTAAACCATCAAAGCCATATTAATATAACTGTCTAATATTCAATTCATATGCTAAATAAAAGCATCAAATTTCTTATAGAGAATAAATTGGTTGCTGTTCTTTTACTCGCACTCTTTGTGGGTTGGGGAATTGTAAACGCACCATTTAATTGGGATACCGGTATTCTACCTTCAGACCCAGTAGCTGTAGATGCTATTCCTGACATTGGAGAAAACCAACAAATTGTTTTCACCAAATGGCAAGGTCGTTCTCCACAAGATATTGAAGATCAGATTACCTACCCTCTTACTACTTCGCTTTTAGGTATACCTGGTGTGAAAACCATACGTAGTTCTTCCATGTTTGGCTTCTCAAGTATTTATATCATTTTTGAAGAAGATGTTGAATTCTACTGGACTCGGAGTCGAATATTAGAAAAATTAAATTCTTTACCTAGTGGTTTATTACCTAATGATGTAAACCCTGCTTTAGGTCCCGATGCAACAGGATTAGGTCAAATTTATTGGTATACGTTAGAAGGTCGTGACAAAGATGGAAATGTTACGGGTGGTTGGGATTTACAAGAACTTCGAAGCATACAAGATTACTATGTAAAATATGGATTGGCCTCTGCAAGTGGAGTTTCAGAAGTGGCTTCTATAGGCGGTTATGTACAAGAATATCAAATAGATGTTGACCCTGAAAAGATGCGTCAATATAATATTGGTTTGAGTGCTGTTGTAAAAGCAGTAAAAGAAAGTAATCAAGACATTGGTGTACAAACACTAGAGATGAACCAAGCCGAATACTTAGTTCGAGGATTGGGTTACATAAAATCAATTGCAGATCTAGAAGATGCGGTAGTTACTTCAGAAAATTTCACTTCTATAAGAATTAAAGACATTGCAAATGTTCATTTAGGTCCTCAAACAAGACGAGGTATTTTAGATAAAGAAGGTGCTGAAGTTGTTGGTGGTGTTGTCGTTGCTCGATATGGTGCTAACCCATTAGAAGTGATCACTAATGTAAAGAATCAAATTGCTGAAATTTCATCTGGTCTTCCTTCAAAAGTTTTATCAGATGGTCGTACATCACAAGTGACTATCGTTCCCTTTTATGACCGTACTGAACTAATTCAAGAAACATTATTTACATTAAAAGAAGCACTTACACTTGAAATCCTAATCACCATACTGGTTATAATTGTAATGGTATTTAACCTTCGTGCTTCCATTCTTATTTCAGGATTGTTACCTGTTGCCATCCTTATGGTGTTCATTACAATGAAACTCTTTAATGTTGATGCCAACATAGTAGCACTTTCAGGTATAGCCATTGCAATAGGCACCATGGTCGATGTCGGTGTCATACTTGCAGAAAATATGATTCGACATTTAGAAGATGAAAAATTACGTTTTCGAGAAAGTGGAATTGAATACACTACTAATGAAATAATTTACAACGCAACTGCAGAAGTATCGGGTGCCATACTCACTGCTGTATTAACAACTATCATCAGTTTCATTCCTGTATTCACTATGGTAGGTGCCGAGGGTAAATTATTCCGGCCTCTAGCATTTACCAAAACAATGGCACTTTCGGCATCATTAGTCATTGCGCTTTTCTTAATTCCACCCTTTGCTGCATTCCTTTTTAGAAAAAGTAACCTTAAAGGCAGTTCAAAATATGTAATAAATGGCCTTCTTATTATTCTTGGTGCCGTAGCTATATTTTATGGTTCTTGGTTGGGTTTAATTTTGATTGCTTTTGGTATAGTTTCACTTCTAAATATTAGGGATTTTATTACTGCCAAACGAGCTAATCTTATCAATATATTAATCTCAACTATTGCAATAGTATTTCTTCTAGCAGAATATTGGCGTCCGCTCGGGTTCGACCGTAGCATTATAATGAACCTAATTTTTGTTTCGCTTATTTGTTTTGGATTACTCGGTGTGTTTACTGTTTTCCAAAGATATTATGGTCGCATTCTTCGTTGGGCGCTTCATAACCGATTGCTCTTTTTAATAATTCCGTCTACTGTTTTAATACTAGGTGTACTTATTATGCGCAATACAGGAAAAGAATTTATGCCTGCGTTAAATGAAGGATCCTTTCTTTTAATGCCTACATCTTTACCACATGCAGGTGTTGAGGAAAATAAACGTGTGCTACAACAGCTAGATATGGCAGTTGCTAGTATACCTGAAATCGAGACCGTTGTAGGTAAATCAGGTAGAACAGAATCTGCCCTAGACCCTGCCCCACTATCCATGTATGAAAATATGATTCAGTATAAATCTGAATATATGCGTAATAGCGATGGTGAGCGTCAACGCTATCGCGTAAATGATGATGGCTTATTCGTACTAAAAAATGAAAAATTCATCATTAATCCGAATAACAAGATTAATGAAGGTACGAACTATGACGCTGCACAGCTGCAAACAACAGCAACTCGAAATGAGTTAATTGCCGATAATGACGGGGAATATTATAGAAATTGGAGACCAGAAATAAATAGTCCAGATGATATTTGGAATGAAATAGTTAAAGTAACCAAGTTCCCAGGCATAACTTCGGCACCAAAATTACAACCTATTGAAACAAGGCTTGTAATGCTACAGACAGGTATGCGAGCCCCTATGGGAATAAAGGTGAAAGGCCCTGATTTGAAAAGTATAGAAACTTTTGGCCTACAACTAGAAACTATTTTAAAAGAGGTTGAAGGTGTTAAAAAACAAGCAGTATTTGCTGATCGTATTGTAGGTAAGCCCTATTTACTTATTGATATTAAGAGAGACCAATTAGCACGTTATGGAATTTCAATTATGGATGTGCAAGAAGTACTTCAAGTTGCAGTTGGTGGCATGCCTCTTACACAAACCGTAGAAGGTCGAGAACGATATGGAGTTCGAGTGCGTTACCCTAGAGAACTAAGAGCAAATCCTGAAGATCTACGCAATATCTATGTGCCTGTGCAAAATGGAAGCCAAGTACCACTTGGAGATTTAGTTACTATACGATACGAACAAGGACCACAAGTCATAAAAAGTGAGGATACTTTTTTAATTGGCTATGTTTTATTTGACAAACTCGATGGTTTTGCAGAAGTAAATGTTGTGGAAAATGCGCAATCATTAATTGAGCAAAAAATAGATAGTGGCGATTTACTCGTTCCCGAAGGCATTAGTTATCGCTTTACCGGAACATATGAGAATCAACTACGTGCAGAAAAAACACTGGCTATTGTGGTACCCATGGCATTGATAGTCATCTTTTTGATTCTATACTTTCAGTTTAAATCTGTTTCTACTTCGCTGATGGTATTTACAGGTATAGCTGTTGCTTTCGCGGGCGGATTCATTATGATATGGTTATATGGGCAAGACTGGTTCTTCAATTTCAATTTATTTGGCGAGAACCTTCGAACACTTTTTAATATGAAGACCATTAATTTAAGTGTAGCCGTCTGGGTTGGTTTTATAGCCCTATTTGGTATTGCAACAGATGATGGTGTAGTAATGGCAACGTATTTAACCCAGACTTTTGATAGAGAGAACCCTAATGATATGAAGGGAATTCGACACGCAACATTAGAAGCTGCTGGCAAAAGAATACGCCCATGTCTAATGACAACGGTAACGACCATATTGGCACTTTTACCAGTGTTAACATCTACAGGAAAAGGAAGTGATATCATGATACCTATGGCGATACCAATTTTCGGAGGTATGATCATTGATATAACATCGTACTTTTTAGTACCCGTATTATTTAGCTGGAAAAAAGAATACCAACTTAAAAGAGCAAGCAAATGAAAAATAATATAATTAAAAAGAGTCTTTTGTTTGGTAATATTGAAGTCTTTATGAAACTGAGTCGTATTACAAAGACTTCCATAAATGCAACATTAGTCTTAATGCTTGGATTGTTTTCAATAGGCGTTCAAGGTCAGGATTTACAAACGTATATTGACGAAGCCGTAATAAACAATCCAGAGATTCAAGCCTTTGATATTCGATATAACATCGCAGAAGAAAAAGTGCAAGAAGCAAATTGGTTGCCTAATACAGAAGTAACCGCTGGCTACTATATAAGTGAACCTGAAACTCGTGTGGGAGCGCAACGTGCTAGATTTGGTATAAAACAAATGCTTCCTTGGTTTGGCACTATAACCGCTCGAGAGAATTATGCAATCTCAATGGCAGAGACAGAGTATGTAGAAGTCACAATTGCTAAAAGAAAATTGGCACTGTCTGTTTCTCAATCCTATTACAATTTGTATGAAATAAAGGCACAGCAAAACATACTATTCGAAAATATACAGCTTTTGAAAACGTATGAAAGATTGGCATTGACATCTGTAGAAACAGGTAAAGCTTCTGCTGTAGATGTCTTACGGTTACAAATTCGTCAAAATGAACTTCAACAACAAAAAGAAGTACTTGAAGAAAAATTTAAGGCAGAGCAATCAGCGTTTAACAATTTACTTAATCGCAATGAAAATGAATTTGTTGAACCGGTGGCTGTATTAGAAATACCAACAGAAAATGAATCATATAACACAGAAGCACTATCATTAAATGCTGAATTACTGAAGTATGATAAACTATACGAATCTGTAATTCAATCAGAAGTACTTAATAAACGTGAGGGTTTACCAATGATTGGTTTCGGTATAGATTACTTACCTGTAAGCGAACGTACTGATATGCAGGTGATAGAAAATGGAAAAGACGTTCTGATGCCAATGGTTACTGTATCCATTCCTATTTTCAACAGCAAATACAGCTCAATCTCTAGGCAGAATGAATTGCGACAAAATGAAATTGAAACTCAAAAAAACCAACGCTTTAATGTTTTAAAAACCGCTTTTTCAGCGGCAATAGCTCAACGTAACCAAGCACGTATTAAATTCAATACACAACAAAAGAACTTGAATCAAGCTAAAGATGCAGAAGAAATTTTAATCAAAAACTATGAAACAGGTACCATAGATTTTAATGATGTTTTAGATATTCAAGAATTACAATTGAAATTTCAATTAAATCAAATTGAATCGGTAAAAACCTATTATACGCAGCAATCTGTTATTAACTATTTAATACAATAACAATGGTTTAAGATTTCTATATAACAAACATGGTATGTGGTGGATTATCAATACGGTTCTAATTAAAAATCAATTAATAATAAATAATTAAAAACAAATAATATGAAAACAGTAAAAAGAAGTTTAGGTACGATTGCCCTTGCAACTACAATGATAGTAACAGTTTCATGTAAGGATGGAAAAAAAGTTGAAGAAGCAGCCCCAGTAGAAACAGAAATGAATGACAATCAAGTAATCTCGATGAATACTTCAAAAGATGCAAAAGCTGAAGCTATTCTTTCCGACTATTTCAATCTAAAAGATGCCTTAGTAGCGGATGATAATGAAAAGGGAAAAGAATTAGGATTAACGTTAACTAAATCACTTCAAGCCTTAGATGCTTCAAGGTATACTGATAGTGAAAGTAAAGAACTTGAAGATATTATTGAAGATGCCGTAGAGCATGCTGAACATATTTCAGAGAGCCCAATGGAACATCAAAGAGAGCATTTTAAAATTTTAAGTAAAGATGTAACAGATATGGTTGCTATTACTGGTACTGCTAATACTTTATATGAGCAATTTTGCCCAATGTACGATGGCGGTAGTGCTTGGTTGAGTAGAAACGAAGAAATTCTTAACCCTTACTATGGAAGCAAAATGTTGAACTGTGGTAAAGTACAAAAAGAGATTAACTAGATGAAAATTGTTAATAGCATAGTGTTGGTTTTGCTAGTTGCTTTTGTGGGCATACAATTTATTCCCACAGAACGTAATCAAAGTGATATCGTTCCAGCAACCGATTTTATGTTAGTTAACAACGTTCAAAATAAGTTAAAAAGCAAGTTACAGGTATCTTGTTATGACTGCCATAGTAACAACACTTATTACCCGTGGTATAATAAAATACAACCTGTAGCTTGGTTTTTAGAAGACCATATTAAGGATGGAAAAAAAGAATTGAATTTTAATGAATGGGACACCTATTCAGAAAGAAGAAAAAAAAGTAAGCTAAAATCTATCGTTAAACAGATTGAAAGCAATGAAATGCCACTATTTAGTTATACGCTTATTCATAAGGATGCCATCTTTTCGGAAGAAGATAAGTTGATGGTAATTAATTATATGAAAGGCTTAAAAGATAGTGTAGAATAAAGCCCTGATATAGGAAGTGGATTTCTTATGTTAATGGTTAGTGTTGAACCACTTCCTTAGTCAGGCATTATTTAAAGATGCAGTTTTACTTTTCAGGTTTATTTAAAAATCTGATGTTGATGAAACCAAAATTGAAAGTATTTTAGAAATTCTTGAAAAAAGTTATGTAAAGGGTGATATTTCTATTGAAGATTATCTTGAGCTTAAAGAAGCTTTAAATCAAAAAACAAAATGAAACATACGTATCACATACTTGGTATGACCTGCAATGGTTGCCGTAGTCACGTTGAAAAAACACTATCAGAAGTTGATGGAGTAAGTAGTGCATCTGTAGATTTAGAGAAAGCGCAAGCTACCATTGAAATGCATTCGCACATTACTCTAGAAACATTTCAAAAAGCATTGCTAGACGATGGGGGCGCATACAGTATTTATAATTTAGGAGACCATCACCATCACGAAATAAAAAAAGAAGAAATTCCAAAAGGAAAGGGAACAGGAACTTTCTACTGTCCCATGCATTGCGAAGGTGATAAAACATACGATAAAGCTGGTGATTGTCCGGTATGCGGAATGGATCTCATTGAAGAACAAAACTTATTAGCTACTTCAAATGAGCAATGGACATGCCCTATGCATCCAGAAGTAATAAAAGACCAACCAGGAGCTTGTCCTATTTGTGGAATGGATCTTGTGCCGATGCTACCAGACCTTTCTTCCGAAGAAAAAACCTATTTAAAATTAGTGAAGAAATTTTGGATAGCCGTAGGATTCACGCTACCAATCTTCTTGATTGCAATGAGTGAGATGATTCCAAACAATCCATTATATGATATTATGGAACAGAAATGGTGGAACTGGATTCAGTTTGGCCTATCAATTCCTGTTGTTTTCTATGCAACTTGGATGTTCTTTGAACGTGCATATAGAAGTATAAAAACATGGAATCTTAATATGTTTACACTAATTGGTATTGGCGCAGGTGTTGCATGGCTTTTTAGTGTATTTGGTATGTTGTTCCCAGATTTCTTCCCTGAGCAATTTAAAACCATGTCTGGTGCAGTTCACGTTTACTTTGAGGCTGCTACAGTCATTCTTACTTTAGTATTAATGGGTCAAGTTTTAGAAGCTCGTGCGCATAGTAAAACTAATTCTGCAGTAAAAGAATTATTAAAACTCGCTCCCAATAAAGCTATTAGAGTAGTTAATGGTATAGACGAAGAAGTCGCTATAGACCAGATTCAAAAAGGAGATATATTAAGGGTGAAGCCAGGCGATAAAATACCAGTGGATGGTAAAATTACAGAAGGTCAAACTACGGTTGATGAGTCGATGATTTCTGGAGAACCTATTCCAGTTAATAAAGAAAAAGATGATAAGGTAAGTAGCGGAACAATCAATGGAAACCAATCTTTCTTAATGAAAGCTGAAAAGGTAGGCAGTGACACCTTACTATCTCAAATCATACATATGGTAAACGATGCCAGCCGTAGTCGTGCACCTATTCAAAAATTAGCAGATACGGTATCAGGTTATTTTGTTCCAGTGGTAGTGATAATTGCGTTAATAACTTTTGCTATATGGGCAGTTTGGGGGCCAGAACCTACTTATGTCTATGCTTTAGTCAATGCAATTGCTGTTCTGATTATTGCATGCCCTTGTGCCTTAGGCTTGGCAACACCAATGTCTGTAATGGTAGGTGTTGGTAAAGGTGCTCAAAACGGGGTATTAATTAAAAATGCAGAAGCCCTTGAGAATTTGAACAAAGTAGATACACTAATTGTAGACAAAACAGGTACAATTACCGAAGGAAAACCAACAGTCGAGAAAATTGGAGTGTTTGGAAGTAATTTTAAGGAAAATGAAATTTTACATTTTATTGCTTCCTTAAATAGTTCAAGTGAGCATCCACTTGCAGAAGCTACCGTAAAATATGGTAAAGAACAAAAAGTTGAAATTTCAAAAACCGAAAACTTCAGTGCGGTTACAGGAAAAGGTGTAGAAGGCAAGGTTGGCCAAAAGAAACTCGATTTAGGAAACACTAAAATGATGGCATATGCAAATGCTACCATTACCCCAGAGATGGAAAACGTAGTGCAATCATATCAAAAACAAGGCAAAACTGTTTCTTACTTATCCATTGATGGTAAAGTCTCTGGTTATGTGGTTATAGGTGATAAAATTAAAGAGACAAGTGCGAAAGCAATTAAAGAATTACAAGATATAGGTATTGATGTAATTATGTTAACAGGTGACAATCACGATACTGCACAGGCAGTTGCTAAAACTCTAAATCTTACAGGATTTAAAGCAGGAATGTTACCCGAAGACAAGTTGAATGAGGTTATAAGACTACAAGAGCAAGGTAAAATTGTAGCAATGGCTGGCGACGGAATAAACGATGCTCCGGCACTTGCTAAGAGTAATGTTGGCATTGCCATGGGAACAGGAACAGATGTTGCTATAGAAAGTGCCATGATTACATTGGTTAAAGGAGATTTACATGGTATTGTAAAAGCTAGAAAGTTAAGTCATGGTGTAATGAAGAATATTAAACAAAATTTATTCTTTGCATTGGTATACAATACGCTCGGTGTACCTATAGCGGCAGGTGTGTTATTTCCTTATTTCGGTATACTGTTATCTCCTATGATTGCAGCATTAGCTATGAGTTTTAGTTCTGTATCGGTTATTGCTAATGCATTGAGGTTAAAAACAATATCAATAGAATAATACTTATCATATCGCAGAAATGAAATTGATGATTACGAGATTGAAAAAGGAATAGAATATAAAATTTATAAGATTATTAAATACTTAATTCTAAGTACCATTACTATGAAAAAGAATGTTTTATATATAGGGATTGCTGTAATCGTAGGATTATTTGCTGGATGGATTATTTTTGGAAATAATGGTGCTGAATCGAACTCAGAATCAACAAATTCTGATGCACATGACCATTCTCAAGAAACCCAAGTAGAAGTATGGACCTGTTCTATGCACCCACAGATTATGCTACCAGAACCTGGTGACTGCCCTATTTGTGGTATGGATTTAATTCTTGCTGAGACAGGGGCAGAAGGGCTGGCAATGAATGAGATAAAAATGTCTAAAAATGCAATGTCGCTTGCAAATATTCAAACTACCATCGTGGGGAGCAATACCTCTTCGGAAAAAGATGGAATCATATCACTTTCAGGGAAAATTGCTGCAAATGAAGAAAATAACGCGGTGCAAGCAAGTTATTTTGACGGTCGTATAGAGCAACTAAATGTGAATTACAATGGGCAAAAAGTAACTAAAGGCCAACTTTTAGCTACTATTTATTCGCCAAACCTTGTTGCAGCACAACAAGAATTATTAACAGCTGCTTCTTTAAAAGCATCACAACCTGCACTTTACAAAGCCGTTCGTAATAAATTGAAAAATTGGAAGCTTTCAGATACTCAAATCGACGCAATAGAATCCTCAGGTAAGGTCCGTGACAACTTCCCTGTTTATGCGACGATTAATGGAACTGTATCAGAAGTAATGGCACGTGAGGGCGATTATATAAAACAAGGGCAGCCTATTTTAAAAGTTAGTAATCTAAATTCCGTTTGGGCAGAGTTCGATGCCTACGAAAATCAAATTTCAAATCTAAAAGAAGGTCAAAAAATAAAGATTTACGCAAATGCATATAGTAATAAAGAATTTGATGCGTCGATATCATTTATCGACCCAGTACTTAATAATGCGACTCGTACTATAACAGTGAGAGCAACCATAAAAAATAATGACAATTTATTTAAACCTGGCATGTTCGTAACGGGCAAGATTCAAGGAAAAACAGTTAAATCAGAAATGCTTAACGTACCTGCCACTGCTGTAATGTGGACTGGCGAACGGTCATTAGTATATATCAAAACAAACCCTAACGAGCCCATTTTTGAAATGCGAGAGGTTTCTCTCGACAAACGAAATGGCGAAAATTATATAATTAGTGCCGGTCTACAAAACGGTGATGAAGTTGTAACCAACGGTATATTTACTGTAGATGCTGCAGCACAACTGCAAGGAAAAAAATCTATGATGAACAAGGGTAAGGAAGAAGAAACTACCAAGCCTATATCTCAAATGAGGCTAGAATTTTCAGAAAAGTTTACACAAAGCTTTAAAAATACCATAAAGCCCTATTTAAGTATGAAAGATGCCTTCGTTGCTACTGATAACGAGCAAGTATCAACATTTGCAAAAATGACTTCTAAAGCTATGAAAGCTGCTAAGACAAAAGATCTTGGTAAGATGGAACAATCACATATTAATAAATCAATTGATATGCTTGATGCTATCGGTAATAGTGATAATATTAAAAATCAACGTGAACATTTTGTACTATTAAATGAAAATTTAGTTGCTATTGCTATGAATATCAAGGGAGCAAATTCGTTACTATATGTTCAAAAATGTCCGATGGCAAACAACAACAATGGAGCAATCTGGT
>TARA_R110000765_G_scaffold119743_2_pt1 | contig 25455 bp, 19 predicted proteins | sample TARA_R110000765 | Tara Oceans TARA_R110000765 (sample SAMEA4398168) | marine metagenome | biome: Polar Biome; feature: [MES] marine water layer (ENVO:01000295) within the mesopelagic zone...; material: water (ENVO:00002006), including particulate matter (ENVO:01000060) such... | reverse complement strand
ATATATCATCAAACCAAAAATATTACAATACTTCAAAAGATTTATTTAATTATAAACTAATAACTAAAAAATTATAAAACTTTTATTCTTTATCTATAATTTACATATTTATAACAAAATTTAAATGGCTAAAAAACTCTCAAAAGTAGGAATAGTAACTAATCAATTAGTTCTTCCACATCAAGTCACCCAGTCAATAGATGCATTTACTGGAGAAGAAGATTATGATATTAACTTATCTGGATCTTTAGCAATTACTGGTTCTACTACAATTAAATTAGGAGGATTAACAATTTCAGATTCTGTCCTAGGTCCTGGTAGCTTAAATGTAACTAATATTACAGCAAGTAATTTACAAGTTGTTAATATATCTTCATCATTTGTTACTTCATCAACAATCTATACTTCAGGATCAAATATATTTGGAGATGAACCTTCTGATACACATACTTTTATAGGAGGTATTACAGCATCAGGTGTTATGAGTGCAAGTGGAGTTGTATTTGGAAGTCAAGTTCGAACCCCTGCAGTTTTTACAAATACAATAACTGAAAAAACATCTACCTCTGGTGTAACCATAGAGGGTACATTACTTAAAGATAATAATGTAACTACAACAGATATAACTACTGCAGGTACTATTACAGCTGGTGGGAATACATCAATACCTGCTAGTTCTAAACTTCTTTTAGATGGACCCTCAGGAAATGATTATTTAGAAGCTAATGTTTCTTTTTTCAACATTTATAGAAATGGTTCTCAAAGAATAAGTATAGGAGCAAATAGTACTGACTTCTTTAACTCTGGAACTAATGGTGTTCAAATAATAAATACACCTTTAAAAGTAACTGGAGTTGGATATATATCCTCATCAGGAAATATAGAAACTGATGGGTATTTCTCAGGATCTGGAGCAGGATTAACTAATATACCCGCAGCAGGAATAACAGGATTAAATCTATCTCGGATTGCAAGTGGTAGTGTTACGGCATCTATTGCTCCTGATAAAGGCTTTGAGGTAAATACAAACATAACCTCTTCAGGAAATATAAGTGCTAATGGAAATATACAAAACTTAGATGGTTCTGCATTATTCCAAAGAACATCAACAGGTGCTAATTCTGTATTAAATGTAAGACAATTATCAACAGGAAATATTGCAGAATTTGGAACTAATACTAACAATGAATTAGTAGTAATTTTATCAGATGGAAAAGTTGGAATTGGGACTAATTCACCAACTAAAGCACTTGACGTAACTGGAAATATTAAAGTAAGTGGAGACATAGAGGCTGCAACATTTACAAACCCTACATTAGATATAGCAGATGGATCAGCTAATATGACGGTAAATCTACCTTTAACTTTTGGTGATTTACTGCAAGCGGATGTAGGTAGATTAAATATAAGCCATGATAATTCCAACGGTAGTATTACTAATCGTACAGGAGATTTAACAATTGCAAACTCAAATGGTGCGGTGGTAATGGATGCGACAGATGGTGTAAAAATACTTAATATTGCGGATAATAGCAACACTGGATACAAAACAGTAGTAGTTGACACCTCTAATGGAAAGTTATTTAGAACTGGATCCTATACTGGTGGAGGTAGTGGTGGAGGTGCTGGAATATTTATTCAAACAGGTTCATATTATGCTACAACAAATGATTTACAAGTAACAGGCTCAACTATATTTAAAGGTAAAGCAGGAGGGTCATCACAAGTATTAGAGTTAAAAAATGCCACATCTCAGGGATCAATATTAAAAATTCATTCTGATCATCCTCAATCAAATAGACCTATTGGTATTTATTTTTCAGGTTCAGGAAATACAACAGATGAAGATTTTTCAATAGGAATAAATAGAGTAAATGGTACTTTTGCTATAGGAGCTGGAGCAGAAAATGCTATGTACGCTTCCCCAGTATTTGAAATGGGTACTACAGGTGATATAACCGCTTCAGGAAATCTTAAATTATCTAATACATCCCCACTAATTCAGTTCGATGAAACAGATACAACTGACGAAAATTGGGCTTTTATTAACAGCGGTGGTACTATGACTTTAAGAACCGCAAACGATGCTTTTAGTGCTTATGTAACTAGAATGACTTTCTTACAAAATGGTAACGTTGGTATAGGGAATGCTAGTCCAGCTGAAGCACTTGACGTAACTGGAAATATTAATGCAAGTGGTGAAATAGAATGTACTAAGTTTGTAGCTAACGCAGCAGGAGGTTTTGAGTTTGAAATAGACGGAGATAATCAATTCAACATGGTACACAATTTTGCTAACAGGTCAATGTTTTTTGTAACTGCAGCTGGTACTGGTACTATAAATTTTGGAACTAATAATGTTAACTCACAGGTTAGTATAACATCTGCTGGAAATTTAAATGTTGTTAATGATCTAACTGTTGGTGGAAGCGTAGATACAGGTGCTATAACAGCATCAGGCAATATAAGTTGTAGTTTCCAAGAATCAACAATAACTGCAACAACAGGATCATTTAATCACATTATTACAGATGGTGAAACATTAGAATTTAGAGATGCCACTACAAGAGCAAAAGTAGGAGCTTTAAAATTTGATGCAACTAATGGTTTAGAAGTAAGAGATAGTGCAGGTAATGAAGGAAAATTAAAAACTTCAGAATTAAACATTCCATCTGGAGGTAGTATGATAATAAATGCAAGTCAAATTAATTTTAATAGTTTACCAACTTCAGACCCACGTATATCAGGACGATTGTATATGGATGGCAGATCTGGAGCTGTTTTGGTATCACTTGCATAATATTATAATTTGGATACCTAAAAAAAACATTTTACATTTATCAACAATAAATTACATTTTTAACAAATTAACCGATATTTATAACCATGGAAAAAAAAATAGTTTTAGACAAAAAAGAAATTAGTAAATTAAAAGAATTAAGACAAAATTTTACCAATTTAACAAATACTTTAGGAAATTTAGAAATTCAAATAATGAATTTAAACATACAAAAAGAATCTCTAAAAGAAACACTTTTAAATTTACAAAAAGAAGAAATAGTTTTAGCAAAAGAATTAGAAACTAAGTATGGAGAAGGATCCATTTCTTTAGATTCTGGTGAATTTTTACCCATAAAATAGATTTTTAAAAAATTTTGACATATTTATCATAAAAATAACACACAATGGCAGAAACATTAATTTCCCCTGGGGTATTAGCAAGAGAGCAAGATCAATCCCAAATCACCTCACAACCTGTACAAGCGGGAGCAGCAATTATAGGTCCAACAGTATTAGGCCCAGTAGAAAGACCAACTTTGGTTACTACTTTTTCCGAATATTTAGCTACTTTTGGTGGTGCTTTGCAGAGTGGTTCAGATGAATACTCATACTTTACAAGTATTTCAGCATTTAATTATTTCCAAGGTGGAGGTACTTCATTAATAGTAACTAGAGTAGTATCAGGTTCATATTCTGCTGCTACATCATCATTTATTTCAGGTTCAAATGCACCAGCACTTGCTGCGGGTACTGCTTTTACATTAGAAACAATTGGTTCTGGAACTATAATGAATAGTACTAGTACATTAACTTCAAAAGGAGCTTTACCAAGTGGTAGTTCTAATAATGTTAGATGGGAAATAACAACACCAGATACATCATCAGGAACATTTACACTTTTAGTTAGAAGAGGAGATGATAATACAAAATCAAAAAGAGTATTAGAATCTTACACAAACTTATCATTGGATCCAAAATCTTCAGGATATATAGCTAGAGTAATTGGTGATCAAACGACTACATTACTAGGTAGTGGAACAGCAGAACCTTACTTACAACAATCAGGTAATTTTCCTAACGCTTCAAGGTATATAAGAGTAAAATCAGTAGATAAAAAAACACCAGATTATTTAGATAATGATGGAAATGCAAAATCTCAATATACAGCTTCAATTCCAATCGCTTCTGCAGGTACATTTGGAGATGCTGAAGGTGGTCTTAAAGCCGGAGCTAATTTTTATGATACTATAAACTCTACAAACACACAAGGATTAGTAGAAGCAAATTATACAGATGCAATTAATTTATTAGCAAATAAAGATGAATTTAAATACAATATTATCACAGTACCAGGTTTAGTTTATGTTGATTATCCAACACCTTTAAACTCATTAATTGATAATACAGCAACTAGAGGAGATGCTATAGTAATAGCAGATACTGTAAATTATGGAGCTTCAATTACAAATGTAATTTCAACAGCAGCAAGTATAGATTCATCATATACAGCAACATATTGGCCATGGTGTCAAATTACTGACCCAAGCACAGGACAATTAGCATGGGTTCCAGCTTCAACATTAATACCAGGAGTATATGCAGCTAATGATGCTTCAGCAGAAACTTGGTTTGCACCCGCAGGTATTAATAGAGGTGGATTAGGAGTAGTAAGACAAGCAGAAAGAAAATTAACACAAACAAATAGAGATAGTCTATATGTAGGAAAAGTTAATCCAATAGCTACATTCCCTGGAAGAGGAGTAGTAGTATTTGGCCAAAAAACACTACAAACAAGAGCAAGTGCTTTAGATAGAGTAAATGTTAGAAGATTATTAATTAGTCTAAAATCATTTATTTCACAAGTAGCAGATAATTTAGTATTTGAACAAAATACAGCAGCTACTAGAAATAATTTCTTAGGACAAGTAAATCCATTTTTAGAAAGTGTACAACAAAGACAAGGATTATTTGCTTTTAAAGTAGTAATGGATGATAGTAACAACACACCAGATGTTATTGATAGGAATCAATTAGTAGGTCAAATATTTGTTCAACCTACAAAAACAGCAGAATTTATATACCTAGATTTCAACATTTTACCAACAGGAGCTACTTTCCCGGCATAAAAACATAGAAATTAGATATTTATAATAGAATTAAAAGATAAAACAAAATGGCAGTATTAAATCCCAACGAAATATTTTTCACAGCATTTGAACCAAAACAAGCTAATAGGTTTATCATGTATGTAGATGGAATTCCATCATATATGATAAAAGAAGTAGGTGAAGTGAAAATATCACAAGAAATAGTAACTTTAAATCACATCAATGTTGAGAGAAAAGTTAAAGGTAAATCAAAATGGGAAAATTTAAGTATGACTCTTTATGATCCAATTACACCATCAGGTGCTCAAGCGGTAATGGAGTGGGTAAGACTACATCATGAATCTGTAACAGGTAGAGATGGTTATTCTGATTTTTATAAGAAAGATTTAACAATCAACGTTCTAGGTCCAGTAGGTGACGTAGTATCAGAATGGGTAATTAAAGGCGCATTTATAGTAGATGCAGGATTTAAAGGATTTAACTGGGATACAGGTGCTGAAGCTCAAACTATTGCTTTAACAATATCAATGGATTATGCAGTACTAAACTTTTAAAAAAAAAATATCAAATATTACAAAAAATAGCTTGGCTCATGTCAAGCTTTTTTGTATTTTTAATATGTATTACTAGAATTAAAGTTATTAATAAATAAAAGATATGGAAGAAAAAAAACTGAAGTTTCCTACCGAAACGATAGACCTACCTTCAAAGGGTCTAATTTACCCTAAAGATAACAATTTATCAAGTGGAAAAGTAGAAATGAAATACATGACTGCTAAGGAAGAAGATATACTAACTAATCAATCATACATCGAAGCTGGCACGGTATTAGACAAGTTACTGCAATCACTCATAGTCTCCGACATAGTGTATAATGATTTAATTACTGGCGATAAAAACGCATTGCTTATAGCTGCTAGAGTTTTAGGATATGGTAAAGATTACAAATTTGAATATAAAGGAGAAGAAGTAGAAGTTGACTTAAGTGAAATTGATAATAAAGAATTTGATGAAGATTCAATTAAAAAAGGTGAAAATAGATTTCCATTTACTTTACCAAATTCCAAAACTGAAATTGAATATAAAATTCTAACAGCAAATGATGAGAAAAAAATTGCTGCCGAAATTAAAGGTTTAAAGAAAATTAACAAAAACGCAAATCCAGAACTATCTACAAGATTAAAATACATGATTGTATCTGTAGATAAAGATGAAGAAAAAAAATCAATAAGAGAGTTTGTTGATAATTATTTTCTAGCTATGGATTCAAGAGCGCTTAGAAAACATATAGCAAATACACAACCAGATGTTGAATTAACAATACCAGTAGAGACTAGTGGTGGCACGGAGGACATCACTATTCCTATTAATCTTAACTTTTTTTGGCCTGACGCAGAGGTATAGATTCGAATTATTTAATCAAATCCATGAGATAGTATTCCATGGAAAAGGAGGTTATGACTTCCACACTATATACACTATGCCTATATGGTTGCGCAACTTTACATTTTCTAAAATGAAAGAATTTTTTGAAAAAGAAGCAGCTGATTATAAAAAGGCACAATCTAATGGTAAAGGTACATCTACTGTTATTGACACAGATGGTATGGTTCAAACCCCATCTTTTATGGAAAAAGGTAATGCTTCTAAACCGGCCTATTCAACAAAACGGGCTAAAAACTAGATTTTTTAATATTTATAATCAAATATTCTAAAAATGGCCGATGGACTAAATAAAAATCTAAATGATGCTAATAAATCTGCTAAAGATTTAAAAGGCAATATGGATGGAGTTTCTAACTCTATGGATGGAGTTTCTAACTCTGCAAAAGCAGCAGCTAAGGGAACAGGGGAACTTTTAAATGATTCTAGAAATATAACAGAAGAATTAAAAGATCAATTAGGTGTTAGAACAAGGTTAAATGAAACTGATAAGGCTCTTTTAGGTATAACTAGAGATATAACTAAACAAATCCAAAAAAACGTAGTCGAAGCTGGCAAAAGAGGTAAAATTGGTGATTTAGTCGAACAAAATGAAGGGAAAATTCTTAAAATAATTCAAGAAAGATCAGCAATAGAAAGTGCACTAGGTGGGTTAAAAGATCAAGAAATAGCAAAAGCTGCTGAAATAGCTAAATCAAATCAAAATAGAATTAATGCCCAAAAGAATTTAGAGGGGCTTGAACAAAGAATGGCTAAAGATAGTCTAGTTGCTTCTGGTAAAAGGAACATGCAATTAGAAAAACAAATTACATCTCAAAAGAATTTTATCCAAACCCAAGAAGATGAATTTAATAATGTAGTTAAAGGTGCTTCTAAAGATGCTCAAAAATTAGCTTTACTAAATCAAGTTCAAAGTGTAGCTAAAGAAAATCTTGATAATAGTTTAAAAGAAGCAGCAATACAAGAAAGAAAAAATCAATTATTAGGAATAGGGGGAGGTCTTATAAATACTCTAAATTCAATAGCAGGAAAATTTGGAAAAGCTTTTGGTTTAGATAAGGTTGTTGCTGAAATGGATGAACTAGCAGATTCAATTGCTAGAGGAGAAAAAGCAGGAAATAGATTTACAGTATTAGGAAAAGGAATAAAATCAGCATTTTCAAATCTTGGTAATACTTTAACAGATCCTACAGTAATATTTGGAGCTTTAATTAAAGGGTTTAATGATGTAGACAAAGCAGCAACTGATTTTGCAAGACAAACAGGACAAGACCTTAATGGTGTCGAAGCTTCTCTTGCAACTGCTAATATGGGTTATGTTAATATGGCTGATTACATTAAAGCAGCTTCAGCATTAACCTCAGAATTAAAAATGAATGCTACTGATATATTTTCTACAGAAGATATTTTAGAAGTAGCTCAAATGACAGATGAAATGGGCATGGCAGGTAAAGCAGCTGCTAACTTGGCCCAATTATCTAAATTAAATGGAACATCTGTTAGAGAAAATAATGAATCTATAATACAGGGAGTTAATAGTTTTAATAAACAAAATGGTGCTGCTATAAATAGTAGAAAAGTACTAGATGACATTGCTAATACATCACAAGGTGTATTAACTAAATTTGCGGGCATGCCTGGAAAATTAACAGAAGCTGCATCAGCCGCTGCTGGTATAGGAATGAGCCTAGAGCAAGTAGATAAAATAGCAGGAAGTTTACTTAATTTTGAACAGTCAATATCAGCAGAAATGGAAGCTGAGTTATTAACTGGAAAAAGTCTTAACTTAGAAAAAGCAAGAGAAGCTGCTTTAACTAATGATTTAGCTACAGTAGCTAAAGAAATGAGTAAACAAATAGGAACATCAGCAGATTTTGCTAAAATGAATCGCATTCAACAAGAAGCTACAGCAAAAGCTATGGGCATGACTAGTGATGAATTAGCTGGAATGTTGTTACAAGAAGACTTAAAAGCTGGTTTAAGTGAAGATTCTTTAAGTGCTGCTCAAAAACAAACTCTTGAATCCCAAAAGAACAGAACGGCACAAGACCAAATAGCACAGGCTCTAGGTAAGGTGGCACAAGCCTTTGCTCCTATTATTGGTTTTGTTGCTGATTTAGTAGCAAATTCTAAGGTAATTTATGGCATAATGGGTGTTGCCTTATTAACTAAACTAGGTGGTCTTACGAGCGCATTTGGTAAAATGGGCAAAGCATTTAGTGGTATTCAAGGTGCAGGTAAATCTATGATGGGGTTTTTTAATAAAAGTGAAGGTGGATTTAAAGGATTAATCTCCTCCGCTAAAAAATATGGAAATTCATTAATAGGTGCATTTAAAGGTACTGATGGGGTTGCTGGAAAATTTTATAAAGGTGGACAATTCATGCCTGGAGGTGAAAGAGCACCAAAAGGGGGAGCTATTTCTAAAGTAGCTTCAGGTGCAAAAGATAAAGTTTCAGGTTTAAAAGATAAAATTACAGATAAATTTAAAGATAAAGTAGATGATATTTCGGATTCTGCGGATAAGTCAAAAGGAATAGATGAAGATGCAGGTAAAGGAGTTAAGGAGTTTTTAAAGGGACTATCAGAAGGATTAAAATCTATGGCAAGTATGGAAGTTGTTGGAGGTGCTCTTGCTCTTATACCAGCAGCAATTGGTCTTACTGCTATGATCCCCGGATCAGTAGGTGCTTATTTAATATCAAAAGTAGATGGTGAAGGATTTAAAGAAGGACTAGTAGGAATCGCAGATGGTTTAAAAGAAATAGATGGTCAAGCAATGTTAGGTGGTTTAGCTTTAATACCAATAGCTTTAGGGCTTGCTGCTATGCTTCCTGGAGTAGTAGCAATTTTAGCAATTTCTGCAGTTGGGCCTCTAGCTGAAGCTGGATTTAAAGGATTAGGAAAAGGTTTAATGTTTTTTGGGGATAATTTTGGTAAAATTATTCAGGGATCGCTTGCATTAGGGATTGCTGGTTTGGCAGTTGCAGGTTCTTTTGCATTAGCTTTAATGATGATTAAAGATGTAGATCCTGCACAAATGATAGCATTTGCGGGTTCATTAGCAATTTTTGGAACTACTGCAGCCTTATTAGGTAGTTTTAGTAGTCTAGTAATTCAAGGAGCACTAGCATTAGGAATATTAGGTTTAGCATTAATCCCGGCAGCATTTGCATTTAATTTAATATCTGGTGTAGATGTAAACAGTATGATTGCATTTTCTATAGCATTACCTTTATTAGCGTTAGCGGCAGCAGGTTTAGGACTTATAGCACCTTTTATTTTAGCAGGGTCATTAGCAATAGCAGCATTAGGTTTAGCCATAATACCAGCTGCAATGGCATTTGGGATGTTAGCAGGTTCTGGATTCACAGACCAAATAGATTCTCTTTCACAATTAGCTGTATTAGGTTCTGGACTATTTGGAGTAGGAGCAGGTTTAATAAGTATTGCAGCTGGATTAGGAGCAATGTCATTAGCTGGATTATTAGCTATGCCTACTTTATTAGCATTAACCGCTTTAGGAGCAGTTTCAGGAGGGTTAGGTTCAATATTTGGAGGAGCTGAAGAAACAGATAATGGAAACCAGGATTCTGCACTATCTGAAAAATTAGACCAAGTAAATAATAACATTCTTAAATTAATATCAGTTGTAGAAGCTGGTGGAGATGTTATCATGGATGGGGCAGTCGTAGGAAAAACAGTATCTATGGCGAGTTCTAGAATTGGTTAATATTTATAATAAACATTAAAACAAATATTATGTCTGGATTATTAAATAAATTAACAAGTGAAGGATCAGGTTTTACCAAATTATCAGGTGGAGATGGTCAAATTAATGTGGGTGCAACCCAACAATCAAAATTACATGCTTTTGGAAACCAAGCAGGTTATTCTGTAGATGGAGCTTTTACAGGTGAAGTAAATGATGCTTTTAACGCCTATGATGATGGTGTAATTAACCAATTACCTCAACCATCAGGATTAGATTTAAATGGTGTACCACCTGCATCTTCAAACTCAGATGGAGGAGTACCTGCTATTAATTCAACTTTTTCTAAAGGAGCATATAAAAACAATCTCCCAGAAGGAAGAAGTTTTTAGTGAATGCCATTACTAGACTTTAAAACTGATCTAAAGTCCTTAAAATTTGGAAATGATAGACCTGATGGTGGTTCAAGTAACCAACCATTTGTAAAAAAAGAAATTCCAGATGATAGGAAACCCGCTGTTATTTCAGACGGAGGGCCAGATTTTATTTTAAGAGGTGGTGTTTTAGCCCCTATTAGAGCAGTAGATGATGCTATAAGGACTACTAAATTATTTTTAGATACTCCCCAAGGTCTTCTATTTACTGCAAAAATGAACCTCCTATCTAGGATGGCTCCAAAAACAATAGCTGCTCAAGGAGCAGGATATGCAGGAGGTAATATTAACCAAGGTGCATATTTACCTACATCTACTATAGCTCAAACAGGATTAGGATATAGTGGTACTCATACTAATACATTTGGTTTAAATCCTTTTTCACCCGGAGATCAAAACCCATCTTTAGCAAAACAGTTAGCATCTGGTGGATTAGTTAGATATGAAAGTGCAATTTTAGGTATTAGTGGTAATGGAGAAAGATTATTAGGAGGTCTTACATCTCCTTTATCTGGGCTTTACGATGATAAAATACTATTAAAATCACCAGACCCTAATATACTATCATATTCAGGAGGACCTGGGGCACATTTAGGAATAGGTAATACTAATATTAAATTTTCTACTATAAGTCTAGGTCAGAATAGGACAGGTATTAATAATCCCCTATATGTAGATAATTATACTTTCTTTATTGAGGGTACTAAAAAAAGTGTTTTAACATCAGATGATATAATTTTAAGCACTTTTTCAAATAAAGAACCACTTGGAAAAACAGACTATAAACAACTATTAAATGCTGGTGATGATTTTGATGCTAATATTACTAATGATGGAGGAATAACCTGGGATAATCTATCAGGACAAAGGGTGTACAAGGCAAAAACATTAGAACCTAATTTACCTTTTATAACTGCATCTAAATCAAAAAAATTAAGTGATACTGAAGCCTCTGATTTTACAAACCCTCAAGGTACTAATTATGTAGACATTGCTGGATTTGGGGGTAATAATGGTAACTATACCGATGATCTTAGTAGTGATGGTGATAAAACCTGGGTAAATACCTCAATAAATCAGATATATGAATCCGGGTCATTAGAACCTAATACATCCCCTGATTTTTTATTAGCAAATTCTAAAAGTTTAAGTGACACTGAAGCCTCTGATTTTAAAAACCCTCAAGGTACTAATTATGCAGATATTGTTGGATTTGGAGGTAATAATGGTGCTTATGCTGATGACCTTAGCAGTGATGGTGATAAAACCTGGGTAAATACCTCAATAAACCAAGTATACAAATCGGGGTCATTAGAATTTTTTGGTGGTGGGGTAATTACATCATCTAAAAACCAAACTACTGAAGATTGGATTAACCCATCAGTACAACTAAAAACCCCTACAGGTCCCACTAATTACGCTGAGTTATTAGGTGAAAGTGGAAATACATTAGATCCTGATGTAACTAGTGATAGTGGGGTTGCATGGAATGAACCTGGTCATAACTCTACAACAGTAGGAGCAGGATCAACAGCTTTAAAATTTAACAGTAATGTTGTAGAAGTTACTAATCGATATAAAAATATTCAATTCACCAGCACACAAGATGCATCATCCCCATTAACAGATTTTAGAGATTTACCTATACCTCTATTAGCTCCTATTTCTAATGGTTTTAATCAGTTAAATAATGTAGTAGGCACAATGCAAGTTAATTTTTCAATAAATGCTGGAATTGGGCAAAGTGTTTATAATAATAGCATCGCATTTGGTCAAGACGCATCGGATGCTATTGAAACTAATGTAGAATTTATAAAGGAAACAGGAAATGGAGTTGCTACATGGACTCAAGGTGATTTTGAATCATTAACTGAGAGTGACTTACATCCCCAAACTCAAGCAATAAGAGATTTTAGAGAAGATATATTAGAATTAGATCTTCCCGCTGACTCAACTAAAAAAGTATTATCTAGGTTTAATGGAGATTATAGTACAAAAAGAATAGATATAAGAACTAATACTGGTGACCCAGGTGCTAGAAGAAATATTCAGAATTATTCTGTAGGAGGTCAACAAGCATTAGATAAAATAACAGCTTCCCCAATTTATAGTGGAGCCCAAGCTACTCATGCTGGAGAAAAAAACGATTTAGTAAAATTTAGTATTGGTTATATTAATAATAATAATAGTGGAACTTCTAATTTTATGAATTTTAGAGCTTATATTGATTCTTTTTCAGATGCCTACACTGCAGATTGGGGTGAAACTCAATATGCTGGAAGAGCTGATAAATTTTACAATTATAAAGGATTTGGTAGAAGTATTAGTATGGGATTTAAAGTGTATGCTACTTCAAAAGCAGAATTAATTCCAATGTATAAAAAACTAAACTTTTTAGCCTCAGGTTTAGCCCCAACCTATTCAGGTGGTGGGTTTATGCAAGGTAATTTATCAAGAATAACAGTTGGTGGCTATTTATTCAATCAGCTTGGATTCATTAAATCTCTTACGTATACTATACCTCAATCAAGTACATGGGAAATAGGGTTAGATAGTAATGGAGGATTAGATAGTAGTGTTAAAGAATTACCACATATGATAGAAGTAACAGGATTTACATTCCAACCAATACAAGAATTTGTACCTCGAATTGGAAACCCAAATGATTTAGGGAATACTCCTTATATAGCACTTAGTAATGGAGAAAATACAAACTATTAAAAATGGATAGATATTCAAATATAGAAATTTTAAAAAATATTAGTTATGGGGCGGATGTTACTGTGGGTACTCAATATTATGCTACCACAAAATACCCAGAAATTCCATTAAGTGAAAATGATATTTATGTTATAACAGATTTTGGTGATAGGTTAGATCTATTATCAAATCAATTTTACCAGGATATTACTTTATATTGGATAATAGCTATTGCAAATCCCAATAAACTTAATTTAGGTTCTATTAATATACCCCCAGGTACTCAATTAAGAATCCCAACTGACATAGTTGGTGTATTACAAAGTTATAATTTATTAAATGCACAGTAATGAGTATAATAGGCGAAGGATTTTCCGATTGGATGAAAAAACAAGTAGAAGTTCGACAAAGAACTTTAGGATCAGGTTTAGTAGATAATAAAAGAAATATATCATCAGCAAATACGGATTCAATTTCCCCTTTTTTAAACTCATCACCTTGGATTAGAATGGCTAGTTCTGTTGACTTAGTTCAATATAACGAAACAGAAAAAAAAGAATCCTCAGTACCTAAAAGTACTAAAACAGTATTAGATCTTTTTAAGTCCCAAGATGAATTTTCTAGTTATATTAATTCTTTTGAGGGTAGTGGATTAGCTAAAAATTTTGTGCTGCATAATGGAGTAATGGCTGTGCCCAACCCATCAGCAACAATACCTGTAGCAGGAAATCAATATTCAGGTTTAAATGAAAAAGCATTTAACTCTAATAGTACAGTAAATACTGGTAATATTTTTGGAGGTACTTATGGATTTGGTTCTTCTGTAACATTGCAAGATGGACAAGGTCCAGTTCCTATGCCTGGAATAACATCAGTTTCTTTTAGTTACCAAAATGATGGTGCCCTATCTAAGGCATCAGTACAAATAAAGGCATATAGTCAATTCCAATTCCAACTAATAGATGTATTATTTCAAAGACCTGGGTATACTGTATTATTAGAATTTGGACATACTACTTTTTTAGATAATTTTGGAAATACTCAATATGCAGGTCAAGGTGAATATGCAACAACATCTCCTTTTAATAAAATGTGGGAAGGTTCTTTACCACAATATAAAATAGCATCTGAAATTGCAAAAGAAAAACAAAAATGGTGTGGAAATTATGAGGGTAATTTTATGAAAATTTCTAAATTTAATTGGAAATTTAATCCTGATGGAACCTATGATATAACTTGTAATTTAGTAGGATGTGGTGATGTAATTAATTCGTTAAAACTGAATACAGCTCCTAACAATGAATTACAATTAAAAGCAGAATCCGGTCAAACCGCTAACGAAGAACAAAGAGAAGCTGCAGGTGAAGATGGAGTAGTAATAGTATCAGAAGCTATAGCTTCAAGTTTAAATTATGCTTTATATAGAGTATATATGACACAACAAATAGCTCAAGGAATTAATACTGGTTATGGAGCTTGGGCTAATTTTGTAAATTTTTTCTCAAGTCCTTTTGCTAATATAAAAATAGCAGAGGCTATCATCCCAGATTTTCCAACCCCTAATTTTTCAATTATAAATAATGATGGTTCAATAGGAACATATAACCCTAAAAAAGATCAAAATAACCCACAAAGGATATTCACAAGTTTTAAATATAATAAAAAGGGAATTACAATAAAGGGTGGTACTATGTCTATTAAAAATGCAACAGGTTCAACTTCAAGTACATATACCCCCCAAACATATATTACTTTTGGACATTTAATGGCTTTATTATTAACTAATTGTAATCTTGTAGATTCTAATAATATCCCATTAACTTACCTAAATATGAATTTTCAAAATTTAGATGAAGATAGTATTTTAGTAAAAACCTTTCCTGGTCATTTTTCTGCAGATCCTAACATATGTGTTATTCCTCCAACAGTAATTAATAAAGATGTATCAGATGGTGCATTTCAAAGACAAGAAAAAATAGGTAATTATGATTTTGTTAAAGCAATGGCAGTTCCTGAAATTGCAAAATTTGCAGTAGAAGGTGAACCTGAAAAAGGTAGATTAGCATGTGTATATTTAGACATTAATTTTATAGCGAGTATATTAAAAAATAATAAAGATAAAGAAGATCAAAGTATATCAGTCCTTTCATTTCTTCAGGGAATATTATCAGGAATAAATGAGGCTTTAGGAGGTATAAATAATTTTAGAGTATTATTTAATGAAAATACTCATATGATTGATATTGTAAATCAAGTTCCTTTTAATGACAAAGAAACTGACAAAACCCAACCTAATTTAACTACTATAAATACTTTTGGGTTAACTCCAGGACAAGGATGTTTTATTACTGATTTAAGTTTAAAAGCAGAATTAACTGATAAATTTGCAGCTCAAATATCAATAGGAGCTCAAAATAATGGAAATACAAATGGAACTAATGCAGGTTCGTTTTCATCATATAATTATGGTTTAATTGACAGAATAACTCCAATTAAAAAACAAGTTAAAGAAGGAGATGCAGTTAAAGATCCCCCAGAGAAAAAAAATACATTTACCCCAGACCCAGACCCAATTGGTACTATTTTTAGTGATAAAGTTTCAGAAGTTTTATATGAAGTATATGAAGATTTTGAATTTACATCTGAGTATGTTAGCACTTTAAAAAATATACAAAGTGATTACTGTAATGCAGTTATAGGACATAAGGCATCTGGAAAAACTACACCTGATGGTAAAGCAACAGCAGCAGCACCATTTTTTTTACCATTTAATTTAGGTTTAACCATGCATGGAATATCAGGTATGAGAATTTTTCAATCTTTTAAAACAGATGGAAAAGTTTTACCTTATACCTACAAAAGTGATAATGTTCAATTAATTATTAAAAGTTATAGCCATAAAATAGATGTTGGTGGGTGGGAAACTAGCATTGAAACTATGACAAAACCTATAATGGGACCTATAGGTAAAAACCAATCAAATCCTCAACAAAATACTAGTACAACAGGAACTGCAGGTTCAAGTAATTCATCAACATCAACTTCAGCCCCAGTAACAGATGAAGGAACATTCACACCAGACCCAAATGGTACTATAACTAGTGGTTACCCATTAAATAAAATTTATTATGATGGGCCTACAAATAAAACACAAATTTATCTCCACCACACAGCAGGAAGACAGAATATTAAAAATACAGTTCATGGTTGGAATAATAGAACTGATCATGTTGCTACTCATTATATAACAAACAATGCAGGAGAAAAAGAACAATTATTTGTAGATGAAGCATGGGCTAACCATTTAGGATTACCTGGATCTACATTTAGAAAATTCGGGGTTTCTTACCAAAATTTAAATAGAGTAAGTTTAGGTATTGAATTACAAGCAGCTGGAGGATTAAAGAAACAATCAAATGGTACATACCAAACATGGTTTAAACAAAATCTCCCATTATCTAAGGTAGCAAGACCAGTAGATAAAAATGGTCGTTTTACAGAATATAAAGGATACCAATATTATGAAAAATATTCAAATGCTCAAATTAATAATATAAGACAAATAGTAACAGGATGGATGAGTAAATATGGTATTCCTTATACATTTAATTATGATGAATTATTTACATTAAATAAAGTACCATTAACTGGTAAGCCTGGTATTTATACACATAATAGTGTCCGTACAGATAAATTTGATGTATTTCCTCAAAAAGAATTAATTGACATGCTAAAAAGTATACAAACGTAATGTATTATCCTAAAAGTAGAATAATAGAGGGTCTTTACACTAATGGTGGAGAATTTAAATATAAAATTAATAATGAAATCTACATTGGTTATTATCATAAATTTTATAATGGGAAAACATTTTCAGGAAAAACACAAAATTCCCTCCCAAAACAAGAAATTATCCCAATAATAGGGAATTTAAATTCTGATGTAGATAAATTATATATTTTAAATACCGATACTAAGATAGCTTTATTTTTAAATGACCCTGATCCAATAGTAGACATTAGTAAATGGAACCAATCAGAAATTATTAAATATTTAAAACTTAAAGGTTTACCAACGAATGAAGATAATCCTAGAAATGTCCCACAAATCTATTATCCAAACCCAACAGATAAAGATTATGAAAATAGGACAATAAAGAGATATTTTGCTATGAAAATAAATGAACGAGATGTTTTTGTAGAGATATCAAAAGATATATATAAAAAGTTAAAGGATCAAGATAAAAAGTGGATGTGGGAAAGGTACCAAATATTTACTTTAGTTTGGACTATAGTAGGTGAAACTAAGTCACAAGTAGAAGAAACTAACAGAAATATATTATATCTTAAACAAAGAGAAATAAGAAGAAATGGATTAATAGCATATTTAAGGGGCAACTATTCTAAGTTTTTTAAATCACTATCCCAATTAAAATTAGAAATGGCACCCCCTCAATCTAAAAAGATAAATAAAACTCCCCCTAATGCTAATCCTATCCCACCTTCACCATCTGAAGTAAGATCTAAAAAGTTTTTTGATAAAAAGAGAAAATTAGAAGTAGCAGAAATATTAGCATTAAACCGAGAAATTGAAATGAAAGAAGGTCAACAAAAACCAAATAAACCTCTATTTGGTAACCCTGATGTTAAAGAAAATATTTCTGAAATTCCTGAAATTCCAAATGAAACAAATGGTCCAATCCCACCTACCAACTCCTCTCCTTCAACTACAACTGGGGGATATTAAATCTAGTTCGTATATTTAAGTCAAAATTAAAGTTATGTTTTGGTTAGTTGAGACAGAGGATCAATTAGATAGGTTATACGAAAGCAATTTTAAGGAGGCATTTATTGAAATAATCCCTTATGATTATAGAGAACACCCATGCCAAAACCAAATTTGTGCGGTTTATATTAGACCTTTAGAATCAACAAAAGGATTTATTATACCTTACAACCATAGCGAAACATTTAAAATAGACATAAATAAAGCAGAAAAAATAATAGAGAAATTTGATAAGATATACGTTAGAGATAAGAAAGAATTCTTACATTACTACCCAATTCAAACTCTTTTCGACATTACTTTACATTGTCCTACATATATACCAGAACAAACACCGACTCATTATCATTTTCACAAAAATAATCAAAACGCATATAACGCGAGTATATTAATTCCAATCGTTAAGCACTATGAGTATTGTGAAAAAATTTTTAATAACGTTAAATCGCATATAAATGACCAAATCAATGAATTTTACAACAACGACGCCACAATGGTGTTCAACGCTATCGAAAGAAATGGAATACGAATTAATAGAAGAGAATTTGAAAAGAACTTTTACGTACCAAATTCCGATTTCGTATTTACACAATTTAACTTCAAAACCCTCACAAGAAGACCCTCAAATAAATTTAAAAAAGTAAATTATGCCGCGCTCAAAAAAGATAATGGTGAAAGAAAATCTTTCATTCCCAATAATGACCTTTTTGTGGAATTGGATATTAGTGCTTATCATCCTACCCTTTTGGCTCATTTGGTACATTACAAGTTTAATACTGATGACATTCATGAAGCTTTTAGTAAGATGTATGGTGTTGACTACAAAACAGCAAAAGAAATTACTTTTAAACAGCTTTACGGAGGAATTTTTAAAGAATACAAAGAACTAGAGTTTTTTAAAAAGGTTCAAAAATATATAGATGAACTGTGGCAAAAGTTCCAAAGCGATGGTTACATTGAAGTACCGATATCAAAATGGAAATTTAAAAGAGATGAACTGGAAAATATGAATCCGCAAAAACTGTTAAATTACTTACTTCAAGGCTTGGAGACCGCAATGAATGTTCGTATATTGTGGGAAATAATGAAGGTGTTAAAAGGTAAGAATACAAAAGTTGTATTATATACTTATGATAGTTTCTTATTTGACCTCGATAAGAGTGAAAAAGATACGTTTAATTTAATTTTAAAAATATTTGAAAAATACAAACTAACAACAAAAATGAACTATGGAACAGACTATGATTTTAGATAAAGAGGTCAATACGTATAAGGTGGACGATTTCCAAGATTTCTCCACATTAAATTTACACGATTTGAACAATAAGCTATTTTGCACCTTTACTACCCTAGAAGAACTCGATGGGTTAATTAAAAGCATAACATCCAGCTATGATATCATGTACAACAAATTATTTGTTCTTCATGTAAAAAGCAATGATGAATATGTTTGCACTTACAATATTGATCAAGGTAACGTATCTGATCTTCCTAAAAATACAATCCTAGTACATAGAAAAAAAGATTCCAATACATTATATACTATTAATGCTCTTAATGAGTTAATTAAAAAGTTAAATAATGGTATTGTTGATACAAAATTTCCAATAGATTGGAAACATTACCGAAATACCATCTTGTTAACACAACATGATGAGTTAAGACAATTAAAGACAAAAATCCACAAGATTATTGAACTTTAATTTGGATTATTGAAATCAAGTTATTATATTAAAACAAAAGTTATAAATTATGAATTTAGATATCATCAAACAAAAATTAGACTCTTTAAATAAGCAGTCAACAAACTCCCAAAACGGAGAAAGAAAACAATTATTTTGGAAACCTACAGTAGGTAAACAAGTAATTAGAGTAGTTCCTTCAAAATTTAACAAGGAATTCCCATTTACAGAAATGAAATTTTACTATGGAATTGGTAAAAAAGTAATGGCATCACCATCAAATTGGGGTGAAAAAGATCCAATTATCGAATTTTGTAAGAAATTACGTGATTCATCAGATAGAGAAAATTGGAGATTAGCTAAAAAATTAGAGCCAAAAACCAGAACATTTGCCCCTGTTGTTATAAGAGGTGAAGAAGCTGAAGGTGTTAAACTATGGCAATTTGGAAAAGAAGTATACGATGCTTTCTTAAACATGGCTTACGATGAAGAGATAGGTGACTACACTAACATTGCAAATGGTAGAGATATCAAATTGACAACAGTAGGACCAGAATCTACAGGTACTCCTTACAATAAGACAACAATTGGACCATCATTAAAATTAACTCCATTATCAGATAACCAAGAAACAGTTACTGAATTGTTAGATAATCAAGTTGATCCAATGAAAATCTTCAAACCACTTTCTTATGATGAAATGAAAAATGCATTACAAGAATGGTTATCACCTGAAGAAAGTGAAGGTTCTATATCATCTGAACCTGCAGTAGCATTTGATAGTGATAAAAAAGAGACTCCAAAATCTAATTATTCATTAAAATCACCATCAAAATCAGACCAATTTGATAATATGTTTAATGACAACAAGTCTTCAAAAACTGAAGATGATGGTTTACCATTTTAATAAAAATACATGCCAAGAAAAAAATCAATATCAGCGGCTGTGTCCTCTGAAATAAGATCTAATTTTAATTTAGATAATTTTAAAAATAAAAAAGGTCTATCATCAAAAGCCAAATTTAAAGACCAGGAATGGATCCCTCTTTCTGATGCTTATCAAGAAATAACATCTGTTCCTGGAATACCCATGGGGCATATTGTTTTGTTAAGAGGACATTCAGATACAGGTAAAACAACTGCTTTACTAGAAGCTGCAGTATCCGCACAAAAAACAAAAATACTGCCTGTTTTTATTATCACTGAAATGAAGTGGAATTGGGAACATGCTAAGCAAATGGGATTGCAAATTGATGAAGTAATAGATAAAGAAACCGGAGAAATTGTAGACTATACAGGTAATTTTATTTATGTAGATAGAGAAACTATAAATACAATTGAAGATGTTTCTAGCTTTATTTTAGATTTAATAGATGAACAGAAAAAAGGTGATTTACCCTATGATTTACTATTCTTATGGGATTCAATTGGATCAGTACCTTGTGAAATGTCAATAAAATCTAATAAAAACAATAATGAATGGAATGCCGGTGCAATGTCTACTCAATTTGGTAATAACGTAAACCAAAGAATTACATTATCAAGAAAAGAATCATCACCGTTTACTAATACATTAGTTTGTATCAATAAAGTATGGACAGCAAAAGCTGAATCACCAATGGGTAAACCTAAGTTAATGAATAAAGGTGGGTTTGCTATGTGGTTTGATTCTACATTTGTAGTAACATTTGGCAATATAATGTCTGCTGGAACTTCCAAAATTAAAGCAATTAAAGATGGTAAGCAAGTAGAATTTGCTAAACGTGTTAATGTTCAGATTGATAAAAACCACATTAATGGAGTTACAACAAGAGGTAGAATTGTAATGACACCTCATGGATTTATTTTAGATAATGATAAAGCATTAAAAACTTATAAAGAACAAAATGCTAAAGCCTGGAAAGAAATTCTAGGAGGTGGTGATTTTAAAATAGTAGAGGAAGACCAAAACTATGAAGATATTACCTCATATATAGGAGAACCCGAATAAATTATGAAACAAAAAGAATTATTAAAACTCCTGGACGATGTTCAGGAGAACGGAAAAGAGACTGCTTCTGGTGAAAGATTTTTATTAATAGATGGATTAAATTTATTTTTTAGAAACTTTGCTGTAATGAATATGGTAAATCCTGATGGGGTACATATTGGAGGTTTAGGTGGATTTTTTAGGTCACTAGGTGCTGAAATCAGAAGAATCGAACCTACCCAAGTATATGTAATATTTGATGGAGTTGGTTCTTCTAATAACAGAAAAAATATAATACCCGAATATAAATCAGGTAGAGATCTACAGCGTATTACAAATTGGGAGGTATTCGATAATCATGATGAAGAAGATGATTCAAAGGTAGACCAAATTGTTAGAATTATTCATTATTTAAAAACTTTACCAGTTAAAACTATATCTATTGATAAAGTTGAAGCTGATGATATTATTGCCCATTTAAGTAGAATTTTACCTAAAAATGATAAAGACAAAGCATTTATAGTATCTAGTGATAAAGATTTTATCCAGTTAGTAAGTAAAAATGTATTTTTATATAGACCAATGGAAAAGGAATATTATACTAGGCAAACTGTTTATGACAAATATAATATGTCCCCTGAAAATTTTATATTACATAAAACACTTTTAGGAGATAATTCTGATAAAATTAAAGGAGTTAAAGGACTAGGAGAAAAAGGATTATATAAAAAATTTCCTGAATTACAAGAACGTGATTTAACTTTAAAAGATATAATCCAAATATCAGAATCAAAATTTAAAGAGCATGTAGTATATGCTCGTATAGTTCAAATGGTTAATGAGTTAGAAAAAAATTATAAAGTAATGGATTTATCTAACCCAATGATCGATGAAAGAGATAAAGAATATTTAAAAGAGATTGTCGATTCAAAAGAGCTTTCGTATATTCCCGAACAGTTCGTAGCAATGTATCACCAAGATAAATTGGGAGGGATGATCAGAAATGTAGATTTCTGGGTAAAAGATGTTTTCGCAAAATTAGTTATATGACATTAAAAACTTTAAACCAATACGGTCCTCACTTTCAAGTAAGAGTACTGTCTTCATTATTAAATCATAAGGATTTTTTAACAAATATCCATGATATTTTAAGTGAGGATTATTTTGATAACCAATCCCATAAATGGATAATATCAGAAATCTTAAAATATTACGATAAGTATCACACTACTCCCTCAATGGATGTTCTTAAAATAGAACTACAAAAGATAGAAAATGAAGTATTAGGTTTAGGTATTAAAACTGAATTAGGTTTAGCATATAGAGTAGATGAAGATGATTCTGACTACATTCAAGAAGAATTCTCATCATTTTGTAAAAACCAACAACTTAAAAAGGCATTATTAGGTAGTGTAGATTTGCTAAAAATGGGGGATTATGATTCCATAAAAAACTTAATTGGCAACGCATTAAAAGCAGGCCAGGATAAAAACATAGGACATGAATATAAAAAAGACATTGAATCTAGATATAGGGAAGACCATAGAACAACAATTGCAACCCCTTGGGAAAAAATTAATGATATACTCCAAGGTGGACTTGGAAATGGTGATTTTGGCCTTATATTTGGTAATCCAGGAGGTGGTAAATCTTGGACATTAGTAGCATTAGGTGGATCTGCAGTAAGAGCAGGTTATAATGTTTTACACTATACCTTAGAATTAGGTGAAAAATATGTAGGAAGACGTTATGATGCTTTCTTTAGCAATATCCCAGTTGATAATATTACTAAAAATAGAGAAAAAATAGAAGGAATAGTAGATAAAATCCCAGGCAATTTAATTATAAAAGAGTTTCCAACAGGAAAGGCAACAGTTTCTACGGTAGAATCACATATCAAAAAAGTTACAGACACAGGAGTTAAACCTGATTTAATTATAATAGATTATGTTGACTTACTTGGCACAAAAAAGCGAACAGTTGATCGTAAGAGTGAAATTGATGATATTTATACTAGCACAAAAGGTCTCGCTCGAGAATTAGATATTCCAATTTGGAGTGTTTCTCAAGTTAACAGAGCTGGAGCTAATGATGCTATTGTAGAAGGAGATAAAGCAGCTGGATCTTATGATAAACTTATGATCACAGATGTTTGTGTATCCCTTTCTAGAAGAAAAGAAGATAAAGTTAATGGAACCGGTAGATTCCATATAATGAAAAATAGATACGGAATGGATGGAATAACTTTTAGTGTTAAAGCTGATACCTCAACAGGTCATTTTAAAGTTTATGATTATGACCCTCATGATGTAGTAGAAGAACCACAAAATAATGGATCTAGTCTTAAAAAAGATTTTTCTGATATGGATAAACAATTACTAAGAAGCAAATTACTAAATTTAAACTCATAAACTACAAAATGACAAAAAGAAACCTAACCCAAGAGAGGGTAGTATACAAACCCTTTGAATACCCTCAAGCAGCAGATTATTGGTTAAAACAGCACCAAGCACATTGGATTCACACAGAAGTGCCAATGATGTCTGATATAAATGATTGGAAGCAGAATTTAAATAAAACCGAAAAAAATATTATTGGTTCTATTTTAAAAGGATTTGCTCAAACTGAAACAGTTGTTAATGATTATTGGACAGGATTAGTTACAAAATGGTTTCGAAAACCTGAAATAATTGCAATGGCTACTACTTTTGGAGCTATGGAGACTATACATGCCGAAGCTTATTCTTTACTTAATGAAGAATTAGGTTTAGATGATTTTAGTGAATTTTTAGAAGATAAAACTACAATGGCTAAAATTGAAACATTAATGAATGTTAGAGATAGTTTTAATGGTGAAGTAAATTGGCATGAAAGAGCCAAATCATTAGCTATATTTTCAGCATTTACAGAAGGAGTAAATTTATTTTCATCATTTGCTATTTTGCTCTCATTTAAAATGAGAAATAAACTTAAAGGAGTAGGTCAAATAGTAGAATGGAGTATAAGAGATGAATCTATGCACTCTGAAGCTGGATGTTGGTTATTTAAAACACTAATAGATGAAAACCCCCATTTAAATACCCCAGAATTAGAAGCAGCAATAAATGAAGCAGCTTTACTATCATTACAATTAGAGATTGATTTTATAGAAAAAGTATACGAGTTAGGTGATTTAGAGGGATGTTCTAAATATGATTTAATTAATTTTATTAAAAATAGAGTTAATACAAAATTAGGAGATTTAGGGTATAATCCTATAGTAGGAGATGTAGATCTAACAGCAGTAAGTAATATGAAGTGGTTTGATGCTTTAAGTGCAGGAAAACAACATACAGATTTCTTTGCAAACAGAGTAACAAATTATAGTAAAGGACATTTAGAGTGGGATGCCTCGTCAATTTTTTAAATTATGGATAATAACTTAGTAGCAGATACAACAAAATGGGAAAAGGGTAAAGATTACCCTGAATGGATGAATGACGTAGCCTTATCTACAATCTCAAAAGGTTATTTATTGCCAAATGAAACACCTAAAAAGGCATATCGTAGAGTAGCAAACTCTGTAGCAACAAGATTAGGTAGACCTGATTTAGAAAGTAAGTTTTTTAAATACATCTGGAATGGTTGGATTGGTTTAGCTTCTCCTGTTTTATCAAACACAGGCACAGATAGAGGATTACCAATTTCATGTTTTGGTGTTGATACCCCGGATTCAATTAGAGGAATTGGACTAACTAATGCAGAATTAATGAAACTTACTTCACAAGGTGGTGGAGTAGGTATTTCATTATCAAGAATTAGAGAAAGAGGTTCAACTATTAAAGGAAATGGAAAATCAGAA
>TARA_R110000765_G_scaffold26169_5_pt1 | contig 25613 bp, 24 predicted proteins | sample TARA_R110000765 | Tara Oceans TARA_R110000765 (sample SAMEA4398168) | marine metagenome | biome: Polar Biome; feature: [MES] marine water layer (ENVO:01000295) within the mesopelagic zone...; material: water (ENVO:00002006), including particulate matter (ENVO:01000060) such as...... | reverse complement strand
GACGTGAACGTGTCATTGCCCTGCGCCGCGTCGGTCATGTCGGTGGCGATCCAGCCTGGCAGAATCGAGTTGGCGCGAATCCGGTAACGGCCATATTCCGTGGCGATGGCGTTCATCATGGCGATCAGGCCGCCTTTGGTGTGGGCATAGGCCTCGTTGCGGCCAGCGCCTTCGATGCCCGCCAGCGAGGCTGTTCCGACCAGGCTGCCGCCCGGATCACCGGCCTTGGCGCGCTTGACCATGGACTTGGCCGCTTCGCGCAACGTGAAGAAGGCGCCTTCGGAATTGATCCGCTGATTGTAGCGCCAGGTCTCGATGGTCATTTCCTCGAAGCTGGCTGCGCCTTGGCCGACACCGGCATTGGCAATGCATGTATCGATCCGGCCGAAATGTTCCTCGGTTTCGGCCATGGCTTTGACGACCTGGTCTTCCTCACCCACGTCGACCGACCAGGCATACACTTTGCCCGTGCCGAGCGTTTCCAGCTTGGCGACGGCTGCCTTGTTGGTTTCGGCATTGCGGCCCCAGATGGCGACATCGGCATTGGAGGCGGCCAGCGCTTCGGCCATGCCAAGCCCGATCCCCCGGTTGCCGCCGGTTACCAGGCAGGTTTTGCCGGACAGGTTGAACGGTGCGTAGGTCATGTGTGTTTCCTCCAATTGATTTAGGGGGACAACACATCGCTGACGTTGGGGAGGGTCAAGCGTTTCTTGGTCCAGCCCCGACGAGCGCACGTGCCGCTTCGATGATGCGGCGTGTTTCGTCCCACAGGCCAAGCCCGTTCAGACGATCCGGCGAGATCCATTCGGCATGGGCTGCGTCGTCGCCAGCGATGGGCTCGCCCGCTTCCCAGATGGCGGCATAGTCGAACAGCAGGTAGTGGCGGCTTGGCTCGCCTGTGCGCCGGGAGGTGAAGATGGCGTCGACCACGTCGACAAGACCGATGATACGTGCCGTCACACCTGTTTCTTCGTGCAATTCGCGCAAGGCAGCGTCACCGGTCCGTTCGCCAAATTCGAGCCGCCCGCCAGGAATCGACCAGTCGCCGGCAAGCGGCTTGGTGCCGCGCTGGATGAGCAGGACATCATCGCCGCGAAAGCAGGCCGTGCCGACAGCGGGAACCGGCCGCAGGGGGATGGGCTCCCTTGCTACCGTCACTGGCGGCCATGCGCTGTCGACCGATCAAGCTCGGCGATCATCGAAACAATTTCCGGTGCGGCGTCGCGCTGTTTGGGAAACAGGGCATTGAGACGGGCTGAGAGGGGCAGGTGCAACAGCGTGAACGCCGATGGCTGGCGCATCAGGAGGGAGAAGACGGTGGTGACATCCGCTTTCTTGATTGCGGTGACGAGGCGGTCAAACCCGATGGCCCGCTGGATGGATTTCAGTCGGTCCCGATTGGCAGCCCTGACGTCAGCTGACTGGCCTGCTACGGACGTATCAGCCTGTGCCGTGGCCTGCAGTGCCTCAAGAGATTCCCTGTCGAGCCGGTGGGAAATCGACGCGGAATGCTTGCGATAAAAATACAGCGTTTCGGGAAGCGTGGCCATGAGGCAGCCTTTGCCCAGAAGGCGAACGATCAGGTCATAGTCCTCACCGATGCGCATGGCTTCATTATAGCGAATGGCGTGCGTCTCCAGCGCCTTGTGGAGAATGAGCGGCTTGGCATAGCCGAGCTTGGTGCCCTTTCCGAACAGGAAGTTGGCGCGGATGTAAGTCTGCTCACTGATGGTCGTGGGCTTATCAGCGAGCGGGCCATCAAACATGGTGTCGATGCCAGATGATCCGTCCCCGTCAAAGATCGCGAGGTCGTCGATAAGGATATCGGCTTGTGCTGCTTTCGCGGCGGCCATCATGCGCGAGAGACGCTGCGGGTGGATCAGGTCGTCGCTGTCGACAATGGCGATCCAGTCACCGCGCGCCTTGGACAGCGCAAAATTTCGTACCGGAGCCGGGCCACCGAAACGGGTGCCACTGAACACGCGCAGGCGTGGATCGCGCGCTGCAATGCCTTGGGCCAGAGCGACGCTGCCATCCGCCGAGCCATCATCGACAAGAATGAGTTCCAGCGATTTGAGATCCTGCTTGAGAACCGAATCGATGGCGGCGGCGAGATAGGGCTCGCTATTGTAATTTGCCATCAGGACCGAAACGGCTGGCTGATCGTCGCGAGTTTCGGGCATCATGGGCGGGTGGATCCGGGCGATATTGAAGCTTTCAACCGCCTATCATCAGTCGGCGCTGTTCAAAAGCTTGTCCTGACGGTTCAAACGGGCTGTACGGGCAGCCGAAAGGGCGCATAGCACGCAGGAATGCTTTTTGCCGGTGCCTCAGTGCGCCTGTTTCAGCGAAAGCCAATGACACTCAGCAAGGAATTCCACATGGCCAAGCCCAAGCGCCGCAAGATCAGCCTGGCACTGCAAGGCGGCGGCGCCCATGGCGCCTATACATGGGGCGTGCTGGACCGGCTGGCCGAGGAAGAGAATCTCGACATCGCCGCCATTTCGGCTACATCGGCCGGGGCCATAAATGCCGTTGCGTGGGCCGATGGCATGGCCGAACACGGCCCCGATGGCGCGAAAGCCAAACTGGAAGCGATATGGCGTGATGTGTCGCAATCGGGCTCGAGCATGGCGCCCTATGGCGCGCTCAGCGCGATGGCCTTTGCCTATGCCAGTGCCCTGCAGAGCCTTGCCAGCCCGTACGACCTCAATCCGTTCAATCTCAATCCACTGCGCCGGGCAGTGGAATCGGTGATCGATTTCGAAGCCGTGCACGCGTCCGGCGTCCTTCTGTTCCTGTCGGCGACGAATGTGGAAACAGGGCGCGTGAAAGTGTTCGAGCGGGGCGAGATCACAGCCGATACGGTTCTTGCTTCGGCGTGCCTGCCGCAAACATTCCAGGCGGTCGAGATTGATGGCAGCGCCTATTGGGATGGCGGCTATCTGGGCAATCCGAGCCTGTTCCCGCTGATCTATTCCGGCGCGCCCAAGGATGTGCTGCTTGTGATGCTGAATCCGATTGCAAGGCCGGGCATACCGAAACGGGCCGCCGAGATACAGGAACGCATCAACGAGATCAGCTTCAACGCGTCGCTCGTGGGCGAATTGCGGGCCATCGCCTTCGTGCAGCACCTGATCGACGATGGCATGCTGAAAGAGGCGATGATGAAGAAATACCGCCGCTTGAACATTCACGCCATACGCGGCGGACAGGACCTGATCGATCTCGATCTCAGCACCAAGATGGACACGAGCTGGCATTTCCTCACCGGCCTGCGCGATCAGGGAAGAGAGGCCGCTGACAAATGGCTGAGGAACGATGCCCACCATATCGGCACGAAGCAATCGAACCTCGACCTGAGGACGGAGTTCCTCGACGTCTAGGCCTGTTTCAGGAAGCTGACCTTTGCCGCGCCGTAGGTGCGTTCGTCCAGCCGCTCCCAGCCATTAAATGCAAGTATTTCGTCGGCAGCGGTTTCAACGATAGCGATGGCATCCTCTGCCAGCCAGCCGCCGGTTGCGAGCTGGGCGAGGGCTGGCTCGACCAGTCCCTTGTTATAGGGCGGATCGAGGAAGGCGATGGTGAACGGTTCGCCGACGCCTGCGGGGAGCGGACCGAGGTCTGTGGCCGAGCGCCGCTGGATGCGCGTTGTGCCGAACAGGCCGAGCGTTTCGCAATTATCGCGGATCGTGCCGCGCGCGCCGGAATCGGTCTCGACGAAGACGCAGAATGCTGCGCCGCGCGACATGGCTTCAAGGCCGAGCGCGCCTGAGCCAGCGAACAGGTCGATCACGCGGGCATCGTCCAGCGCGGGGGCCCAGGCGGCGTGTGAGATGAGGTTGAACACGGCTTCGCGCGTGCGTCCGCCCGTCGGCCGGGTCGACTGGCCCTTGGGCGCCGCGATGGGGCGGCCTTTGAATTCGCCTGCAATGATCCGCATTGGCCTTGTCGTTCCTGCTCTTTACATTCGCGGCGTGTAGGGCGATCTCAGGCTCATGACAATTACCGTCTCCCCGATGGCGCGTGCGCTGGAGCTGGCCGGGCTGGCCGCTAAAGCCGGTGAGGTGCCGGTCGGCGCGGTGATCGTGGACCCGGCGACGGGAGAAATTGTCGCCGAGGGAGCGAACCATCCGATTGCCGGGCATGACCCGACAGCGCATGCGGAAATCGTCGCGCTTCGGGCCGCTGCAACGAAACGCGGCAATTACCGCCTGACCGACCTGCACATGTATGTGACGTTGGAGCCGTGCGCGATGTGCGCGGGCGCAATTAGCCTCGCACGCATCGGCAAGCTCGTGTTTGCCGCCTGTGATCCGAAGGGCGGCGCTGTGATCCATGGGGCGCGCTATTTCGAGCAGCCGACCTGCCACTGGCGACCGGACGTGGAACAGGATGAGGCCGCAGGCGAAACCGCCAGCGCCCTGCTGAAGGATTTCTTCCGGGCGCGTCGGGGAAGATCTTGATGGCACATAACCTGTTTCACTGGACAATCGAGGCCCTGCGCTGATGGCCGGGCATGGGTATGAGATTCTGGTCAAGGATGCTCTGGTCTTCCTGTTCGCTGTCGGCGTGGTGGTGCCTGTGTTTCGCTTCCTCCGGCTGCCGGCGGTTGTCGGGTTCATGCTGGCCGGTGTTGTGCTGGGGCCGTTTGCGCTTGGCGCATTCACGCACGATCAGCCCTGGCTGGAATTTATCACGGTATCGGATCCCGAATCGGCGGCCCCGTTTGCGGAACTCGGCATATTGTTCCTGCTTTTCCTGCTCGGTCTGGAGTTTTCGTTCGAGAAGCTGTGGTCGCTGCGGCGCGCCGTGTTCGGAGCGGGTGGACTGCAGTCTGCGCTGAGTACGGCGGCCATTGCCGGCGCGGTCTACTGGCTTGGCTTGCCGGCTGAAGCAGCCATCATTTGCGGACTGGCGCTGGCATTGTCATCGACGGCGATCGTCATGCAGATCCTGATCGAGGAGAAGCGTGCCGCCAGGCCTGTCGGGCGCACGGCGCTGAGCGTGCTGTTATTCCAGGATATCCTTGTTGCACCGATCCTCATTTTCATCGGATTTCTCAGCGTGGGCGAGGGCACCAGCGTCTCATCGGTCTTGATGGATGCAGCGGTCAGGGGCCTGATCGCCATCGCGGTCATCATGCTGGTCGGGCGGTTTGCGCTGCGCCCGGTGTTTCGCCTCGCCGCGACAATGGGCGGGCGGGATTTCCTGATGGCGCTGACCTTGCTGACCGTCGTTGGCGCTGCGGCCATAACTGCGTCGGCAGGCCTGTCGCTGGCGCTCGGCGCGTTTCTGGCGGGCCTGCTGCTTGGAGAGACCGAATTCAAGCACCAGACCGAGGTTGATCTGGAACCCTTCAAGGGCTTGCTGCTTGGCGTATTCTTCATGACCGTCGGCATGGCGCTGGACCTGCCATCGCTGATAACCCAGCCGGGCGTGATATTTGGTGGGCTTGCGGCCTTGCTTGCGGCGAAGTTCGTGATCGCGTTCGTTGCCTGCCGCCTTTTTGCGGGCGACAGGTTCGTGTCGCTTGAGACGGCCAGCCTGCTGGCACCGGCGGGCGAGTTTGCGTTCGTGGTGCTTGCCGCAGCCGGGGCGGCGGGTGTGCTGGATGCCGGGACGTCGGGCAGGATCGCAGCCATCGCCGTGCTGTCCATGCTGCTGATCCCTGTTCTGGGGCGTCTCGGGGGCCTGGTGGCCGCGCGACTCGAGGGGGCTGACCCTGCTGGGCAACCTGACGCAAACTTCTCCGACTTGAAGGGGCATGTGATCATCGCTGGCTTTGGCCGGGTGGGTCAGGCGGTGGCCCGCATTCTCGATGTCGAGGAAACCGAGATCGTCGCGCTGGAAATGAGCGCCATACGTCTGGTGAAGGCGAGGAAAGAGGGGTGGCAAGTCTTCCTCGGCGACGCGTCCCGTCCGGAAATCCTGCACAGTGCCGGCGCAGGCGGTGCGCGCCTGTTCGTGGTGACGGTGGATGACGTGAATGCTGCCGAAGCCATGGTCACATCCTTCCGCAAGCTGCATCCCGATGTGCCAATTGTGGCACGCGCGCGGGATCACGAGCATGCGGTGCGCCTGCGGGCGGCGGGTGCGAACCAGGTGATACCGGATGCAATTGAATCGGGCCTCCAGATGGCGGGGCGCGCGCTCGCCGAGTTCGGATACGATATGGAGACCGTTCGCAATCGCCTGGCGGCTGAGCGCGGCGAGGAATACCTGCGGGTCTGACGCCCATTGGCATTATTCTGAAAAGCGCCCTTGCGTCAGGCTTGCTTCCCGCTGGGGCAGCGGTCGTCTAACCTGATTGAAACAGGGAGACAGCCATGAGCGCCACAATCCGAATAGAGAACGAGATCGCCGTAATCACCATGGATGATGGCAAGGCGAATGCGATCAACCCAACAATGCTGGATGCGCTGAACACGGCGCTGGACCAGGCTGAGACAGAGGCCAAGGCGATCGTGATTACGGGCCGTCCTGACCGGTTCTCGGGCGGGTTTGACCTCAAGATGATGATGGGCGCGTCACCGGAAGACGTGCGCAAGCTGGTAATGGGCGGCGGCGCGCTGGCGCTGAGGCTGTTCACCATGCCGATGCCCGTCATTGCTGCTTGTACGGGGCATGGCATCGCCATGGGGTGCTTCATCCTGCTGAGCTGTGACAAGCGGTTCGGCGCGTCAGGTGCCTACAAGATCGGCGCGAACGAAACCCAGATCGGCATGGTGCTTCCCGTATTTGCGCTTGAGCTGTGCAAGGCGCGGCTGAACCCGCTTTACATGACGGAATCTGTTGTGATGGGCACATTGTTCTCGCCGGAAGAGGCGGTCACGGTCGGCTATCTCGACAAGGTCTCTGCGCCGGAAAATGTGCTGGCTGAAGCCATGGCCGAAGCCGAACGGTTGAAGGCGCTGCCCGGTGCGGCGGTTGCGGGCAACAAGAAAATCCTGCGCAAACCGTTCGTGGATGTGATTGCGCCGACAGTGGCCCGGTAGGCCGTTTCAGGTCGACTTTGCCATTTGTTGCACAAGGTCCCGCAGCCACGCGAGCGCCGGGTCTTCCGCATTCTCGCGCCGCCAGTAAAGCACACTTCCGAGATGCGGGAAGGCAGAAGGGAGCGGCGCGACTGCCAGACCTGAACTTTTGGCGAGTGGCAGCGGAACGGTGGCCACCAGATGCGTCTGGCGGACGATTTCAAGCGCAGGCATGTGATGGGGCAGGCGCATGACCGGTGTAATCCGGTGGCCCGCCGCCCGTGCGATCTCCTCAACATACGAACGCCCTTCCCGGCGGCTGGATACAACGACGTGGCGCAGCGCCACGAAATCTTCCATCTCCAGCGCCCTCCCCGCCATCGGGTGATCGGGGGCCATGACGCAGGTATAGGGCGTGGCGAGCAAATCGACGCTTTCCAGATCCTGACCGCGCAGGTCCGGTACGTCCATGGCGAGATCAAGCCTGCCGGACGCGAGTTCGGTGGATATGTGGCCGCGCTGAACCTGGCTCCAGGCGATCCGGATGCCGGGCGCGTCGGCTTCCAGTTGCCGTGCCAGACCCGGCGCCAGGATAAACGCCCCTGCATCGCGCGCCGAGATGTTGAAGACGCGGGTGGAGCGGGAGGGTTCGAATGTTGAGCGTTGCTCCAGTCCGGCGCGCAGGCGGTCCAGAGCGTCACGCACGGCGGGCATCAGGGCGTCGGCCATCGCCGTCGGTTTCACCCCGCGCCCCTCGCGCACGAACAGGGGGTCTTCGAAATGGGTTCGCAGGCGGGCCAGTGCATTGCTGACGGCGGGCTGGGTGATGTTCAGCGTTTCGCTCGCCCGGGTTAGGCTGCGTTCTGTATAGACGGCCTCCAGCACAGGCAGGAGATTCAGGTCGATCGTGCGCAGGTTCATGACCGGCGCTTTGTATCATCACTATCCGTGATGATAAAGCTTCATGTAATAAAGTTGCCGAATAGTCTGGCATCCGGCATGAACTACCTGAAATGGTTGAGTGCAGGAGACCGGATGCCGGCCGACAGAATGTCCAGGGTGGAATGCGATGCGTGCGATGACGCGTTACAGCACGCCCGCGGCCTTCAACAGCATGACCGCGCCAATCGCAGTGACCAGATATTTCATCCCACGCTTGAAGTTCACATCTGTCATCCGCTGCAGAACCTTGCCGCCCAGTGTGGTGCCCAGCATGGACAGCGGAATGGCCGCGACGATCAGCCAGACCGGCGGCAGGGCCTCAAACCCGGCTGCGGCGATCACCGGCACGCTCCAGAAAATGATTTTCACAAAATGCGCCAGCACCTGCGTCACGGCCTTGGTCGCGACAATGGCGTGGCGGGTCATGTCTGTGCGAACGAAGAACAGGTCGAGCAGCGGCCCGGCCACACCCGCCACCGTGTTCAGCGCCTGCACGACAAAGCCGGCGCCTTCGGCCTGAAAGCGTTTCTGGATGTCGAGATCAACGACCGATTTGGGCAACCAGACGAGCAGGGTTGTCAGGCCCAGCATCAGGTAGACCATCTGCGAGTCCGGGCGCCAGCTGAGCGCGAACAACAGGCCGACGGCGGCCAGCGAGCCCAGCGCATAGCGGCGGAAGAGTTTCCACTCGATATGATCGCGCCAGAGAAAGGCACGGTATCCGTTCGACACCATCTGGATCGCGCCGTGAATGATCATGGCGGTGGCGACCGGTACGAGCGCGGCCAGCACGCCCATGAAGATGATGCCGCCGGCCATGCCGAATATGCCGGAGATAAAAGTCGTAACGAGAACCGTCGCAAGAATGATGAAGGTCGTCGCCGTCAGTGTCATGACGCGCGCCTTAGCGGAGTTCTTGGGCGCGGGCCAGACCTGCGCCATCGCCCGAGCCCCCTGTCCCATCGACGGCAGATACCGCCGGGTGATAGGATGATTTCAAGAAACCCGGAAAACAAGCAAACAGGAAGAGAGGAACACCATGCCTGATACGCAACACACCGCTGATGCCAGCGCTGACATGAACGACCTGCGGATGTCGGAGAGCGCCCGCCCTCTGTACGATCACGTCCGCAAGTTCATCAAGGACGTCGTCAACCCGATGAGCGAGGAATTCCATCGTCTCGGTGAAGGAAAGACCGACATCTGGTCGTATGCGCCCGGACAGCTGGAATGCCTGGAAAAAGCCAAGGACGAAGCCAAGAAGCAGGGCCTGTGGAACTTCTTCCTGCCTGACGCGGAAACCGGCGAAGGCCTGTCGAACCTCGACTATGCCTATATCGCCGCTGAACTCGGCAAGAACCCGATGGCGTCTGAAACCATGAACTGTTCGGCGCCAGACACCGGCAACATGGAAGTGCTGGAACGCGTCGGCACCCCGGCGCAAAAGGAAATGTGGCTGAAGCCATTGCTCGAAGGCAAGATTCGCTCCGCCTTCGCCATGACCGAGCCGGGCCTGCCATCGTCGGATGCCAAGAACGTGTCGATGACCGCCGTGCTTGAAGGCGACGAATGGGTTCTCAACGGCGAGAAGTTCTACATCTCCGGTGCAGGCGATCCGCGCTGCAAGATCATGATCACCATGGTCAAGACCAGCCCGAACGCAGAGCCCAACAAGCAGCAGAGCCAGATCCTGGTCCCGCTGCCTCATCCCGGCGTCACGATTGTCGGCCCGATGCACGTCTTCGGCGACCCTGATGCGCCGCACGGCCACATGCACATCCGGTTCGAAAACGTCCGGGTGCCGAAGGATAACATGCTGCTCGGCGAAGGCCGCGGTTTCGAGATCTCGCAACTGCGCCTTGGCCCAGGCCGCATCCACCACTGCATGCGCTCCATCGGTCAGGCCGAACGCGCACTCGACCTGATGTGCGTTCGCGGCATGACCCGCACCGCTTTCGGCAAGCCGCTGGTCAAGCTTGGCGGCAATACCGAGATCATCTCGCGCGCCCGTATCGAAATCGAAGCGATGCGCATGATGGTTCTTAAAGCTGCCAAGGCAATGGACGTGCTGGGCAACCGTGAAGCCCGCGTCTGGATTTCCATGGTCAAGGCCATGGTGCCGGAACGTGTTTGCAACATTATCGACCAGGCCATCCAGATGCACGGCGCCGCTGGCGTTTCGCAATGGACGCCCCTGGCAGGCATGTACACGGGCCAGCGTACCCTGCGCTTGGCTGACGGCCCTGACGAAGTGCACCACATGGTCGTGGGCCGCGCCGAACTTGCCAAATACACTGGTGAGGAAGAAGATCCGGCCCTGGCGGCCGTCTGGCGCAAATAGGTCCTCACGGATCGCATTCTTGAAGGGGCGCGCGGGGAATCTCGCGCGCCTTTTTTATGGCCTCAGAATGGCACGTTCGGGTCGTCCTCGCCCTTGTCGCCAATCGCCAGCCCCGCAAAGTCGAACACGCGCGGGTCGTGCAAATGGCTGGGCCGCACGGTGGCGAGCGCATGGGCCATCACCTGCCGGACGCCGGGCTTCTTGCGCTCCCATTCATCCAGCATCTGTTTCATCGCCACGCGCTGGAGGCCATCCTGTGTGCCGCAAAGGTTGCACGGGATGATCGGGAAGTTCATCGCCTCGGCGAGCTTCGCGAGGTCATCCTCTGCCGCCGTGATCAGCGGGCGCAACACGAAACAGTCGCCCTCGTCATTCAGCAGTTTTGGCGGCATCGCAGCCATCCGCCCGCCATGCACCAGGTTCATCATGAACGTTTCCAGCGCGTCGTCACGGTGGTGGCCCAGCACGATGGCCTCACAGCCTTCTTCCCGCGCGATGCGATAGAGGATGCCCCGGCGCAGGCGTGAGCACATGGAACAATAGGTGCGGCCTGCTTCCACCTTTTCGGTCACGATGGAATAGGTGTCTTCCGTCTCGATCCGGTATCTGACGCCGGTCGTGTCCAGCCAGTCCGGCAGAACGTGTTTCGGAAAGCCCGGCTGGCCCTGGTCCAGGTTGCAGGCAATCAGGTCCACCGGCAGCGCGCCCTGCCATTGCAGGTCCATCAACACGGCCAGCAGGCCATAACTATCCTTGCCGCCCGACAGGCAGACCAGCCATTTCGGGCGGGCCTTGTCCCCGGCGTCCACAGCGCGCCGGTCGACCATCTGGAAATCGTCAACTGCCTTCAGCGCCCCGCGCACCAGCCGCTTGCGCAGCTTCTTGAAACTCACCGATGACGGCGCATCGGCAAACAAAGGCGGGGCAAGGGGTGCGGTCGTATCGGCCATGATCGCAGCTTTGCCACGGGGTCGCTCCCGCGTGCAAGCGGTTGATGCGGGCGTGCTTGCCGGAACCAGGAATTGCAGACCATGCCGCGCGTCACACGTCTCGCAGCAAGGCGCATGCAATGACCCATCCTTCCCATAACTTGGGCACATGTGCAGCGGCGGTCCGCGAGGTAATTGCCTCATTGGAAACGGGTGCGCCTCATGGAGCGCTTTGGAAGCCAAATGGACTGCCGGGGGGAACCACGCGTTCGAGTGGTAGACTTCGGCGCTCCCTCAGTTCAGGTTGAACCGGTTGAGGGGTGTCCATTCGTGGCGTCTGCGAACTGTTTGGAGAAGTGTTTTGAAAAGAGAAGTAAGATTTTTGGGCAATCGGTTTGGCGCGTCCGCGCAAAAAGTAATCGCTTTAAGCGTGTTGCTGGCGGCGCCTGTTGCCTGCGGTGGCTCGAATGAGGCAACCCCTGCCGAGACGAACACACTGACCCCGACACAAACGGAGATTCCGGAGGCGGCGACTCTTTCGACAAACATGATCGATATGGATGCCGCATTAGGCCGGATTCCTATCGAGATGATTGATATCGACCCTTGTCCATTTCTATCCGACGAAACAGCCATTGCCGGAGTGACGACAAACTTCGACTTTATCCGGCGCAGCGTCGCAAACGATGAATGCGTATGGAACTACAATATCGGATCTGAGATCAACGTACGTGTGACTCCCCTGGGGGATGCACTTCCAAGAGCAGACCGTACCTACAATCTCGAGATTCCGCCTGTGCTGCAGGCGCAGTCAGGTCCGGGCGAAGACGCGGTCGTGTTCATGGATCCGACATGGGACGCTAGCGCGCCTCGGCCCTACGCTTTCGGTTTCACGCTTGGCGATCAGGACGTGATGATTTCGACCGTAGGTGTGCAAACCAGCCCATCGCAATTACGTAGCGTGGCCAACGAAATCGCCGCGAGGCTTCCGACGGCTCCCGTCATCGAACCACAAATTCTTCAGGCCAAGGAGGCTTATGATCCCTGCCAGTTGTGGTCAGCCTCAGAGGTCGGCGCCGTTTTCAATATCGCACCGGATGAGCCCAATCATCAAAGGGCTTTCGGGCAAACCGCTTGTATCTATGGGTTCAATCCAGTTGAGGGTCCCGGAATCGACGTGCAAGCCGGGATATTCGCCTGTGAAGAGGATCATATCAGCGTGCGTACCGGCCAGGGATTTGAAACCCATGAAGGCTTCGGTGTGCCCGCGGTTCGGAAGGTTGCGAAAGAAGACTGGGGTACGGACATCTCCTTCGAAGCGAAACGGCCAACCTACTGCATCAACGTCGTGTCGTTGCAAAACCGTGATCCAATACCCGCCTCGCTGGAGCCTGGACTCGAAACGCTGATGCGCAACCTGTTGTCGCGCACACCAACTGAATAGGGGGTGATCTGGGGTTTTACTTCAGATGTGAAACAAGCGAACCCGGCGTAAAATGGCAGTTATCTCTAACGCCGCTTGTGGCGCGGCTCAGCGATAGAGTCTTGCGCTTATCCCCCCAACGTCCCCGGTGTATACTGCACCGTGATGCCACACTTCAGCCTCCTCACCCCCATGCCGGGCCTGCCATGGTACCTGCTGCCTCTTTGGCCACTGATCTTCTGGCGCATCCAGTGCCTGAAGACATGGTTCCGCGCGGCAGGCGGCCCTGGCGCTCAAATGCTATGGGGCGTGATGTGGAATGGCCGTGTCGTGCTCATTGGTGCAGGTGAAAGACTTAGCCGAAGAAAGGGATACGGAACCAGCGTTTGATGTTCCACCAACGGCGCAGACGCGGATTGTTTGGTGCATCGTCCTTGCCGCGTGGCACGAGAATGTCGTTCATTTTTGGCTGGTAGTTACGGATCAGGTCTTCCTCGACACGGGCGCGGTCTGCCGGCTTTTTGATTACCAGCACATGGCGCTCGGTCGCGCCGCGTTTCCACCAGGCTTCCCACCAGCGCTCATGGCCAATCAGGCGCGAACGGAAATTGGTCGCCTTGCCGATATACAATGGGAACAGGAAGAACACGAAGCGGCGCTGGACGAAGACATAAATGCCGCCGCCCTCGGGCAGGCCTTTTGGCGTCAACGTGATTTTGAAGCGATACGGCCGGCCGGATTCGCCAAACCAGGTATGCCAGCCAAACAATATCCACATGCGATTCGTCTCCGTCCCCAAAGTGGCAGGGTGAAACGGCAAGGGTTAATGGCGGATTAAGGATTTGGTCAGGTGGCCAGCATCGCAGCGCGTACGGGTTTGAAACTGGTTCGGTGGGCGGGACTGGGGCCGAGGCGCGTGAGGGCTTCGGCGTGAGCGGCGGTGCCATAGCCCTTGTGACGGGCAAAGCCATAGCCGGGATGGCGTGCATCGAGGTCCTGCATCAGGGCGTCGCGGGTTGTCTTGGCCAGGATCGAGGCGGCAGAGATGGCCGGTTCGGTCAGGTCGCCTTTGACGATGGCGCGCGCCGCGCAGGGCAGGCCTTTCGGCAGGGCGTTGCCGTCAATCAGGATCATACCAGGTTCGCACTGGCTGGTGACGCCTTCCACGGCGCGCGACATCGCCAGGAAGGTGGCTTCGCGAATGTTCAGCGAGTCGATTTCCTCCACGCTCGCATGTGCAACGCACCAGGCCAGGGCCCGTTTGCGGATCTGGGGGGCAAGCGCGTCTCGCCGGACTTCGCTAAGGGCTTTGGAATCGGTGAGACCGACAATCGGCCTGGTCGGATCTAGCACCACAGCCGCCGCAGTGACCGGGCCAGCCCACGGGCCCCGGCCAGCTTCATCGACGCCGCACGTGATCAGAATCGGATGGTTCATGGCGCCAGTGCAGCGCGAGTCGGCCTTGCTATCCACCCCTGCGTCCGCTTCAGTGGAAACGGGCCGAATTCCCGGCAACAGGACGTATTTCGCCATGCTTGAATTTCTGTCTTCTCCTGCTTTCTGGGGCAGTCTCGCGACGCTGACCTTCCTGGAAGTCATTCTCGGAATTGACAATCTCCTGTTCGTGTCGATTGCCACTGGCAAGCTGCAAGGCCAGCAGAAGCAGCAGGCAACCCGCGTCGGCATCTGGGGTGCAATGTTCCTGCGCATTGCGATGCTCGGCCTGATCTTCGTTATTATTGGGCTCGACAAGAATGCCCTGTTCCAGCTGCCGCACTGGTTTGCGCAGATGCTCTCGAACGGTGACGACACCCTGATGCACCATGTCGAGGACGTCACCATCAAGGACCTGATCTTGCTGGCTGGCGGCCTGTTCCTGTTATGGAAGGGAACGCAGGAAATCCACTCGGCTGTCGAAGGCACGGGTCATGAAGAAAGCGATGCCAAAAGCGGCTTCACGGCCGTGATTGTGCAACTGTTCGTCATCAATATCGTGTTCTCGCTCGACAGCGTGATTACCGCGATCGGCATGACCGACAAACTGATCGTCATGATCAGCGCCGTCGTCCTCTCGACCGTGGTCATGGCGTTTGCCGCTGATCCGCTTGCCAAGTTCATTGGCGAACATCCAACGACCAAAATGCTGGCCCTGTCATTCATTCTGCTGGTCGGTGTTGCCCTTGTGGCGGATGGTCTCGGCTTCCACATACCGCGTGGATACCTCTACTTTGCCATCGCCTTCTCGCTGGCGGTGGAATTGCTCAACATCCGGGCGCGCAAGCACGCCCCAAATTCCGGAGGACATTGAATGCCTGCACCCTATGCGATTCGAATCCACGGGACGGGTGGTCCAGATGTCCTCTCGAAGGAATCGATTGACCTGAAACAGCCAGGACCAGGCCAGGCGCTGGTGCGCCAGTCGGCCGTTGGCCTGAATTTCATCGACACGTATTTCCGCACCGGACTCTACCCGGCGAAATTCCCGTTCACGCCCGGCGGCGAAGGCGCCGGTGTGGTCGAATCGGTGGGCGAAGGCGTGACAAATCTCAAGGTAGGCGACCGCGTCGGCTATGTCGCGTCAGGCACCTATGCCACGCATGTGACCCTCCCGGCCGCGAACCTGCTGCCCTTGCCGGACGGCATCAGTGATGAAGAGGCCGCCGCTGTCATGCTGAAGGGCCTGACAGCCTGGATGCTCCTGTTCGAAATTCGTCCCATCAAGAAAGGCGACACGCTGCTCGTTTGGGCGCCCGTCGGCGGTGTTGGCAGCCTGCTGGTGCCGTGGGCCGTCAGCCTCGGCGCGCGGGTGATCGCCGTCACCTCGTCGGACAAGAAAGCCGAACTGGCCCGGGCCGCAGGAGCGAGCGATGTGATTGTCGGTTATGATAATGTCGCGGCGCAGGTGAAGGCCCTGACCGATGGAAAGGGCGTCGATGTGGCGCTCGACAGCGTGGGCAAGATCAGTTTCGAAGCCTCGCTCAGCAGCCTGAAACCGCGCGGCTGGATGATTTCCTACGGTAACGCTTCCGGCGCTGCTGACCCGGTGCCACCTGGACGTTTGGCACAAGGCGGATCGCTTGTGTTGACCCGGCCAACCTTGTTCAATTTCATCGACACGCCTGAATCCCTTGCCCGGGGGGCGGGTCTGCTGTTCGCGGCGCTCAAGGATGGCACGCTGAAAGCCGATATCGGTCAACGCTTCGCGCTTGAAGACGCCGCTGACGCGCATCGTGCGCTGGAAAGCGGGACGACGACCGGCGCCACGGTTCTGTTTCCCTGAGGCTGGCTGTGGCGCTCAGGATTTCAAACCGGGACGCCCGCCGACTCTGGCTCGATGCCCAGCTCCTGTCAGCCGCACCGACCGGGCCGCTGGATCTCGCCGAAATCATCCGCCGGCTCGGTTTCGTCCAACTCGACACGATCCGTGTCGTCGCCCGTGCGCACGATCATATCCTGTGGAGCCGGAACCAGAATTTCCGCGAGCCGATGCTGGAGAAATGCCTCGCGCGCGACCGCCATGTGTTCGAGCATTTCACACACGATGCCTCGCTGATTCCGATGGACTTCTATCCGATGTGGCGCCGCCAGTTCAGGCGCCTTGAGGCGAAGGTGCGTGGATGGGATTGGCATCGCGGCATGGTGGGCGAACAGGGCCGGGCCGAAATCTGCGCGCGCATTGAGGCCGAAGGGCCGCTTTGCACCAAGGCATTCGACACCAAGATTGAAGGCAAACGCGAGATGTGGCGGCGCCCGCCGCACAAACTGGCGCTGGATTACATGTGGTATGCCGGAGAGCTGTCGACCTCTCACCGGGAGAATTTCACGAAATTCTATGATCTTACCCATCGCGTCATTCCCAATCACGTGCGCGACGTTGAGCACAGTGACGAAGCACAGGTCGACTGGCTGTGCCGCGAGGCACTCGCCCGGCTAGCCTTCGGGACCGAAGGTGACGTGCAGCGTTTCTGGGCGGCGGCAGACCTGCCGGAAGTGAAAGCCTGGACGGCGGCGAATGCCAACGCACTTGTGCCGGTCGAGATTGAGTCTGCGACGGGCGCGTGGATGGCTGCGCTGGCGCTTCCGGATATTGAAGAACGGTTGGCTGGTGTGCCTGCGCCGACATTGCGCCTGCGTATCCTCAATCCGTTCGATCCGGTAATCCGTGACCGCAACCGCCTGTCGCGCCTGTTCGGGTTCGACTACCGGATCGAGATCTTCGTGCCAGCTGCGAAGCGGCGATGGGGATATTATGTCTATCCTCTGCTGGAGGGTGACCGGTTTGTTGGTCGCATCGAGGTGAAGTCAGACCGGGTTAGGGGTGAGTTGAGCGTCATCGCCCTGTGGCCGGAACCCGGCGTGAAATGGACGAGCGCGCGTCAAGCGAAACTCGATGCGGAACTGGGGCGCCTGGCTCGTTTTGTCGGGGCGACCGATGTGGTCTGGCTGACAGGCTGAATGCGATCAGTCCGAGACGGGCAGTTCCAGCAGCAATGCCGGGTCGATATAGAAATCGCCACCGCGATCCGTGCTCGCGACATTGCGCCATTTTACCGCCCAGTGCAGGTGCGGACCAGTCGTGCGGCCAGTATTGCCGGTTTTCGCGAGCAGGTCGCCACGCTTGACCTCATCACCGGAGGCTACGTCCACTTCTGAGAGGTGCATGAACACCGATGTAAGGCCCTGACCATGGTCGAGGAATACGGCGCCGCCTTCATAATAGAGATCCGGATCGGCGAGGATGACCGTACCATCGGCGGGCGCGACGACCGGTGTGCCAGTCGGCGCGGCCATGTCGTATCCGCGGTGGACGGACGTCGACTCGCAAGCCTTTCCGGTGACTTTCGACACTCCGATATATTTGCGCGTGGGTCCAAAGGGGGAAGATGTCGGCGCATCTGCCGGCTTAATGAAGCCGTTTAATGCCCCGACGCCCGGATTCAGGCTGGCAAAGGCATCCTGCTTGATCTGCCAGCTGCGCGCGGCATGGGCTTTCTGTTCCGGGGATCGGGCATCGACCTTGTCGCAATCGAAGCCCTTGATCGTACGGAATTCATCATTGCGCGGGGCGATGACCAGATCGCCATAGGTGCCGTCTGATGTCGACCAGCCGATGACGGATGCCGCGTTCGTGCTGATGCCGAACTGGGCGGTGCCCGTGGAATCGACAACCTGCCTGACGCCAGCGACCGTAAGCGTTTCGCCGGGCTTGGCGTGGCAGATGACAAGCCCGCCCTGGGTCAGCGCGCCATCGCATGAGGGCGCGACCGGTACGGCGGCCTGCACGGCGTCGGCAGTGGGCACTTGTGCGCAGGCTCCCGCGCACATGACGACGGCGAGCAGGAGTTCGCGCAGCATCATGCTTTTGCAGGCACCATGCGGGTTCCGGCTGCAGCCGCGTCCCAATAGGCTTCCTGCAGGTCGACGCTCCAATAGCGCAGGGCCTGGAGCGGGATTTTCCGGCCAGTTACGGCACACACAACAAAATCACCCGGCGAAAGCACCTGGATATCTGCGTCGAGGTAACGAAGGCGCGCTTCGCCAGCTTGTCGGTCTGTTCGTGTCAACATGTCGCCCACCATGCCTGATGTGCCCGGAAAAGAAAAGACTCAGCAAACAGGAAGTTTCTGCTTTGTTCTGGAGAACAAACATGGTACATGCGGAACATGGACGGCAATAGGGGGCCTTGCCAAACTGACCCCCATAGTGGACCTAAGGAGACGACTCATGGCCAAACCAGCGCTTCAACTAGTGGATAAGGAATCCGGTGTGGATAAGCAGAAGGCTCTTGAAACGGCTCTAGGCAATATAGACCGCGCGTTCGGCAAGGGCTCAGTGATGCGCCTTGGTGATCGCAAGGTCATGGATATCGAGGCGGTATCAACCGGTTCCCTCGGGCTCGACATTGCCCTTGGTATCGGCGGCATTCCGCGCGGGCGGATCATCGAAGTGTATGGCCCTGAAAGTTCAGGCAAGACGACGCTGGCGCTGCATTGCGTGGCGGAAGCGCAGAAGAATGGCGGCGTATGTGCCTTTATCGACGCGGAACATGCGCTCGATCCGGTCTATGCCGGCAAGCTGGGCGTCGACCTTGACGATCTCCTGATCTCACAGCCGGATACAGGCGAACAGGCGCTGGAAATCTGCGACACGCTGGTCCGGTCCGGCGCGGTGGAGTTGCTGGTCATCGACTCGGTTGCGGCCCTGACGCCGCGCGCTGAACTCGAAGGCGAGATGGGCGATTCCCTTCCCGGTCTTCAGGCGCGCCTGATGAGCCAGGCGCTGCGCAAGCTTACCGGCTCGATCTCGAAATCGAAATGTACCGTTATCTTCATCAACCAGATCCGGATGAAGATCGGCGTCATGTTCGGCAGCCCGGAAACGACATCCGGCGGCAATGCGCTGAAATTCTATGCGTCCGTCCGTCTCGACATTCGCCGGATCGGCCAGATCAAGGAACGGGACGAGGTTATCGGCAACCAGACCCGTGTCAAAGTGGTCAAGAACAAGGTGGCCCCGCCTTTCCGGCAGGTCGAGTTCGACATCATTTATGGCGAAGGCATTTCCAAGACGGGTGAGCTGATCGACCTTGGGGTCAAGGCTGAAGTCATCGAGAAATCCGGCTCCTGGTATTCCTACAAAGGCGAACGTATGGGCCAGGGACGTGAGAAAACGCGGACCTTCCTGAAGGAAAATCCGGCCATTGCCGACGAAATCGAAGATTCGATTCGCCGCAATTCGGGCCTCCTTGCCGATGAACTGCTCACGGCCGGCATGGAAGCCGGCGCGGGTGATGATGCCGAGCCGGACGCCGCCGAAGGCTGATAGATTCCCGTTTTCTGGTCCGAACAAGCCGTGAAAGGGCGAGTTCGGGGACCGGTTTGCAGTCAGGTCTCTCACCTGAACTTGTCCCTTTGTGGCGCACCCGGCTTGGCGCGCCGCGAAGGGACCTTTATATCGCCGGTTGGAGCCGGCGTGGGACTGACCTCGCCGCACATGAATTATTTCGGCTAGGACACTGCCCATGAACGGCGTCAACGATATCCGCGAAGCTTTCCTTTCCTTCTTCGAGAAGCAGGGACACACCCGGCGCGCGTCTGCGCCACTGGTGCCGCAGAATGACCCGACCCTGCTGTTCGTGAATGCCGGCATGGTGCCGTTCAAAAACATATTCACCGGCGCTGAGACGCCTTTTGCACCGCGCGCCACGACGTCGCAGAAATGCGTCCGGGCAGGCGGCAAGCACAATGACCTCGACAATGTCGGTTATACGGCCCGTCACCACACTTTCTTTGAAATGCTCGGCAATTTCTCCTTCGGCGACTATTTCAAGGAACAGGCGATCCATTATGGCTGGGACCTTGTGACCAAGCAGTTTGGGCTTGATCCCAAGCGCCTGCTGGTCACGGTCTATGCCGAGGACGACGAGGCAGCGACGCTCTGGAAGAAGATTGCCGGTCTGTCCGATGATCGGATCATCCGCATCGCCACGTTGGATAATTTTTGGTCGATGGGCGATACCGGGCCGTGCGGCCCCTGTTCCGAAATCTTCTACGATCATGGCGACAAGATTGCAGGCGGCCCCCCCGGCAGCCCGGATGAAGATGGCGACCGGTTCATTGAGATATGGAACCTGGTCTTCATGCAGTTCGACCAATCGGCCGATGGCACCCGCAAGCCATTGCCGAAGCCGTCGATTGATACGGGCATGGGCCTGGAGCGCATCGCGGCAGTGCTGCAGGGTGTCCACAACAATTACGAGATCGATCTCTTCGCGAATCTGATCAAGGCAGAAGAAGATCTTTATGGCGCGAAGGCGAAAGGCGACCAGCTCGGGTCGTTCCGCGTGATAGCAGACCATTTGCGTACCTCGGCCTTCCTGATTGCCGACGGTGTGCTTCCCTCCAATGAGGGGCGCGGCTATGTGCTGCGGCGTATCATGCGCCGAGCCATGCGCCACGGCCACTTGCTGGGTGCGCGTGAACCGATGATGCACCGATTGACGCCAGCGCTGATCAGCGAAATGGGCAAGGCCTATCCGGAACTGGGCCGGGCCAAGGCCGCAATTGAATCCGCGCTGGAGCAAGAAGAGTCGCGTTTCCAGCGGACGCTGGGCCGGGGCCTCTCCCTATTGGACGAAGCCACAGTCGGTCTCGGCTCGGGTGATGCGCTCTCTGGCGACACGGCTTTCCGCCTTTATGACACGTTCGGGTTCCCGCTGGACCTGACACAGGACATCCTGCGCGGGCGCGGCATGTCGGTCGACACCGACGGCTTTGATGCGGCGATGGATGTTCAGCGCGAAGGCTCGCGCAGTGCCGGTTTCTCGTCGGGCGATACAGCCACCGATGATATCTGGTTCTCTGTCCGCGACGCGTCTGGTGCCACCAAGTTCGGCGGCTATTCGGCGACGGAAGGCAAGGGAAAGCTGGTTGCAATTGCGGCGGGCGGAAAGCTGGTTGACACGCTCGTGCCCGGCGCAGCCGAACTCGTATTCGACGCAACACCTTTCTATGCTGAAAGCGGTGGCCAGGCTGGCGACCATGGCGAAATCACGTTTGACAGCGGCGCGCGGTTCGTCGTGCGCGACGTGCAAAAACGTGCCGGAGACGTTCATGTCCATGTCGGCGAACTCGTCAGCGGATCTGCCAAGCTCGGTGCGGCAGCACAGCTCCACGTCGATGCGAGCCGACGCCTCGCTGTGATGGCAAACCACTCTGCGACCCACTTGCTGCACGCCGCTTTGCGCAATGTGCTCGGCGAACATGTCACGCAGAAAGGCTCGCTGGTCGAGGCAGACCGTTTACGGTTTGACTTTTCTCATGGTGCTCCGGTGACGGCCGCGCAGCTGGAAGCGATTGAGGATCAGGTGAATGCCGTGATCCGCCAGAACTTGGCGACCGATATCAAGGTCACCTCACCCGAAAAGGCTATCGAGGCCGGGGCGCTGGCATTGTTCGGCGAGAAATACGGCGATGAAGTTCGCGTGCTCTCTATGGGCCAGACGGACGGGAAAGCTTACTCGGTTGAACTTTGCGGCGGCATTCATGTCGACCGTTCCGGCGATATTGCGGTGTTCGTGATAACGTCCGAAGGCGGCGTGTCGGCGGGTGTACGCCGGATCGAGGCGGCCACGGGGGCCGAGGCGCTGGCTTTCCTGAAAGGGCGTGCGCGGATTGCCGAGGATCTCGCCGAGAGCCTCAAGGTTCCGTTGAAGGATGTACCGCGCAAAGTTGGCGTGCTGACCGAAGAGCGCCGCGCGCTGGAGAAAGAACTGGCCGAGGCCAAGCGCAAGCTGGCCATGGGCGGCGGCGGCAGCGCGCCAGCCGGACCGGAAGTGATCAATGGTGTGAACCTGATTGCCCGTGTGGCCGAAGGAGTCAGCGGAAAGGACTTGCGGGCACTGGTTGATGAAGCCAAGGCGAAGATCGGGTCAGGTGTCGTGGTGTTCGTTGGCGTTGCCGATGGCAAGGCTGGCGTTGCGGTGGGCGTGACGGCAGACCTGACGGCGAAACATTCCGCAGTCGATCTCGTCAAAGCCGCTGCAGCGGCACTTGGCGGCCAGGGCGGCGGCGGCCGTCCTGACATGGCCATGGCTGGCGGCCCGGATGCGAGCAAGGCGGACGAGGCGCTTGCAGCGGTCAAGGCCCTGCTGGCAGGCTAGGCGTTGTCACCAAATACCAGGAGAGGTTTGGGGCGTCCCGGTTGATCATAGCCAGCCAGGGCGTTCTTCCAGTCAGCTAATCTGACTTTTCGCACCGCCGGAAGCGCCGTGCTGCTGATGCGTGGCCAGAGTGTGTCGAAGCAGGCGCGCCATTGGTCCGGGGTCATGCGGGCAAGGCTGTCTCGCATGTGGAAACGCCGGTGACGGGCGAGCGGCCTCGGATCGCCCGTTCGTACGGGTTGCCCGGTCAGAAGGCCGTAGCTGACAAAGTCGCCTCCCGCCGGCATCGCCTGCAGGACTTGCGAACCTGGTTCGCCGCCCAGCGCATCAAATACGATATTGGCAGAGGAGGCGGCGGCCATCATCTGAGCTCTATTGGAGATCTGTATGATCTCCAGACCCATGCGCGCAAGGACTGGCTGGTGTTCAGGAGCGCGGTAGATGCCTGTCACCCGGTGTGCGCCTGCTGCGAAGGCCCATTGTGCGAGCAGGTTGGCGCAAGTTGAGCCGGCCGCCGTGAGTAGGACATGGGCGTCCTTCACGGGCCAAGTGTACAGCATCAGCTGGGCCGCCAGCGGATTGATATAGCCTCGGGCTGCAACTGTCCCGTCGATCTGGTGGGGCACCGGGACGGCGAGCGCTGGATCGCAGTCGAGGAAGGCTTGCCATGTGCCCAACCCTCGGAGGGGGAGAACGCGCTGTCCGATCAGATGTGCATGGGTTGCGGGCGCCGCGATCACTTCGCCAACGCCTTCATATCCTGCGACGAGGGGTGGGTTCACGCGATGGGCGTAAGCGCCGGTGATCGGTATCAGGTCCGATGGATTCACCGGGGCCATCTGCATCTTTACGCGCAGCAGATGGGGCGGACGCGGTTTCAGAGGAACCCGTTCCAGCTGCAGCGCCGTGGCAGGTGGGCCGAAGCGGCGATAGATAAGGGCGGTATTTTCCATAGTCCGAACCGAAGAGCGGCGTAGTTACCACCGCCGCAGAATTTTTACGGGATCAGCTGACTGCTACGAGCAGCGGTTCTGCGCCGCCGGGCTGCCATTGAGCGTGCTTGGTCATGATCGACTTGAACAGCGGGCTGGCCAGGTGATCGGCTAACCAGGCCTGTAGTGCGGACAGGTTTTGTGCGGCGAACCAGTCGCGATCTGTGGCGGCGAACTGGCGCACGAAGGGGAAAATGGCCATGTCTGCGAGGGTGCGGTGAGGGCCCAGGAGATGTGGCCCGGCTGCGGCGATGCGTGTGTTCCAGTGTTCCAGAATGGTGAGGCCGGTGGCGCGCTGGGCGAGCGGATCGACGCCTACATAGCGATTTGGGTATTTGTAGCGATCGAGTGCCTGTTTGAATGGGCCATCACACCGGGCGATCAGCGCGGCGGTTTCAATTTTATCGCTGCCGAGCCAGTTTTCTGGATCGTTCCGGGCAAGCGCCCAGCGCATGATATCGAGGCTTTCGTCGATCACTGAACCGTCGGGCAGGACGAGGACCGGGACGGTGCCTTTCGGGCTGAGGGCGAGCATTTCGGCGGGTTTGTCGCGCAGGACAACTTCGCGGATGCGGATGTCGGCGCCGCTGATGGCGAGGCCGAGCCGGGCGCGCATCGCATAGGGACAACGCCGGAAAGTGTAGAGGATGGGCAGGGTCATGCCTCTTCGCTCCGGCGAACCTCCGGTCCCATATGTTTCTGGCCGCGCGCTTTGGCGAGATCGATCTGCTTCTGGCGCTCGGCAAAGCGGGCGCGCTGGTCGTCCGTCATTTCGCTGATGCAGTGGGGGCAGGACACACCGGGATCGTAGGCGGCGTGTTGCATATCGGCTTCCGATAGCGGGCGTTTGCATGCGTGGCACATATCATAGGAGCCCGGGGTGAGGTCGTGGCGGACTGAAACCCGCTCGTCGAAGACGAAGCATTCGCCCCGCCATTTGGTTTCGGCCTCGGGCACGGTTTCGAGGTATTTCAGGATTCCGCCTTCGAGATGGAAGACGTCGTCGATGCCCTCGGCCTTGACGAAACTGGTGGCCTTTTCACAGCGGATTCCACCGGTGCAGAACATCGCGATCTTTGGTTTGCGGCCTTCGGCTTCGAGTTTTTCGCGGAAGTCGCGGAACCAGTCCGGGAATTCGCGGAAGGTTTTCGTATTCGGATCAATGGCACCCTCGAAGGTTCCGATGGCCACTTCATAATCGTTGCGGGTATCGATCAGAACCGTGTCCGGATCGGTGATCAGCGCGTTCCAGGCATCGGGCGCGACATAGGTGCCGACGATGGCGTTCGGGTCTGTTCCCGGCACGCCCATGGAGACGATTTCGCGCTTGAGGCGCACTTTTAAGCGCAGGAACGGCATTTCGTCGGTTTCAGAGAACTTGGCCTGCAGCGTCTCGCAGCCGGGCAGGGCGCGCAGGCCGGCAAGGGCGGCTTCGATGGCGTCGGCGGTGCCGGCAATGGTGCCGTTGACGCCTTCACTGGCGAGCAGGACGGTGCCCTTCACGCCAGCGGCGTTAAGCGTTTCGGCCAGCGCGGGCTGGCGGGATTCGAAGTCCGGCATGGCGATGAACTTGTAGAAGGCGGCAACGGTATAGGTCATGGGCGCGCTTATGGCAGATTTGCGCGCAAATTTGAATAAGGGGCAACACGTGCGGCGCCTGAGGGGGTGCTTGGGGGGAGGTCTGGGTGTGCTGAGGGTGAGGCAGGGGTCAGGTGTCGGGGATGACTCCAAACTCCCGCTCTTCCCGGCGAAAGCCGGGATCCAGTGCGGCAGCAATTGTGCGTGCGTCTCTGGGCCCCGGCTTTCGCCGGGGTGAGCGGACATGATTGAAGCCTTCATCACCGCGCAACGCTGAGGCCAGCCTGTCCGAGACAGGTGCCCGGAAGCAGGCCGGATGCGGACCGGGCAGGTCGTCGGAGAGGTGGACGATCTTGACGCGGCCGTTCCACGCGACACCCCAGAGCATTTCGGAGCCCGGCCCGCCGACATTGCGAAACCAAGATTTCAGGCGCTGGATGCGCCAGAAGATGAGCGGCCAGATCGGCAGCAGGTACCAGGGCAGGCCCGGCATGGGGGTGAGTAGGGCGTACATCGCGGCGCATAATACGCAAGGTATGGGAGGGGGTGGATAAGGAGGTCTGTCTCAGTCAGTCCACCCGCCTTGCTTCGCCCGCAAAATGGCTGAGACCCAACCATTGCTGCATGTGGGAGGCGATCGCCTGGTCGCCGTCCAGATAGACCTTGCCCTCGGCGACAGCTTTTCCCACCGTCGACAGGCCGAGCCAGATCGCGGTCATGGAACGCAGGTCTGACGTTACGAACAGGTCGACCTCGAAGCCGGGGTCGAC
>TARA_R110000765_G_scaffold54215_1_pt1 | contig 25623 bp, 21 predicted proteins | sample TARA_R110000765 | Tara Oceans TARA_R110000765 (sample SAMEA4398168) | marine metagenome | biome: Polar Biome; feature: [MES] marine water layer (ENVO:01000295) within the mesopelagic zone...; material: water (ENVO:00002006), including particulate matter (ENVO:01000060) such as...... | reverse complement strand
TCAGAAACAAATGAAACCAGACAAAAAGCTCAAGCAGTGATCAGTGCAATTAAAGAAGCTGAAGGAAAAGTATTAGTTATCTCTCATCAGGTAAGAAAAAATTTAACTAACGGCGACGTAATGCACAAGGAGACGAAATAATGAAATCAACTGACGCTTTACCTAACGCTTTACCAGAAATTGTTATGTTAGATAACCTCGACTCATTTACTTATAATTTGGTCGATGAATTTCGTTGTTTAGGTTACCAACTGACCATTTATCGCCATACTATCAGTGCTGATTTTATTTTTAAAAAGTTACAAGAGAAACAGCAAAGTAATAACGCTGGCGTTATTTTAGTGCTTTCACCCGGACCTGGCGATCCTACGCACGCAGGTTGTTTAATGCCTTTAATTAAATTATGCGCCGGACAATTTCCTATCTTAGGTATTTGTTTAGGGCATCAAGCATTAATCCAACATTATGGCGGTGTAATTGCACGCGCACCTGAAGTAGTGCACGGAAAGTCGTCTAATATTACCCACAACGGATTAGGCGCTTTTGATAATATTGATAGCCCTTTACCTGTAGCGCGTTATCACTCACTTGTTGCCAGCAAAATGCCAGAGCAACTGACCATGACAGCCTATGTTAATTTATCCACTGACAATGATGAAATTACCTTACCTATGGCGATAGAGCATAGTAGCGATGCGGCCATCGGTTTTCAGTTTCATCCTGAATCGATATTAACCACATATGGCACCAATTTATTAGCCCAAAGCCTTAATCATTTATCCGCTTTGGCTAACCAAACTATTTATAAAGCACAAGGGCATACTCATGAAAACCACTGAACTAAGTAGCGAAAATTCACCAAAAATTCAGCCTGTGAGTAACGATGACATTACGCATAGTGCACTCAATACTTTAGTTGATGGTAACTCACTAACACAACAGCAAAGTCATGATGTGTTTGAACAAGTAATCAATGGTTTTGTCGCGCCAGAACGTTTAGCGGCAATACTGACTGCGCTAAAAATTAAAGGTGAAACTCCAGCTGAAATTGCCGGTGCTGCGATTGCTATTCGCGCCAATGCTAGTGTTTTCCCGAGCCAGAGCACAAGCGTGGCTGATTGCGTAGGCACAGGCGGAGATGGCGCAAATACCATAAATATTTCTACCACTGCGGCTATTTTAGCCGCGGCTTGTGGCTTAAAAATGGCAAAACATGGCAACAGAAGTGTCTCAAGTATGTCTGGCTCTGCCGATTTACTCGAAGCACTCGGCGTAAACTTAACAATGTCACCTGAAGTGGCAAGTGAGTGTTTAGCGCAAGCGAATATCTGCTTTTTATATGCCCCTGCTTACCATACCGGTTTCAAACATGCTGCTCCGGTGCGTAAAGCTATGGCTATTCGAACCCTATTCAATATTTTAGGGCCGTTAGTTAATCCGGCAAAGCCCGACATTATGTTGTTAGGTGTTTATATTCCTGAATTAATTACCCCGATTGCACAAGCTCTCATGCTAACTGGTGTAAAACAAGCTTGGGTAGTTCATGGTAGTGGCTTAGATGAAATAGCGTTACATGGGAAAACACAAGTTACTGAGATAAGTCATGGTGAATTAACCGAGAAAGAAGTTACGCCTGCAGACTTTGGTTTAGAAAACTACACCCTAGAAGATATAAAAGGTGGAACGCCTGAAGAAAACGCTAAATTTATTCAAGCCATTTTAGCCGGTAAAGGCCAAGCTGCCCATAACAGCGCAGTTATTATTAATTGTGCAGCACTACTTTATTTACATCGCGAGCATCTTAACGGTAAAGCCGATACGTTATTGTTAGCGGCACAACACGCCACTCAGGTACTCGCCTCGGGTGCAGCAACAAAAACATTAGCAGATTTAGTACAAATATCGAACTCAGGAGTAACAGCATAATGAGTAATATTCTTGAGCAAATCGTTGAAAATCGACGTATTGAGATAGAACATTTAAAGAAAGAGTTGCCATTAGCAAGCTTTATTGATGATTTAACGCCTTCAAAAAAAGATATGTATCAAGCGCTAACACGTACAGCAGAAAAACCATACGCTGGCTTTATTTTAGAATGTAAAAAAGCGTCACCGTCAAAAGGTTTGATCAGAGCTGATTTTAATGTCGCAGAAATAGCCGGTATTTATGATAATTACGCGGCGGCAATATCAGTACTGACCGAGCATAAATATTTCCAAGGCGACTTTAGTTATTTAAAAACCGTTAGTGATCTCGTTAAGTGCCCAGTACTGAATAAAGATTTCTTTTTTGATACCTACCAAGTTTATTTGGCCAGACATTATGGCGCCGACGCAATATTACTTATGCTGAGCGTGCTCAATGACGAAGAATACAATGAACTGGCAGCTGTTGCACAGTCGTTAAACTTAGCTATTTTGACTGAAGTTTCTAACGAAGAAGAATGCGAACGCGCGATCAGCTTAAATGCAAAACTCATTGGTATTAATAATCGCAACTTACGTGATCTTTCAACCGATATTTCACGTACCTTTGACTTAGCGCCAACATTACCGGATGATCGCATCGTTATTTCTGAATCAGGTATATATAATAATGCACAAGTTAGAGAGCTTGCCCCTGCCGTAGATGGCTTTTTAGTTGGCAGCTCGGTTATGGCTGAAGACGATATTGATTTAGCATGTCGACAATTAATATTTGGTCACAATAAAGTGTGTGGTTTAACAAGCCCTGAACATGCCTCGTTTGCAATTAATGCGGGGGCAGAATTTGGCGGACTTATCTTTGCTGAGAAATCACCTAGGTGTATTGATAAAGCACAGGCAAAAGCTATTATCAGTGATAACCCAAGCTTAAAATATGTTGGCGTGTTTGTTAATCATTCGCAAGATACTGTGCTTGAATTCGCACATGAATTGCAATTATCAGCAGTACAATTGCATGGCCAAGAAAGCCAAGAATACATTGATAGTTTAAAAGAAAAGTTGTCTCAACATTGTCAAATATTTAAAGCACTACCTGTTGAAGACAAGGTGCCAGCTATACCCAGTAATGTCGACCATATTGTACTCGACGGTAAAAATGCTGGCAGCGGCCAAGCTTTTAACTGGCAAGCGTTAGCTGATAGCGAGCAAGACTTATCGCGTTGTTTTTTAGCTGGCGGCTTACAACGAGATAATATCACCCAAGCGTGCGGGCAATTGAACAACCATGAATTATTTGGCTTAGATATCAACTCAGGTGTTGAATCTAGCCCAGGCATTAAATGTCGCGAAAAGCTCAATGAAGTTTTCGCCCAAATACGGAATTATTAAGATGTTAAAATCTACAAGTGAAAATCAGCCTAAAAAAACCTTACCGGCCTACTTCGGCGAGTTTGGTGGCATGTTTGTGGGCGAATTGTTAGTGCCTGCTTTAGAACAGTTAGAGCAAGCCTTTATTGAATCGCAAACCGATGAAGTTTTTTTAGCTGAGTTCAACAAACTATTAACCAGTTATGCTGGCCGACCAACGCCACTAACATTGTGTCGTAATATCGTTAAAAACCCATTAGCTAAAATTTACCTAAAGCGTGAAGATTTACTGCACGGTGGCGCACACAAAACCAACCAAGTGTTAGGACAAGCCTTACTTGCCAAGCGCATGGGGAAAACAGAAATAATTGCAGAAACTGGCGCGGGTCAACATGGTGTTGCTACTGCGATAGCCTGCTCGTTATTAGGTTTGAAATGTAAAGTTTATATGGGCGCAGTTGATTGTCAGCGTCAGCAACCGAACGTTTTCCGTATGCAATTAATGGGTGCAGAAGTTATTCCCGTAACAGCTGGTAGCGGTACACTTAAAGATGCGGTGAATGAAGCTTTACGTGATTGGTCAGCAAATTATGAAAACGCGCACTATTTATTAGGCACGGCGGCGGGTCCTCACCCGTTCCCGACGATTGTACGTGAATTTCAAAAAATGATCGGCGAAGAAGCAAAACAACAGTTATTAGCAGAAGAAGGTCGTTTACCTGATTACGTTATTGCCTGTGTTGGGGGTGGCTCAAATGCTATTGGTATGTTTAACGATTTTATCGGCGATGAAAACGTTAAGCTCATCGGTGTTGAAGCTGGCGGTAAAGGCATTAATACCGCACACCACGGTGCAACCTTAGTTGCAGGCACTAAAGGCATGTTACATGGTAACTACACCTACATTATGCAAGACAAGGCTGGACAAATTGAAGAGTCTTACTCAGTATCGGCTGGCCTTGATTACCCTGCGGTAGGTCCACAACACGCACAATTAAAGGATTCTGGTCGTGCTCAATACGTGCCAATTAATGACGATGAAGCATTAGAAGCATTTCAATTGTTAGCGCGTAACGAAGGTATAATTCCGGCTTTAGAGTCATCTCACGCCTTAGCGCATGCTTTAAAAATGGCTGATAAAGTAACCGAGGAAACTATCTTTTTGGTTAATTTATCAGGCCGAGGAGATAAAGATTTAGCGCATGTTAACGCGATTATATCACCCGAGACTGCTGAGAAAAGTAATGTTAAACACAGAGGAGAAGCATAATGAGCCATGCAACTAACATGACTAATGTAAGTACTCGTTATGACCAAGCGTTTGAAAAGCTCGCAGCCAAAAAAGAAGGAGCATTTATTCCTTTTGTGATCATCGGCGATCCAAACCCTGAACAGTCTTTTGAAATAATTAAAACCCTTATTGATGCAGGCGCAGATGCTTTAGAGCTAGGCATACCGTTTTCAGACCCAAGTGCCGACGGTTTAACCATACAAATGGCTGCTCTTCGTGCATTAAAAGCTAATACGAATACCGACATTTGTTTAGATATTTTAGCCAAAGTTCGTGCCTATTCGCCTGACACTCCAATTGGTTTGTTACTTTATGGCAACTTAGTATTTGCTCGCGGTATTAATAATTTTTATCGTGATGTGGCTGCTGCGGGTGTTGACTCAGTGCTAATCGCTGACTTACCCATTCGTGAGAGTGAGCCTTTTAGACAGGCGGCAATTGCCAATAATGTAGCACCTATTTTTATTGCTCCGCCTAATGCCAGTGAAGCAACTTTACAAAAAGTCGCTGATTACGGTTCTGGTTATACTTATGTATTAAGTCGTGTTGGCGTAACAGGTACAGAAACTGAAGCTGAAATGACTGGTCATAAGCTGATTGATATTTTAGACAAACACCAAGCTGCGCCTTCGGTTATTGGTTTTGGTATATCAAAGCCTGAACAAGTAGAAGCGGCATTAGCCACAGGGGCAAAAGGTGCTATTAGTGGCTCTGCTGTGGTCAAAATAATTGAAAATAATCTCGATGATAATGACAAGATGTTAAGCGAATTAGCGAGTTTTGTTAGCGCGATGAAACTGGCGACTAAGCTTTGAATTAGCAGCCTTGAGTTAACAGCTGTCAGTTAAAAGTGGTTCGGTATGAACATAAAAAAGCTCATAAGGTTTAACTTATGAGCTTTTTTATTGCTTCTTAGTTTCTAAATCAATGGCTACTAGCCAGTGATTAAATAATAACTAAGCTGATTTTTTTTCCCAAGTATCACGTAAACCAACGGTACGGTTGAATACGAGTTTACCTGCGGCAGTGTCTTCTGTTGAAATTTTATTATCTAAACAAAAGTACCCTTGGCGTTCAAACTGAAATGCTTGTTCAGGCTTTGCATTAGCTAAATAAGGTTCAACTTTTGCATTACTGATGATAGTTAGTGAGTCAGGGTTAATCACCGAATGAAAGTCTTCTGCTGCACCTGGATTTGGCACCGTAAATAAACGTTCATACAAACGAATTTCTGCATCAAGACTTTGCTCAGCAGAAACCCAATGAATAACACCTTTAGGTTTAGTACCATCAGTAGGATTTTTACCTAAGGTTTCTGGATCGTACTGGCAATAAACCGTAGTCACGTTCCCTTCTGCATCTTTATCACAACGAGTAGCCGTAACAACATAAGCGCCACGTAAGCGAACAGCTTTGTCTAATACTAAACGTTTATATTTCTTGTTAGCTTCTTCACGAAAGTCTTCTGCTTCAATGTAAAGTTCTTTAGAAAAAGGAACAACACGCGAACCATGGCTTTCGTCACTTGGATGATTTTTAACATCAAGGTTTTCAACTTGCCCGTCAGGATAGTTTTCAATCACCAATTTAATAGGGTCTAAAACGGCCATTGCACGTGGAGCATTGTCATTTAAGTCTTCACGAATACAAGCATCTAACACGCTCATTTCGACGGTGTTATCCATTTTAGTTACACCGATACGTTTGGTAAATTCACGCAGTGAACCGGGTGTAAAGCCTTTACGACGGAAACCCGCAATCGTTGGCATACGCGGGTCATCCCAACCATGTACTAACTTATCTTCCACCAAGCTATTTAATTTTCGCTTGCTCATTACGGTATATTCAAGATTTAATCGTGAAAATTCGTATTGATGTGGAATAGTTTCAATCGAGATATTATCGATAACCCAGTCATATAAACGACGGTTGTCCTGAAACTCTAAGGTACACAATGAGTGCGTTACGCCTTCAATGGCGTCAGAAATACAATGAGTAAAATCGTACATTGGATAAATGCACCATTTATCACCTGTTTGGTGATGATGAGCAAATTTAACACGATAAATAATAGGATCACGCATACACATAAAGCTCGATGCCATATCGATTTTAGCGCGCAATGCACACTCACCTTCTTTAAAGTCACCGGCTTTCATTTTTGCAAACAAAGCGAGGTTTTCTTCAACAGAAGTATCACGATAAGGGCTATTTTTACCTGGTTGCTTTAACGTACCACGGTACTCACGCGTTTCTTCACCATTTAAAAAACAAACGTAAGCTAAACCTTTTTCGATAAGCTCAACAGCATAACCATACAAGCGGTCAAAATAATCTGAAGAATAGTGAATATCGCCAGCCCATTCAAAACCTAACCATTTAACGTCTGCTTGAATAGAGTTTACGTAATCAATATCTTCTTTTTCAGGGTTAGTATCATCAAAGCGTAAATTACATAAACCCTGATAATCTTGAGCAACACCAAAATTTAAACAAATAGATTTCGCATGACCAATATGTAAAAAACCATTCGGCTCAGGCGGAAAACGTGTTTGTATTTGACTATGCTTGCCACTAGCTAGATCAGCATCAATAATTTGACGAATAAAATTGGTAGGACGGTTTTCTACTTCCGACATCCACAAAACCCCTAAAATAGTAAAAATTTAAATAAGTTAATTGAAGAGATTATATCAATAGAATTAACCTAAGCGCACCTAAAGAATATAAATTCTCCTATATAAAGCGAAATATAAGTAAACTTACGCTCATTAACGACAACATATTAGGCAGAACAGTCCATTTTACTGAACTTGTGCAACGCCATTGCAAAACAAATTAAAGATTTAGAAAACCATTCACATCAGACCAGTAAATTGTTATGTTATTTATACTTTTTTATTTCCTTAACAGCCTCCTAATGTCTGAAAGTTCATCTTCTAAAGCAACACTCTCGACTCGTAAACTTTCTCTTGAGAATGTGCAGCAATGGCAACAAAAATCTAAGAGTCAAAATACGGTAAACGGCTACTATCGTGCTGGTGCTAAAGACGCCAAACGTATTCATATTTTGCATGGCACCGGTTTCTCTGCAATGACCTTAGCGGTAATGGCATCGCAACTACCAAAAGACTGGTCTATTTGGTTAACAGATGTGCCCGGACATGGTAACTCCACACAGCCATCAACACGTATGCCTGACTGGCAAAAAATGGCTAATACGGTTGCCGATGCTATTTATGAACAAGCCAATGTTAAAGAAAATGGTCCTTTAATAGGTATTGGGCACTCTATGGGGGGTGTTTTAACGTTATTAGCTGCAGTTAAATACCCAGATTTATTCAGCGAAATTATTTTACTCGACCCAGTGTTATTCCAAACTGAGATGATAATAGCGCAACAACTTATGCGAGTAACAGGAGCATGGCGTAGAAGCTCTTTAGTGAAATCAGTCGCTAATCGTACCAATACATGGCCAAGCATTGCTGCAATGAACGAGAGTATTGCCAGTAAAGCCTTTTATAAAACTTGGCATTCGCAAGTGATTAACGATTACTGTGAATTTTCCTCATCGATTAATGCCGATAATACCGTGCAACTGAGTTGTGAGCCAAGCTGGGAAGCTTCAATCTTTGGCTCATACCCAAAAGGCCTTTGGCGGGCGATTTATAACATTAAAGTACCAGTAGAAATATTAGTCGCACATAACAGCTATTTTTTTATACCAAAAGCAGTTAAAAGAGCCGCTAAAATTAATAAAAACATTCAATGGCAAAAGTTTGGTAAAACTCATTGTTTTCCAATGGAGCAGCCGAACGAAACAGCTGAAAAGTTAACGAGTATTATAACCACCAGAAATTGATATAAAAGCATATTACTGATAGGTTAATTATTCTTACTGTGTAAATTTATTATTGTGTTTTTAAATATAACGGCAATCGTCGAAGAGGGTTTTATTGTTGAAATTTTTACTTAGCGTATTGCTCATCTTTTCAATATTTAGCGTAAAAGTAACTGCACTAACTTTAGAAGTAGTTAGTGAACATTGGCCGCCATTTATAATACAAAACCCTGAAAATAGAAACGATATTTCAGGCAGCGTGACAAAAAAAATTAATGATATTTTAGCGCCTTCAGGCATTGATTACACCATTAAAACCTATCCATGGGCGCGTAGTTATTATTTAGCGATGAATAAGCCCAATGTGCTCATTTATTCCATTTATAAAACTAAAGAACGAACGCCCTACTTTGAGTGGTTTTGTCCTATACACGCCAAAACACCCATTAACATATATAAACTAAAAAAGAACAAGGCTGATATCTCTGCGTTAGAAACTTTGGGTGACACAGTTATTGGTGTATTAAGAAGTGATAATAGCCATAATTACATGCTAGAGCATGGCTTCGTCGAAGGTCGAAACTTAATCGTTACTTCGAGTGAAGAAAACAATATAAAAAACTTACTTAATGGAAGAATAGATGCTGTTATTCAATCGAAAGAAAGTTTAATTTATCGCTTACAAGATACAGGTTTTAGCATCGATGACTTAAAAGTAGGTTTTAAGTTACACCCAAACGACAGTACAGAACATTGTATGGCGCTGAGTAAAAGCTCGTCGCCAGAAATGATTTCCACCGTTAAAAAAGCTTTTAACTCTTGGCGAGTTAATCATAATAAAAATAACAACTAATTTAAAATATTAGTAAAATATCATCTTAAATAAAAACAAGGATGTTTAAATGAAAAATTCAATTACCTTTACGTTTTTACCTTTACTATTACTTTGCAATAGTAGCCAAGCAATCGAAATATCTCAGCACTTAAGCACTACAGCAGCACCAATACCTAAAGTTAGAGTTGAACCCAAATATCCTGTCAATGCAGCAAAGAACGGCCGAGAGGGTTGGGCGACTTTTAGTTTCATTATTGAAAAAGACGGTAGCGTTTCTAATGTTATCACTAAAGAAACTTCCGGTAGTGACGACATTACCCTTGCAGCTAAAAAAGCCGTAATGCAATGGCAATACGATCCTGCATTAGAAAATGGTGAGCCAATACAACAGTGTGCAAATAGTGTAATGCTTAACTTTAGAATGCATAAACAAGCGGGAGAATCAGGGGTTACTAGACGTTTTAGACACTTGTACAGTAAAACACAAGCGGCTATAACAGCCAAAGATTATGCTCAAGCCAAAGAGTTATTGGGGCGATTTAACAAAATAAAAAAAATGCACTTATCTGAAAATAACTTTTTACAGTTATTGAGTGCACAATACGCAAATGAAATTGGTGATCCTGCTCTCGAACTTTCGCACTTGAACAAAACCGCATTCCCTATTGAAGCAGGCAATAATCAGCAACTCATATCTACCCTTAAACAAAAATTACTGCTGCAAATAAAACTAAACCACTTAAAAGCTGCATATTACACATTTGAACGTTTGGAAAAACTAGCCGCTGATGAACCTTATTTAGCTGATTATAAAGTACTGCTTGAGCGTATTGATGAGTTTATTCGTTCAGATAAAGATTTAGTGATCAGTGCTGATATTCGTCAAGATGAGTACTGGCATTATGCCTTAGTTCGAAATGAATTTACCTTGACAAACATTACCGGAAAACTCACTAAAATGGATATACGATGTGCAAATAAACGTCACCTTTATTCCATTGAAAACAATAACACTTGGAAAATCCCTGACACTTGGCAACAATGCTATGTCTATGTTTTTGGCGAAAATAACGCTACGTTCAACCTTGTAGAACACCCGTTTAAGGCTTAGGTTAATTCGATGATAATAGCTTAATTTTAAATAAATTTAGTTAATTCGTGCTTTTGCAATTTCAGCTAAAGATGCTGATTGAGTGGCTAAATTTTCTAACTCAACTTCTATTACAGCTTTGGGTAATTTTTTGATCAGCAGTTGCCCTATTTCATTGGCATTATTTTTCGCGGCAAAGATTAGAATATTGCTATTGTCACAACTCACATCTTTAAACACTGCGCGTAATTTTAATCGATTTGACTTCAACAGTTTTCTTAACCGCCCTTTGTCATCAACTGCAATATATTCACAAATATTTTGTGCAACATTAAAACTATAACTTTTCGGAACAAACAGGCTAATCGCAATGACGATTAACAGCATAAAAATATTACATAATAACTTCATAAGTGTTCCTACAATCTGTAAAAGCTTAACTTTTAATAAGTTTAGCCTGCTTTGATAAAAATGTATGAGTATCTTATCTAAAATAAAAATTACCCGTTAATTAATTAAAATGAATAACTAAGGTTAAATTTCCGGTCAATAGTCATATAAAACATAAATATAACTTAACGAGATAAAACATGCTAATACGCTTTTTTTTAATATCCATCGTACTCCTCTCAATAGTATCCTCTGGCGTAAATGCTAAAGGTAATGACGCTAAAGTAATGACATCAGGTTTGAACCACTTGGGTTTAACGGTTAAGGACTTATCAGCCTCAAAAGATTTTTTTGTGAATACTTTAGGGTGGAAAGTTGCAGGTGGTTATCCAGAATACCCATCGGTATTTGTAACTGATGGGCAAATTTTTGTCACCTTATGGCAGACCAAAAATAAACATGACGTTATAGAATTTGATAGAAAAAACAATGTCGGTTTACACCACCTTGCCTTAACGGTAACTAGCGAAAAAATACTTGAGGAGTTACATCAACGCTTTAAATTGTTATCCAATATCGTCATTGAGTTTTCACCTGAACTTAATGGTAAAGGTCCAACGGTTCATATGATAATTCGTGAACCTAGTGGTAATCGAATTGAGTTCGCTTACTCTCCCAAAAAATAAAAAGCACAACTTAACAACCTCGGTGATTTGGTTGTGTATTTTTAGCTATAATTTTGTCAAAAAAAAGCGCAGAGGAACTGCGCTTTTTTAATGAAGCATTAGCATAGGGTAAATTAGAACTGAGCAACAACCTGCTCAACAACCATTTTAATGGCTTTGCTCGGATTATCTTGCTCTGATGTTTTAATGCGTTTTATCGCCCAACCATGCCATACCGGCTGATGGCTTTTAACGTCATACACATCTATCGCCAATTTCCCTTCAGTATAGTTTCGCACACGTGTATCTGAACTAAGACCTATACCACCGTAGTAGCGATGGCCCCATAAAAAATTGGTTCTATACATCAGAGGTAAGGTATCAACTTTTACTTTATCTCTGCTACCCATGGTGTATGAAATAGTAAAATCAGCAGCTTCAGCATCACTGACTAATGCATAACCCTTAGCAATAAAGGCTTGTTCAATCGCGTTATCAATTCTAACTTTCATAACAGGGTTAGCATCAATAGATTCAGCTAAAACCTTTGTCTCATTTAGCCAAGCGAATGTTTTATAATGTGATGTCGTTATTTCACTATTGCGATCAAAGTCAACTCTAGCCTGTTGAGTTGATGTACACCCAGCGATTGCTACAAGTGCTAACATCATGATTAGTTTATTTTTTAGCATAAATCCTTCCTTACAACTTCGATTTGTTTAACTTACCCTACAGGTTATCATAAATACCAAGGTAAACTGTTTAAAAATTTAACGCCATTTGATTGATTTTTTTATTAATTACCATTCAAGATTAATAACAGAGGTGAGTTATTAATTTAAACGCAGTATTTAACTTATTAATACTTTAAACCTTTCCCCAAATCTTTCCTCGCTAACTAAATGACCGGACTAACCTCTACTTTATGACACACAAATATTTAGCTTTTGTACTCCCTATTTTTCATTTGGCTATAATAAAGTTTAAAAACTTATATATATTTTTCAATTTACCATTGACAGTAATAGGTAAACCCCTTAAAACTGTAGGTATTACTTTTACACAATATTTATATATGAACTTAGCTAACACACTTTTTTCTCTCCTCATTCTCGTCTTGGTCTTAAATACCAAGCGTGGACGATATTGTGTGTAAAAATAAAGTAAAAAAATAACAACAATTAACCCTCGCTCTGAAAAGAACGGGGGTTTTTTTATCGCTATTTATACTCATTGACTTAATTAAGAAAGGGATTACATATGACAAAAGAGCTATTCTCAGGTGCTGAGCTGGTAGTAAAAGCCTTATCAGCATTGAAGGTAAAGTATCTATTCGGTTATCCAGGCGGCACCGTACTAGATATTTATGATGCGCTTTTTAGACAAGATGACGTAGAGCATATTCTTGTTCGTCATGAGCAAGCGGCAACTCATATGGCAGACGGTTTTGCCCGAGCAACAGGTGAAGTTGGTGTGGTATTGGCAACATCAGGGCCTGGTGCTACAAACTGTATTACAGGCATAGCCACAGCGTATATGGACTCTATTCCTATGGTGGTGTTATCTGGCCAAGTGCCTACCGGCCTAATTGGTGACGATGCGTTTCAGGAAACCGATATTGTCGGTTGTTCACGTCCAATCGTAAAGCATAGCTTTAATTGCCGAAGTGTTGTTGATATTCCAAATACCATAGCTAAAGCTTTTTATATCGCCAGTACTGGACGCCCAGGTCCTGTGGTTATTGAACTACCTAAAGATATTTTAATGCCGCAGTTTACTGCAGAGTTTGTATTTAATGCCGACGTTAGCATGCGTTCATATAACCCAACAATAAAAGGTCATCATCGCCAAATTAAAAAAGCAGTGCAGGCAATTAAAAAAGCAAAAAGGCTCGTTGTATACTCTGGTGGCGGCATAATCATCGCTAACGCTGCCGAGTTACTAACAACCTTGGTTGAAAAATTAAATGCACCAGTAACCAATACCTTAATGGGTTTAGGCGGCGTATCTGGTTTACATGACAATTTTATCGGAATGTTAGGTATGCACGGCAGTCTAGAAGCGAATAAAGCCATGGCTAATGCTGATGTTATTCTCGCTTTAGGTGCAAGATTTGATGACCGCGTAACGAACAATGTTAAGAAGTTCTGTCCTGATGCCACTATTGTTCATGTTGATATTGACCCCACATCAATTTCAAAAACCATAAACGCACATATTCCGGTTGTTGGTTTAGTCGATATTGTTATTGAGCAGTTACTTGTTGAACTTGAAGAACAACAATTTAGTGTTAACCAAGAAGAAAACCAATTATGGTGGCAACAAATTGAGCAATGGCGCGCAGTTAAAAGTGTGAGTTATGATCAATCTGGCGATAAAATAAAACCCCAACGTGTTATTGAGTCTATGTACAAAGCCACACAAGGCGAAGCTTATGTTTGCTCTGATGTTGGCCAGCATCAAATGTTTGCCGCGCAATACTATCCTTTTGCTAAGCCTCGCCAATGGATAAACTCTGGCGGCTTGGGCACTATGGGTTTTGGTTTACCTGCTGCAATGGGGGTGAAATTAGCTTTTCCTGAAAGCCATGTTATCTGTATTACTGGCGACGGCTCTATTCAAATGAATATACAAGAGCTATCTACTTGTCTGCAATATAACTTACCCGTGGTTATTATCTCACTAAACAATCGATCTTTAGGCATGGTACGTCAATGGCAAGATATGGTTTATGGTGGCCGACACTCTTCTTCGTACATGGAGTCTTTACCCGATTTTGTTAAATTGGCAGAATCTTATGGCCATGTAGGCATGCAAATTAATAACCTTGATGAATTAGATGAAAAGATTAAGGAAGCTTTTTCCATTAAAAACCGATTAGTTTTTGTTGATGTATTAGTCGATGAAAACGAGCATGTATACCCGATGCAAATTCGTACCGGCGCCATTGATGAAATGTGGATTAAAAAAGGAGTAAAAGCATAATGCGAAGAATTTTAGCCGTATTACTAGAGAACGAGGCAGGCTCACTTTCTCGCATTGTTGGGTTATTTTCTCAACGAGCATTTAATATTGAGAGCTTAACGGTTGCACCAACCGAAGACGATACTCTATCTCGCATTACTATTGTGACTAAAGGGAATGACAAGATACTTGAGCAAATAGTAAAGCAAGTTAATAAACTTATTGATGTTATTAAAATTACCGACTTAACAGAACGTAGCCACGTAGAGCGTGAATTACTGTTGATTAAAGTATTGGCGATGAACGAAAAGTCTCGCAGTGAAGTTATGCGTATAACGGATATTTTTAGGGGCTCCATTATTGATATTGGTAAACAAGTCTATACTATTCAATTAACGGGTAATGCCGATAAAATTAATGCCTTTATTTGCACGCTGGCGAATGAAACAGAAATTATAGAGTCAGTAAGGTCAGGCTGTGTGGGTATTGCTCGCGGTGAGAAGGCGCTTAGAATAAAGCAGTAACTTTATAGGATTAACGAATAGGCTTCGCGAATAAGTACCTAGCCTAAAGTTTATCCTTCGACTTACCCGCCTGAAAATAAAATAAAGCCAGCTAAAAGCTGGCTTTATTTTTATCAATATTCGACAGTCGAATAAAAACAGTTTAACTCAATTTAAAAGTAAATCTGCGACGTAAACCTACAAGTGCCAGCAAGAAAATACTACTTAAACCAAAACCTGCACCTCGTCGTTCAACTTTTTCTTCAACAGCACTACAGTTTTCAACTTCACCTGCTATTGGCTGTAAAGTAACCGCGCGAACCACATCTTCAAATAACTGTTCGCCTTTGTCATCAAGCATTAATACGCCCTTTGAATCATGGCGAGGAACTCGAATTAATGCGGTAGCTGAAATTTCATCATCATCATTAATAGCACGTGCTTCGATAATGGTGTAATCAGTTTCACAAGTTAAAAAGTCATTTAAATCAGTAAAAGTTTTGCTGATAGTGTCATAGATAAAAGCATGCGTTCTTCTTGGCGTACTGGTATTGTCGTTATGTGTTTCAACTTCACCTTCACCTACAATTTTACCGCTTTCATTAATTGAGCGAGCTGTACTCGAACTACCAGTAAAGAAATCTGTTGGTAAAATCATTTCCATCGATTCTGCGTTAGTATCAACATGATAGAACTTAGTACGTAAGTTACCATTTACATAGGTAGCAACATGACCTACCGCGATACCCGCGTCATTTATATCATAAGCACGAGAATCAAAATATTTACCATGATCTTCAGTAAAGTCGCTAACTAAACCATTTTTATAAACAACAGCATATAAACTTCTAGCTTCACTTGCGCTTGGGTTAGTTTCATTTTCATCTACCCAACCATGTGCATAGCCAACAGCAACACCTTGGTTATTAATTGCTTGAGCGTAATTAACATACTCGCGAATGTCATCTACATGCGGAGTAACTAATTGCCCTAAAATTTCTGAAGTGATGATACCTTGCTCATCAATGGTCCATTTGATTGCTTCTGTATTATAAATTTCTTCAACAACTTGTTGAACACAAGCTTTAAAAGGCAAATCATCAAGTACGTCAGGATCAGCACAACCACCGGTTTCATCCGCAAAAAAGTCAATAGCATTTTGATCAATACTTGTACTAGCATAACCAACGGCAAAATGAGAATCGCTGATATCTAATATGGCTGACTCTCCGCCAAAACGCTGCTCTTCGGGTAAATCGGTTTCACTCGGCGGAATAATTTCAATAATACTCGCACCACCATCCGAAGAGAAAAAACCACGTGTAGTAAATTCACGTAACCAATAGGTTAATTGCTCATCATTACTATTAGTAAAGTCTACTGGTAAATAAGGTGCTGACGCATTACCGTAAACCCAACCTTCATTAGTTATACCACTAATATATTCTTTAGTTGAGCGGGTATAAATATCAGTGCCAACTAACTTTTCATCAAAAACATTAAAAAGCTCTGTATCACCATTGAAGTTAGTCATGGCATAAATATCGCCAACTTGTTGATACAGGCTATTGCCAGCTCTTGATTGTAAAAAATTAATGACCCAAGAAAGATCGTTCGCTGTTGGGTTACCTGCCCGAAGCGCGGTTTCATCTTCAATATTTTCTAAGTCATGAACACCTTCATGGCTATTCTCAGCTAAGAGAACGATGAAGTTATAATCATCTTCGTCAAGATATTGAAACTGTACAGGAAAATTATATATATCGGTGCCTGAAATAGCAGCTTCACCGTTATTATTTTCTTCTTGTGAATAAGTATATTTTAATGAAGAAACATCACCTTTATCAATAACTTGGTATGTTGCTGCATTAACGGCGGATAATCCTAATGCACTAGTTATACCTAATGCTACAATTGATTTTAAAAATTTGTTCATGTAACTACTAAACTCACTATCGTTATTAATCATCTAATTCTTGCCATCTAGCGTAGGCAACTTCGAGTTTGGACTCACTAATGGCTAACTGGTTCAATATTTTATTACTTTGCTCTGGGCTTTGACTAAAAAAATCAGCTTGATTCACTTTTTCTTGTAACTCTGCAATCAAATTTTCAAGCTTATCGATTTGCCCTGGTAATTCTTCTAACTCTTTTTTTTCTTTGAAAGAATGCTTTTTCTTGGCTGGCATTGCAACTTTGTGTTCAGTTTTACCTGCATTTTCATTTTCTTTAGCTTTAATAATCGGCTTTGCCATGGCTTGACGCTGTTTATCTTTGTGTTCAAGATAACTATCAACATCATCATAACCGCCAACAATTTGTGAGATATGACCGGTTCCATCAAAGTATAAACAACTACTTACACAGTTATTAACAAAGTCACGATCATGGCTGACTAAAATAACCGTTCCTGCATAATTTGCAACGACTTCTTCTAATAGCTCTAATGTTTCTATGTCCAAATCATTGGTTGGTTCATCTAGAATCAATAAGTTACTTGGGCGCAGAAATAAGCGAGCGAGCAACAAGCGATTTTTCTCACCACCTGATAATGCTCTTACTGGCGTACGGGCACGTTTAGGACTGAATAAAAAGTCTTGTAGATAACCTAATACATGTCGTGGCTTACCATTCACTATAACTTCTTGTTTACCTTCGCCAACAATCTCTTGTACAGTTTGCTTAAGATCTAAGGCATCGCGATGTTGGTCAAAATAAGCAACTTCTAGATTAACCCCTGAGCGCATTTTTCCACTTGTGGCTTCAAGATTGCCCATGATCATTTTTATTAAGGTCGATTTACCTGTTCCGTTGGCACCTATAAAAGCAATGCGATCGTTACGTGTAATAAGTAAATCTAAGTTTTTAATAATAACTTTGTCATCAAAAGCGATACTTATATCTTCCGCTTCAAAGACTAACTTGCCTGAACGATCACCTTGCGTAATGTTCATCGTACTTTGATTACGAACTTCACGACGAGCTTGACGTTCACCACGCAATTTCTCAAGTGCTCTTACTCGACCTTCGTTACGTGTGCGTCGGGCTTTTACACCTTGTCTGATCCAAACTTCTTCTTCAGCAAGCTTTTTATCAAATAACGAATTTTGCTGTGACTCTACCTGCAAGTCATGGGCTTTTTGCTCGATATATAAATCATAATTACCTGGGTAACTTTTCAAAATACCTCGGTCAAGATCAATAATACGTGTCGATACGCCCCTGATGAAAGCCCTATCATGACTAATAAACAGTATGGTACCTGCAAAGTCTTTTAAGAATGTTTCTAGCCATAAAACACTTTTAATATCTAAATGGTTAGTAGGCTCATCTAAAAGTAATATATCAGGAGCCGTTACCAATGCTTTCGCTAATGCTAACTTTCGTAACCAACCACCTGAAAGATCGCAAATTTTATCATCAGGATTTAAGGCTAACGTTGTCATCACTTGTTCGATACGCTGCTCGTCCTGCCAAGCGTTAGCCACTTCAAGTTGTTCTTGAATGGTCGCCATTTTAGTGAGGTTTTTTTCTGATGGGTCTTCAGTAACGTCATGAATAATCGCATGATAACGTTTAATTAAATCGGCATTTTCTTTCACGCCTTGAGCTATAAAATCAAACACACTGATATCTGATGACTCTGGTGGATCTTGTTCCAACATAGCTACTTGCATAGTGTTAGATTTAAGTATCTGGCCATCATCTAAAACTTGAAAACCCATTAATACTTTCATTAATGTAGATTTTCCAGCCCCGTTTCTACCGACTAAACAAATTCGTTCGCCTGTTTGTATACTTAAGTCCGTTTTATCAAGGACCTTGTCTTCACCAAAGGCTAATTCACCTTGGGAAATACGAATTAATTCCATAAACTACACTAACTCCAAAATTTGTTTCTGTTCGAATGGCCAAAATAATTTTTCTTGATCTGATACACGCTCTAAAACAGGAATACTGATACGATAAAGCTCAAGTAACTTTTCATCGTCGATAATATCTACCACATCAAGTTCTGCTGCTGGCATAACGGTCATACATAATGCTAAAGCGTCTTCACATAAATGACAGCCTTCGCTGCCATAAAGTTTAAATTTTACCGACATATCAACTAGCCTTGCGGGTGATCAACCAACTATTGTGAATATGTTTATTACGCTGAAAATCTTTATCGCGGGTTTTATCACTTAACTCTTGAACCTTTAATCCTAATGCTGCTATAGCATCAAAATCCATTTTAAAGTTACGTTTATTATTGGTGAAAATTAACTCTCCACCATCAGCTAACGAAGCAACACCATCGGTGATTAAACTAATATGATCACGCTGAACGTCAAAACTTTCTCCCATTCGCTTTGAATTAGAGAACGTAGGTGGGTCAATAAATACCACATCAAATTTTTGCTCATTCTTCTTCAACCACTGCAAACAATCTGCTTGGATAAAGTCATATTTATGACCACTTAGGTTATTCAATACGAAGTTATCTTGCGCCCAACTTAAATAAGTATTAGACATATCAACCGTTGTTACAGTATCGGCACCATGTAATGCCGCTTGCAAAGAAACCGACCCCGTATAGGCAAATAAATTTAACAACGATTTACCGGTAGATTTTTTCGCAACAATTTGACGCGTTTTACGGTGATCTAAGAAAAGCCCGGTATCTAAATAATCCCAGAGGTTAACTTTTAACTTAGCGCCGTATTCATGCACTACCATCGACTTTTTGGTTTGCTCAACACGTTGGTATTGTTCTTTACCTTTTTGCTTTGCGCGCGTTTTAATAATGACTTTGTCAGTAGGAACACCAAGCACTTTGGGGGCAAAATAAACGACTTCTTGTAATCTTTTCGCGACTTTCTCAGGATCAATAATCGCTGGGGCTGTGTATTCATGTATAACTAGGTGATCGCCATATACATCAACAGCGACATTATATTCAGGAATGTCAGCATCATATAAGCGGTAACATTCAATGTTTTCTTGTTTCAGCCAGCTTTTTAAATTCTTTTTATTTTTTAATAAACGATTACCAAAATCTGAATCTTTTTGTTCAAACTCAGCATTAACATTACTGCTCGATACTTGCTTGTCATCTAAATTATAAAGCGCAAATTGGCAATCTAATGGACCATTTTTAAACTTATAGCGTTTTAAAGTTACCATTTTCATCATGGCTAACAATTCAACATTAGCGGTTAAAACAGCGATACGCCAATTAACAAATTGTGCTTTAAACGTTTGCCCTAATAAGGCAAAACTTTCCACTAACTCAGGTAATTCACCTATTCGTTCACCGTATGGTGGGTTAAATAAAATAGTACCCTTTGGACCAAAAGCGTTTTTCATGTCATTGGCATTTTTACAAGAAAACTCGATAAACCTTTGTACGCCTGCATTTTTAGCATTTTGCTGTGCAGTTTTTAAAACTCGGCTATCAAGGTCAACACCGAACACTTTAGCTTTAAGTTGTGTTAAACCAACATGAGATTGCTCAATGGCGGCAGACTTGGCAGCTTTCCAAGCATCAGCTTGATGTCCTAACCAAAAATCAAAGCCCCATTGTGCTCTATCAATACCTGGCGCATAACCGGCAGCCATTAGTACCGCTTCGATAACTATCGTGCCCGAACCACACATAGGATCAACTAAAGGTTTAGTTGTATCATCTAACCAACCAGAACGCGTGATGATGGCAGCCGCTAAATGCTCTTTTAATGGTGCAGCACCAGAATGCTCACGGTAACCACGTTTAAATAAACTACGACCAGAGAAGTCTAAATAAATAACTACTTTTTGCTTTAATAAGCGCGCTTGAAAACTTATCTGTGGAGTAGATTTATCTACTGACGGACGTTCCTGGTTTAAATCACGAAAATGGTCAACAACAGCATCTTTAACTGTTAAAGCACCAAACTGACTGTTTCGAATTTCATCACTAGTACCAACAAAGTCAATCGCGAAGGTACTATCAACAGAAAATAGTTCCGACCAGTTAATCGACTTCGCTACAGCATAAAGTTCGTCTTTATTAACTGCATCACCTTCGCCCAACTTTAAGAGTATGCGAGTTGATAAGCGAGAGCGCAGACAAATATGGTAGGCATGCTCGATAGTTGAGGTAAAATAAACGCCTTCAGGCTTTTGAACAACTTGTTCGGCTTTCAAATCTTTAAGTTCTTGCGCCAGTAATATTTCTATACCTGGAGAGGTTAATGCTAAAAATTGCTGCATATAGGTTTTCCAATCTAATTTATGCCGCGATTATAAACAAAGACACGTTCTACTTATAGGCATTTTACAAATTAGCGCCAACTATCTCTGAAGTTATGCTGTTTTATTTCAAATTTAGTCAATTTTCAGCTAATTGTCTGAATTACGAGTCATTCAAGAGTAAAAAAACAGCAACTATAAAATAAATCAAATTAATACCTAAAATAAACTTAAAACAGGTTGCAAATCAGCTGATGTATCCTTATTATACGCCTCGCTTTCAGGTAGCAAGTAATTGCCACCTAGCAGCATTCTTCAAGCTAGAATTAAAACAGGCCAATCGGACGCGGGATGGAGCAGTCTGGTAGCTCGTCGGGCTCATAACCCGAAGGTCGTAGGTTCAAATCCTGCTCCCGCAACCAATTCTTAAGTTTGAATTAAAATAACTTAGCTTGTCTAGCTTATTAGACTATTCCCATGCTTGATTCAGCAGTCTAAAAGTTCAATTCGTCGGTCTACTCTTTATAACTAGCCAAAGATAGCAAGTTCAAATCCTACTCTCACAACCAATTCTCTGATTTAATTATTTTAATTAATACATTAGCTTTTTAATAAAAAACATAATTCAAATAATCAAAACAACCTCAATAATTCAAATAATCTAACCTTATTATAAATAAGAATAATTGATAGTTTAAACTTCAAACTTCTCTTAAATACTTAATCAAAACTAATACCAATTTGATTAAGTAACTTGGTATAAATCCCCTCTTGTGTCTATCTCGTGACAAACTCAATAACATGGCAATTATTCTCATTTTAAAATATATAACTTTTATCTAAGTTTAGACCTTCACTATAATTAAACACTTGGAATAACCTCGAATAAAATAATACGAAAACGGGTCAATATTTTACATTAACTTACCTTAGCTGGATAATTACATGAGTTATGCCACCCTATTACATCAAAATGCCAGGTATTATCATCTAAAACTGGCACCCAACAACATTAACTCTGACCATTCAGTTGCATTCGGTTTGCCGCTAATAAATTAAGTTCATTCTGTGCTTAGCTAATATTGGCTTTTTTCACTAGCGACAACTCTTCCGACTTTGCGGTCGTAACGATTATTACTAAGAACGATCACTACTGCCACAAACCTGACCTAATTCACTGGTCAAGCCATCCATGTTTTATGTTCACTTTGATACGATAGCTGACATAAGCCTTGACTTATCTAACTGCAACAATTTCGATAATTATTCGTAACAAGGATAGATTTTGTATGGATGACTTTTTGTTAAAAACTATAAAAACCACACCAGTAGTGCTGAATAATCAGTTAAGTATCTGAAGGCTTTTACATGTGTGGCATAACAAAGGATTAATAATCCTATGGTTAGGTTTATACGATTAAAATCACTGTTAATAAAGCAATAGGTGTCGAAATTTTTACAGTAAAAAATTACCAATCACCAGAAACAAAAAAACACCAATCATGACAATTGATGTTTTCTCTAATCTAAGAGTAAAACTAAATTAAGATTGTTTCTTAAATCGACGTGATGCTAAACCAATCATTCCTAATGCAAAAATAGCAAGTGTAGATGGTTCTGGAACTGCATTTACAGCTGGTGTTGTATCTATATTAAATGTATACATATCGCTATTATACATAGCCATAAAATCAACAGTTACAGAATCATTAGTAAAAGAGAGCAATGTATTACTATTTCCACCAATTGAATTGAAGCTGTCTAATATCACGTTCGAAATATTAAGTTGTGGACCAATCCAATCGAAATCAGAAATAGTGATACTAAGTAAATCGATAGACCCAGATATATTGCCACCTTGATCAGGTCTTGTTGTTTCAGTCCAGCCCAGAGAAAAACCAGAATCGAACACATCAACAGTCAAATTCCAATCCTGACGAAAAACGTCTGTAGCATTTGCAGTCAAATCAACACCTAGTCCGACCACACCAGTCCCAAAATCATTATTGACAGTGAATACAGAGCTACCGTTGATAGTGGCCTCAACAGAATCACCAATCAAGGTTGCGTTTGAAGAGAACGAAAGCCCTGAAATTAAAACTAATCCGATTTTTAGGTAACGATTAATCATAGTATACTTCTCTATATTTTATTGTTAATAATATCTACTGACTAAGCAAAATACACGCCACAAACTCAACCCGTTGATTTTTAAAAAGTATAATTAATTTTCAGACGTAATTTAGAGAGCATCCTCATAAATTGTAAAGAATGCTGACACACCTATTTAGAAAAAATTAATACTTTAATTTCATAGTGTGATAAATATAAATAAGTTACGTACCACTAAGTAGATAGAGTTGCTTCTATACAACCTCATTGCTCAGTTTACTATCTAGTCTATTATAGAGTGCGAAAGGTCAGAGGCAACAATGAGCTTAAACCCATCTCTCAGCCGATGATAAATTCTTGGCTAATATTCTTCTAAATATGATCAAGGACGAACAAAAGCTAATGTCCGCAATTGGCTACTTGTTACCCCAAAGAATAATCAGTAGCTATCGTCAGAAAAGATACGAAAGCGGACGTTCCCCACAGATATAAATACGCATTGTTTGACTATAAATATAACCAATTAATCGAATAACCTGACTGGCAAAAAAGCCAACACAGCGGTCATTCGTCATCAAATAGTTAATGCTAACTGAGGACATCAGCAAAATAAAAAAAGAGATACTTTTTCTAATGATTAAGTTATCTATCAATAGGGCTAAGAGTCCCTGATGAATGCTGACCAATTACATGAGTATAGATTTGAGTAGTCTTCAAATCATTATGGCCAAGTAATTCTTGTACCGTTCTAATATCAGCTCCATTTAACAGCAACTGAGTCGCAAAACTGTGTCTGAAAGTATGTGCTGTTACATGCTTTCTAATATCAGTTTTCACAACGGCAGATCTCAGAGCTTTGGTTAATGAGGTCCAATGCAAGTGATGACGACAAAAATAACCACCCGTTGGATGCTTACATCTCACGGTTGAGGGAAATAAATATTGCCACTTAAACTGAGTAATTGCTTTTGGGTATTTGCGTGATAATCCTGAAGGCAAACTCGTTTTACCTTCTCCTTCAGCTAAATCTTTACTATGCAAGTCTTCGACTTTGTCTATTTGGGCCTTGAGTGGCTCTATGAGTATTTTAGGCAATAGAGTCATTCTGTCTTTAGCTCCTTTCCCCCTAAAAACGTAAATTGAATTACCGTCAAAATCGATATCTTTTATACGCAACCTCAATAGTTCCGCTTTTCTTAATCCACACCCGTATAACAAGCTGAACATGAGGTGGTACGGAGGCTTTAACTCTTTGATAATCTCAGTAGCCTCTTGGTTTGATAATACCATTGGCACCCTAGTTGGCGCTTTAGCCCTAACCGTATCAGATAAGAGGGTTAGTTCTCTTTTGAATACATGCTTGTACATGAAAACAATTGAGCATAGCGCTAAGTTTTGGGTTGAAGACGTTACTTGCCTATCAACAGCTAAGTAAGTGAGATAATTACTTACTTCTTGCTCTCCCATATCTTTGGGGTGTCGCTTTTGGTTAAAAAGAATGAAGCGTTTAATCCAAAGCAAATACGCTTTTTCAGTTTGGATACTGTAATGTTTTGTACGAAGGATATTACGGATACTTTCAAGAAAAGGCGATGTAGACATTATTACCAACCTGTAGCTGTGTTTATATACAGCTATAGGTTTCAATTAAATAAAGATCAAATCTTTTATCAAATGGATATTACTGAGAAGTCTCAGTAAATGACCAAAATCCTGATATATCATTAAAATTTCAAGTTATCTTGCTGAATACAAACGTTTTTTAGTTTTTTGTGTTGACAGGATATTACTGAGACTTCTCAGTAATATCCGAACACAATAAGTTTTGGTTAAATTAATCTTTCTAATTTATTGAAATTGTGGAATATTAAGTGATAATTATTAAAAATTATGGAACGGACATTACTGAGAAGTCTCCATAATAAGCTGTTATGTGTAAAGGAGAAGCTTGGTGTATTTAAATGTTGCTATCGTATTTTTAATATTAGTATCCTTTTCTTCTCATGCATGTAAATGCGAAGGTCTTGAACTAATTGAGGCATTCGAAAACTCTAAATCAGTTATGTTTGTGGAAGTTACTCAGCTATCCCTCAAGGAAGTAAAAGACGATAGAGGAGTGGATGTCGTAAATAGAAAACTCATTAAAGCAAAGTTCAATGTTATAGAGAGTTTTAAAGCTGCTCATTTAGTTAGCTCTGTTGTAACTTCGTCTGGAAATTGCGGGATCCACTTATATCCAGGTCAAAAATTTGTTCTATTCGTTCCAAGCACAAGCTATTTTGATAATTATGTCTCAACTTGTACTGGTTCATATGGTTACAGAGAGTATTTAGATTTTGATGATAAGCGGTTCAAAAAGCTCAAAGAGTTTACACATAACAACACGCCCTGAGGTGGACAACTAGTAAAATTTAGCTATTTAT
>TARA_R110000765_G_scaffold55677_1_pt1 | contig 25705 bp, 36 predicted proteins | sample TARA_R110000765 | Tara Oceans TARA_R110000765 (sample SAMEA4398168) | marine metagenome | biome: Polar Biome; feature: [MES] marine water layer (ENVO:01000295) within the mesopelagic zone...; material: water (ENVO:00002006), including particulate matter (ENVO:01000060) such as...... | reverse complement strand
GTACAGCATCATATGGAGAATACGGTACAAATTCCAACTAAACTAGAGGCAGAACCTAATATTGCACTTACTTTTAATGAGGGGCACAGCTGATACATTTTGAAGTCTCGGAGGATTGTTTTTTATTTTCCGAGACTACTTATATATAGAACAACGCCACAAGATGGGTTGTTTGAATTTAATTGTTTAACTAAAAATTAATAAAGTGAAAAACGTAACACCGTCTGTGCTAAACAGACACAGAAATGCATTTGTCGATTCTTTCGATTCGATCTTCGACAAATTAATCCAAACAAACTTCCCAACATTTGCTTCAGAATTCGGAGTAGATATATTTGCAAAGGGAGCTTATCCAAAAGTTAACATCACCGATTTTGATCACCAAGTAGTGATTACAGCAGAAGTAGCTGGACTATCTAAGGAAGATGTTGATATCACAGTAAAAGAAGGAGTACTAACAATAAGTGGTGCGAGAGTGGAACAAGACTCTCCAGAAGGAGGTACTATTGTTCACAGAGAATTGAAGAAGAGCTCTTTTAAGAGAAGCTGGACAATCAATCCTGACGTACTAGACGCTACAAAGGCTACAGCAAAGTTTACTAATGGAATTTTAGATCTAACAATTCCTAAGTTAAAACCAAAGAAAGAAGTTTCTCACAAGATAGAGATACAATAAGTTGCATTATTCAATATAATTCCTTATATTGTTATTTATAAACCAAAACACAAACCGTTACATGACAGAACAGTTAAAACCGATTGGTGATAAGCTAATATGCTTACCAATTGAGCAAGAAGAAAGAAGCGCAGGAGGTATCTACCTACCTGACGTTGACGACAAGAAGTCGTTAAAAGCAAAAGTAGTAGCTGCTGGACCAGGATTCTGGGCAGGAACAGATATGTTCATTACAACAACCCTAAAGCCGGGAGATACGGTTATGTATCAGAGATTCTCAGCACAGACAGTTGAGTTCGATGATACCGAGTATCACGTAATACAAGAAAGAGATATTATAACTAAAATAGAAGATAAGAAATGAGTAAGACAAAAGTTTTAGAATTCGGAATGGAAGGTCGAGAAAAGATCAAGAAGGGTGTTAACAAACTAGCATCAGCGGTACAATCAACACTAGGACCATGTGGTAGAAATGTAATAATCGAAAAAGAGCACGGACCACCTACCGTAACAAAGGATGGTGTATCTGTTGCTAAAGAGATTAAACTAAAAGATCCAGTTGAGAATATTGGAGCAGAAGTTATTAAAGAAGTTTCTATGAGAGCTGCTAAGAAAGCAGGAGACGGAACTACTACCGCTACGGTATTAGCAGCTTCTATGTACAATGAGGGATTGAAAGCAGTAGCATCAGGTCTTAATATTGTAGAAGTTAAGAGAGGAATGGACCAAGCATCTGCTGCAGTAATTAAAGCTGTTAGAGGAAAGGCTAGTGATGTTGTAACTAATGATGAAATCAAACAAATCGCAACAATCTCAGCTAACAACGACTCAAGCATTGGGACTATTATTGCCGAAGCTATGGATAGCGTTGGAAAGGATGGAGTGATCCAGGTACAAGAGAGTAGAACAGCTGAAACTAGTTTAGAGATAGTTGAGGGTATGCAATTGGATAGAGGATTTATTTCTCCTTACTTTGTAACAGATAACGACTCTATGACAGCTACGTTAGAGAATCCATTAATCTTATTATGCGACAAGAAGATTAGTAACATTAAGGAGATTCTAAACTTACTAGAAACTTGTAGCAAACAAAATAAGCCATTATTACTTATTGCGGATGACGTTGATGGAGAGGCTTTAGCTGCAATGATTGTTAACAAGAGTAGAGGTATCCTAAACGTATGTGCTGTAAAAGCTCCAGGATTTGGAGACAGAAAGCTGCAGAATTTAGAAGATATTGCACTACTTACGGGAGCTGAGGTAGTTAGTACTCAGAAGGGTATGAAACTAGAAAAATTATCATCTAGTATGTTAGGAACAGCTCGTACTGTTAAGGTAAGCCAGACAGAAACTGTAATCGTAGACGGTGGTGGAGATACAGAAGCAATTCAAGAAAGAGTAGCTCAGATCACATCACAATACGAAGAAGCACCAAGTGATTACGAAAAGCAAATGCTACAAGAGCGTATGAGTAAGTTGATCGGAGGTGTGGCAGTTATTCATATTGGAGCGCCAACAGAGTTAGAGCTTAAAGAGAAGGTAGATAGAGTCGACGATGCTTTATCAGCAACAAGAGCTGCTGTAGAAGAGGGTATTGTTCCTGGAGGAGGATTGTGTTTGTTAAGAGCATCGCAGGATATTAATCCGGATGACTTTGAGATTACACATCCAGATCAAAAAGCTGGTCAACTTATAGTATTGACGGCGTGTCATAAACCTTTCTATGCTATACTAGAGAATGCAGGAAAATCAGCTCCTGAGATCTTATTAGGTATATCAGAAGCTGGTGTTGATGGATACAATGCTAGAACTGGAGAATTTGTTAATATGCTAGAGGCTGGGATTATTGATCCTGCCAAAGTGACTATGACAGCTTTAGAGTTAGCTACATCAGCAGCTGGAACATTACTAAGCACTGAGTGTGTAGTTAGTATTGATCCAAATCAACCAGAAGACAAAGGAAACACTAACCAACAATACATGATGTAATGGAAGGAGTGGACTTAAGCAATAGTACTCCTTATGTTTGTGAGAAGTGCGGTCACGATACTTTTGTGACTGCCTTCAAGCTAAGGACAGTATCGGCACTAATGTCGCCAACTGGAGACTCAATGATGGTACCTATACAAGTATTTGCTTGTGTAGATTGTGGCCACATTAATGAAGAATTCTTACCTAAGGATTTGCCAGAGGATGAAAATGGACTGACTTTAAGTTAGTTTTATTACAAAGATGGATTCAATTCCATGTAAGTTACATATTGTGCAATTATCCTACACAATTAATTAAGGAGGTCTTCGGACCTCTTTAGTTTTTTTAACAAGTTTTTACTTGCTTAATCGAATTTAATTGCGTATATTTAGGTATAAAGAAAAAGTTATGGCAGGAAATAAAATATCGTATTCGCAGTTTTCAATGTACATGAAGTGTCCTAAGCAATGGGAGCAGGAGTATGTACTAAACAAGAGAGTATTCTCACAAAGCATTCATACAATTTTCGGAACCTCGATGCATGAGGTGATTCAAGATTGGCTAGCCGTTTGCTACAATAAGACAGTAAAAGAAGCTGATCAGATGGATCTTAATGAAAACTTGAAACAAAAGCTGGCAATGCATTACGGTAATGCTGTAAAGCAAACCGGTGAACACTTCTCAACAGCACAAGAGTTGCATGAGTTTTGGTTAGATGGAGTAGCATCGTTAGACTATCTTAAACGTAAGAGATCGGTGTACTTCCCAACAAAGCAGCATGAGCTGATTGGAATAGAAGTAGAATTAAATTTACCACTAACAAAAGGTATAATCTTTAGAGGTTTTATTGATCTAATGATTAAGGATAATCGAGATGGAAGAGTCAAGATTATTGACCTTAAAACGTCTACAATGGGATGGAATAAGTGGCAGAAGGCTGATAAAACTAAAACAGCACAACTACTATTATACAAAGAGTTTTATGCAAAGCAGCTAGAGATGGATGTAGAGTTGATAGATGTTGAGTATGTCATACTGAGAAGAAAGATAAACGAAGACTCAGACTTTCCTATGAAGAGAATACAACTATTCTCACCAGCTAACGGTAAGCCTTCCCGTAATAAAGTAGGCGTACAACTGCAAGAGTTTATTGACAATTGTTTCGATGAAGTAGGTGATTATAATACAGAAAGAAAGTACGAAGCAAGAACTACTAGTGCATGCAGGTATTGTAAGTATGCAAAAGATGAGAGTATATGTCCAAAGAAGGAGAGAGTTAAGATTAAGAAGTGAGTGAGTTTACGACAGAAACCTCAATCAGTAGAATAGGGACACTAAACTCACAGCTAGTATCTAGCGCTACTCGAGTATACAACTCTTGTATAAAGGATAATATTCCTATCCACATAACGTGGGCTAGACGATCAAACGAGGTTCAAGAGGTAATATTCAAATACGGAAGAACTGTTCCTGGTAATGTGCTAACAACAAATAGACCTGGATATAGTGCTCATAACTACGGACTAGCTTTGGACTTTTGTTTTTTCTATGATAACAAGATGCAGACTTGGGAGGAGGTTCAGAATCACGATTGGTGGAGATGGATGTGGATTAAGGTTATTAAGAAGTTTGAGGATGAAGGATGGGAGACTGGGTTTAGGTGGGAATACAACTATGAGCCAGGACATGTACAGAATTTATTAAGTAAAACAATAGGTGAGTGGCAAATACAAAATTATGATTAAACTAGGGATCACCGGAACAACTACATTCGAAAATAGGAGAAAGATTAAGAATATGATATTCACTATCAAACAAAACCTAGGAGATGAAGTTATGTTTGTTGGGATAGGTGATAAAGCTGGAGCGGATAGACATATTCGTAGGTATGTATTAGAATTAGATTGTAAGTACCAAGAAGCTAATCTACCTCACACTTCACAAACCCTCTACAGTATTATGCACAAAAACTTCTACGCAAAGCCTTACAATGTTAAAAACTTCTTTTTACGCAACAACACCTTTGCTAGGTACGTGGATAAGCTGATTGTATTCGATGATTCAAAAGGTACAGATAGAAAAATAGTAAACTTGTCCAAAGCACTAAACAAGTGCAAAAAAAAAATTGTTGTTGTTAATTAGAGACTATTTATAAGTATGAAAGATTCTTTAAAAAAGAGCATGGCAGAAATGTGCAACTATATGATCGAAAACGGTCTTAGATGCGAGTCAATGCCTAAGGTTAAGCTGAGTAATAAGTTACACGAAGGACCTGCCTGCCTACACCCAACTGGACACTATGAGCCAGTAAATCAGACTATCACACTGTACACAAACGGAAGACATGAGAAGGATATACTTAAGACATTAGCTCACGAGATGATCCATCATGAACAAAACTTAAGAGGTGATTTAGATGAAGAGAAGATGGTAGAGGCTGGAGAAGGTTACACTCAAACTAATGAGTATCTTCGAGAAATAGAAAGAGAAGCATACGAACGAAGTGCAATGCTCGTTAGAGATTGGACAGATAACAAAAAGAGCTCAGATGAATCAGTTAATGAAGCTATAGCGGGTAAAGTGCTAAACAAAGGAGATACTGTGTATGCAATAGATCCAACGGGTCACGGTACATTTAATGTGTTGGTAGTAAAATTGCATTTTGCAGATAGTAACAAAGATGAATATGCTGGTACAATCATTGATGTTGAATTGAATGAAAAGGAACATCGTAATATATCACAACTTCCAAAAGATAAAAATAGATGGATTGGTAAGCACTTCTATTCAGATGATGGTATTGGCGTGTATAGTGAATTTCCAGAAAGACTAAAAAAATAAAACAAAACAATGAAATTAGTAAATTTATTACAAGAACGAGAAGGAGCAAGCTTTCCAGAAGGATACTTTAAAGCAAATGATAAGTTTGTGCTATCACCTGGAGGTGGTTGGTCAATGACTTTTCATAAAGACTCAATTATTAAGATTGAAGAACTGATGGAAAGAGGCGGCGGTAAAATGATCATGTCCTCATGGAACGCAATTAAGCAGGAGTGGGTTAATAGACATCCACCGTTTAGTGACTTATCGTCACTCGAACCTAATGCTCCTTTTGACTTGGCAAGGTTTGGAGCACGTGGCGGTGATATGTTAAAAACATTCACAAACGCTACTACAGAAATAAGTAAAAGTCAAGCAGAATCTGAAGCTAAGAATATGGTAGCTGAGAAAACCCTTAAAGTTAGAGATGCTATTAAGCTACTACAGAAGATGCAAGGATCCGATAAAGTAAAAATAACAATGATAAAGTAGCAAAAACAGATAATAAAAAACAAACAACAATGAACAAAGATTTAGAATCATTGATATCATACTTATTACACTCAGTAAACCAAACACACGTATTTCACTTACAAACAAAGTCGTATGCTGAGCATATGGCCTTAGGAGCGTACTACGATGGAGTATCGGATCTGCTGGATGGTTTAGTAGAAGGTTACCAAGGTAAACATGATATAATCAAACAGTACGATAACTTTAAATTAGAATCTTATACGGGGAAACCTCAGCTTGAGACTTACTTTAAAGCACTATCCACTAAAGTAGAACAGACGCACTCAAAGGTAAAAGAAACTTTTATCCAAAACCAATTAGATACAATTGACGAGTTAATCAATTCAACATTATATAAAATCAGATTCTTAGGATAAAAAATTGCAAAAACGGATAAAAAGTAGTATAGTTAGAGCAAGTAAGTTATAAAACACAACAGACACAAATGAAAAAAGGTTACATTGAAAAGTCTAAGAGGAAGAATATTCTCTTCTTAGCGGATGATTGTAGAATTCCATCTGGAATTGGAACTATGACAAGGGAAATTATGGTAGGAAACTCCCATAGATTTAACTTCGTTCAACTAGGAGCAGCTATTAATCACCCAGAAGAGGGTCAAATATTCGATCTATCTCACGACGTAAATAAGCAAAACGGTATAGATGACAGTAGCGTCATCGTGTATCCATTCAATGGTTACGGTAATCCAGATGTAGTAAGACAACTTATCGAGAAACACGATATAGATGCTATTATTCACTTTACAGATCCTAGATATTGGATTTGGTTATACCGTATGTCTTCTGAGTTAAGACAAAAAATGCCTATATTCTATTACCACATATGGGATGATCTTCCAGCACCACACTACAACCAACCATATTATGCTAGTTGTGATTTACTAATGGGTATCAGTAAGCAGTCCGATAACATTGCTAAACTAGTATTAGGTGATGGTAATTATATTGATTTAGATAATGCGCCAACTCCTACAGCTGTTAGCGAACCATTACCTAAAACTACTTTCATTCCACACGGAATTAATACCGATCTATTCTACCCACTCGACAAAGATAACGTAAGAGTGCAAGCTATGAGAAAGCGTCTATTTGGTGACGATGATGTTGAGTTTGTGATGCTACATAATAATAGAAACATCAGAAGAAAGATGACCTCAGATGTTATTCTATCATTCAAGTTTATGTATAGTGATATGCTAAAAGAGGATGGTAATAGTGATAGAGCAGATAAGCTAAGATTGCTACTTCATACAAACAGTATCGATGATAATGGAACAAACCTAAAAGCAGTAATATCGGATTTATGTCCGGAAATAGAACACTTAGTGGTGATTACGGACCTTAAGTTTTCTTCTGAAGAGTTGAATGCAATGTACAACTTATCGGATGTGGTGCTTAATATTGCATCCAATGAAGGATGGGGACTAAGTAGTACAGAGGCTATGATTACTGGAACACCGATTATCAATAACGTGACTGGAGGGCTTCAGGATCAGTGTAGGTTTGAGACAGAGGATGGTAGTTGGATTAAGTTCGATAAAGACTTTGCTAGTAATCACGGAAAGGTGTTTACTAAACACGGAGAGTGGGTTAAACCAGTATATCCAGCATCAGTCAGCTTACAAGGTTCAGTACCAACTCCATACATATTCGATGATAGGTGTAATTCTAGAGATGTATCTACTGTTATGAGAGAGTGGTATGATACACCAAAGAAGGAGAGAGAGCAGAGAGGAATGAAAGGAAGGGAATGGGCAATGTCCGATGAAGCTAAGTTTACAGCAGAACATATGTGCAACTCAATCGGTAATGCTATAGATACGGTGTTAGATAATTGGAAACCGCTTCCTAGATTTACAACACACAATGTGCAGCAGGAGATAGAGAATAATAAAATAAAACACACAGGAATTTCAATATAAAGTTATGAGCAAACCAGTATTACTATTAATGGCTCCCGTGAATACGGTATCCGGTTACGGAGCTAGATCGAGAGACATAGCCCATTCGATTATCAATTCAGATAAATACGATGTAAAGATATGGCCAACTAGGTGGGGATCAACACCACAAAACTATCTAAACGATCAATACGATTACGATAAGAAGATTATAGATAGACTACTAACAAACCCTAACCTACCAACCCAACCTGAGGTTTTTGTGCAGATCACTGTACCTAACGAGTTTCAGCAATTAGGGAAGTACAATATCGGAATTACAGCTGGAATTGAAACTACATTAGCATCTGCTCCGTGGATTGAGGGATGCAATCGAATGGATCTTATATTAACATCATCTGAGCATTCTAAGAAGGTTTTATCAGAAAGTGTATGGCAGAAGGTTGATGAGAAGACAAAACAACCAGTAGCTAATATTCAATTAGAGAAACCTATTGAAGTTTTGTTTGAAGGAGTTGATCCTACAGTATACCATAAAACAAATGAGCTACATAAGAGTGTAGTAGATCAATTAGAACAAGTAGTGGAGCCATTTGCTTTCTTATTTGTAGGGCATTGGTTGAAGGGAGATTTTGGTGAAGATAGAAAGAACATCTCTGCTATGGTTAAGGTATTCTTGGAAACCTTTAAAAACAAAGGAAAGACTAAGAGACCGGCTTTAATATTAAAAACATCTACATCTGACTTCTCTCCCTTAGACAAGAAAGAGATAATCAATAAGATAAAACAAATATACGATTCAGTGGAGGGTGGACTTAGACCATTACCCAACGTGTACTTTGTGCATGGTGACTTAACCAATGAAGAAATGAACTCACTGTACAACCACCCAAAGGTGAGAGCTCATATCACATTCACTAAAGGAGAGGGGTATGGAAGACCATTAGCAGAAGCTAGTTTATCTGAAAAACCTATTATAGCACCAACGTGGGGTGGACATGTGGATTTTGTAAAACATTCTATACAGCTTCCAGGAACACTAACAAACGTACACCCATCAGCAGCTTGGGAGAATGTGATATTAACTGAATCAAAATGGTTCTCAGTTGACTTAGCACAAGCTAGTGCAGCAATGAAGTATGTTGCAGACAATAAGAATAAAAGAGATATTCAGGTTTTAGGAAAAAGACAAGCTAGCAACATTACTAAGAGCTTTCTATTGGACCACATGGAAAGTAAGATAAACAAAATACTAGACGAGCGTGTACCAAACTTTCCAAAACAAGTAGAGTTAGCTCTTCCTAAATTAAAAAAATTATCATTACCTAAATTAAATAAAATAAAATAATGCAAAACGAAGGACAACAATTAATCAAATTTTTTGTAATCACATACACAAGCTGGACTCATACAAGATTCATACAAGACTTTACAGCAGGTGAGGTGCAGTTTGCTCAGCAAGTGATTCAAAACGAAGAAGTATATGGTCAGCTACAAGTGAGAGCATCAGTAGACTATTATAACAAACTTAAACAACTACTAAACAGTAATACAGATTTATCATTTAACCTAGAATATGCACCAGTCTCAGCCAAGTAAAATAGTATGTAAGCATTGTGGTGACCACAGTTGCTTCGAAGAAGAAACACAAAACAAAGAGGGAGATTTAGCTAAAAGCTATATGTGCACAAGTTGTGGATACACCACAACCACCCTCAACAAAGAGGGAAGCGATGTAGTGAAGGGTTACGAAGAAACAACAGCTCAAATCATAAAAGACCTAAGGTGGGTTGATGACGAGGAGTTGGTGTGGTACCCAATTGTACTAAACTTCCCATCTGTAGGAATCATATTCCCACAAGGAACAAGTAAAAACAATTGGACATGGGTAACTGCTCCAGCTACTCTTATTCCAGAAGAAGATAAAGAAAAATATCCAATTCCGGGAGTAGAGGGAGAGTTTTATAAAAAGAAGGTGGACATGTCACAACAGAAGGAGTTTGCTCCTCATCAATTTTATGATGCATGCAAACAAGTAGGATTTATAATTAGCGAAGATCTTGTATAATTGAGATAAAAACCCTATATTATAGTTATGAAATTAAGTTATGCAATCACGGTATGTAATGAGTTTCTTGAAATACAGAAACTTCTTGCTCTCCTTCTTAAGAATAAAAGAGCACAAGATGAGATCGTAGTGCTGTATGATTCCAATAATGGAGATCCAGAGATAGAGGCTTTTCTAAGAAGCTTCGTAAACCCGGGATCGTTTAACTGGCACAAAGGTTCATTTAAAGGGCACTTTGCAGATTGGAAGAATCACCTCACATCACTGTGTACTGGAGATTATATATTCCAGATAGATGCTGATGAGTTGCCTAGTGAAGATCTCATGAACGACTTACCAACAATTATAGAACACAACCCTGGTATAGATGTACTATTGGTGCCTAGGGAGAACTATGTTACTGGCTTAACCGAGGACCATATAAAGCAGTGGGGATGGAGGTTAGATGAGAAGGATAGAGTTAACTGGCCAGATCTCCAATGGAGAGTGTATAGAAAATGCAAAGAAGTTAAGTGGATCAATAAAGTCCATGAGAAGTTGGATGGCTATCAAGTATACACCCACCTACCGATAGAACCTAGGTACAGCTTACAGCACGCTAAGACGATAAAAAAGCAAGAAAAACAAAATAAATACTACGATACGTTATGATAAAAGATAGTCCTCTAACGCATTGTATATCTACATACAACAATCTACCCTACCTTAAGATTGCAATAGAGTCTGTAAGAAAAAACTCTTATTACAAGTTTGCACCATTCATCATTCACGCAGAAAACTGCACAGATGGTACAAATGAGTGGTTAAAGCAGAATGGCGACAAGTATGGTTTGGATTACTACATAGACATACACACTGACAAACCTAAAGGGATTGGAGGAGGAATGAACTTCTGTGCAGACCTAGTAAAAACTGAGTACATAAATTTCTTACACTCAGATTTCTATGTAACTGAGGGTTGGGATTTAGAGTTGTTAAAAATACACGAAGCACATCCTGATGAGGAGTTATGGGTTAACTCTTATAGAATAGAGCCAAACATGTTTGGATCACCACAACGCCCAGGAACTACTATTGTACCACAAGACGCGTTTGGAGCTTATCATAATGACTTTGATACAGATTCATTTGATCAATGGGTCGTAGAACTTAAAGAGACAAACGAATCGTTCGAGATACCAAAAGGAGAAGGAGTCTCAGGGTTGGTTAAGAAATCTGTATGGGATACAGTAGGAGGAAACGATCCTAGATTTGCACCAACATCCTGGGATGACATGGATCTATTCCTAAGAATGCTCCAACATGGAGTTCGGTTCGTATTACCCTTCAACTCAATTGTATGGCACTTTGGTGCAAGAGGATCTCACAGATTAGAAGAAAATGACGGACAATCTTCTCAGAGACAAAAACAAGCAGAACAAATAAATGCACAAAAATGGTTGGATAAGTGGGGAAAAATGCCTATATTTAATGAATATGGAATGATAACACAACTACAACCTTAAGTAATAAACAACAAAGTAATATGATGAATATTGAAAACATTGGAATGAGGTTTACTGAGATAGTAAACACACCAGAATGGAAAGACTTACAAAAAAAGTATAATAAGTGTGATGACATATATGTACTAGGTCATGGTGGAAATATGGGAGTCGCAGATCACACCGCAGTTGATATGACTAGACTATCAAATGGTACTAAAAATGCTATGTGTCCAGGGAGTTGTGTTGTTGCAACATCATTAATAAATGATACAGGTTTTGACCAATGGATGGTTGCTTGGTTACAACAAAGAACTTCAACTCGTACTAAATCTCAAATGAAAAGATCGTTAGTGTACGGGATATCTTCATCAGGTAAATCGAAAGATGTTAACAAAGCATTACAGTGGGCAGCAGATAATGGTATGGAAGTTTGTCTAATAACTGGCAAAGAGATTATAGAAAAGATTGAAGGACTTACACAAATTGTATTAGGAGTCGACTACTACCACACAGCTGAGTGTTTAACCTTATTATTGCAGTACCAACTAACACATGGCTCAGGTAAAGAATGTCCACCAATAGGTCAGAATACCCCAGCTGAGTTAGATAAGTTAAACTGGAATAAAGGTATAAGAAAGCATTCATACCCAGACGAACACGTAAATCTTGGAATAGATTTTGATGGAGTACTGCATAAGAACTCAAAAGGTTATTACGATGGAACATGCTACGACGAACCAGTAGAGGGTGTAGAGTCAGCATTAAAGAGACTCTCTGAAAAATACACCCTAATATGTTATACAGCAAAAGCAAAACCAGACAGAGGTTTAGTTAACGGAAAATCCGGTACTGAGTTAGTGTGGGAATGGTTACGAAAGTATAAATTTGATAAATACATATCAAAGGTGACCTCAGAAAAACCTAGAGCTGTGGCTTATATTGACGATAAAGCGATTAGCTTTGAGAATTGGGACGACTGTATTCAGAAAATAGAAGATAAAAATTTACTATGAGAAACGTCAAACTAATAACGAATTGCGAGAGACCTCCCAACTACTTGATGGATGTTTCAGTAAAGCATTGGTTAGCTAACGGATTCGAACCTAAAGATTTAATATTCTTAGTTAACAATACGACCAACTTTGATATGGTTAAGTGTTTGAAGGATTCTTACAACATTGACGCAAAGCGAGTTCATACCGTGGATGAGATATACGATGCAGATCAGTGTGTAGTTTGGGATGACTTAATTGAACCTGACTATGGATTATATCATGATAAAGAGCATTTAATTATCAACTCAGTTCAACATAAACTATTAGATTCGGGAGTTGATGTTGTTATATTTTTAGACCGTGATGAGTTACTCTGGCATGAGAGTGGTGATTTAAGAAATGTATTAAATACGTTTACTGAGTCAGTTATTAGACCGAGGGGTGTAGAGGTCATACAAGCTGATGGAGAAGTTCCTTTGGATTTATCAAGAACTATAGCTGAACAGAGATCTTGGTTTAGATGGTATCCTTCTAAAAGTAAGGCATGCATAACAAGAACGCCAGTGGATTGGATAATAGGCAGACATGGAACCTATTGTGGAAGATGGCCTCACGCAGACACAGAAGCACATCCACAACAACACCCAGAAGCAAGCGTAGAAGAGTATCCAGGACTGTACCTAGTACACTTTGATAAGATGGATATTGATTTAGTATACAAGTTAAGGCAAGAGAGCCAAGAGTTGGTATTCAAAACAAACAATCGCCATACCGGTGTTGTAGATGAAGAGGCTTTTGAGGCCTGGTTCACCGAAGCACATCTAGATCAGAGACCTGGTCGAGTATTGTATCAAGATAAGGATTTTTTAAAAAAAGTAGGAGTATAATATGAAAGTTTTCGAAACAAAATTTAAGGACGTAAAGTTGCTCATTCCAACCGTATACCAGGATGATAGGGGTTTCTTCACAGAATCCTATAACCAAGAAGTTGAGGATTTACTTAATGTAAATTTTTTACAAGATAATCACTCAAAATCAAAGAAATATGTAATTAGAGGATTACACTATCAATGGGATAACCCTATGGGAAAACTACTAAGAGTAGTGTCAGGAGCTGGTATCGATACGGTGGTGGATATTAGAAAAGACTCTCCTACATACGGACAACATGAAACCTTTAGTCTGACTGACGAAAATTTCCATATGTTATGGGTTCCGCCAGGTTTCGCTCAAGGCTTTCTAGCTACACAAGAGGATACCCACCTATGTTACAAAACAACTGCATTACACAACGGAGACTCGGAAGGATCTATTCATCCAACTAATTCTGGTTTAGATATCTATTGGTGGGGGTTGGATAACGAAGATATAATCTTATCAGAAAAAGATAAAACCGCTCAAACATTTAACGACTATGATAAACAACCAAAATTCTACTAATATGAAAAAGTTATTAATAACGGGAGGTGCAGGATATATCGGCACTCGAATGTGTAACGAATTATGCAATGAATACGATATTACAGTATGTGATTTGTTTTGGTTTGGTGACTTTTTGGATCCAAAGATTAAGAGGATTAAGAAGGATATCAAACACTTAACAGTAGATGATGTGAAAGGATTTGATGTTGTACTGTTCCTTGGAGGATTATCAAACGATCCAATGGCTATGTACCGACCAGACATAAACTTTATAGAGAATAGTGCAGTACCAACTTATTTAGCTTTTATAGCAAAAGAAGCGGGAGTTAAGAAGTTCATAGGTGCTAGCTCATGTAGCGTTTATGGATTTACAGAAAACAAAACACTAACAGAACAAAGTAGTGTTAAACCTGCTTTTGCGTATGGGATTTCAAAACTCCAATGTGAACGTGGTATAATGATTTTAGAGGATGATTCATTCAAACCTATACTATTCAGAAAGGGTACTGTAGGGGGATGGTCTCCGAAGATGAGGTTTGATTTAGTAATAAACACCATGCTAATGACAGCTCTTACAAAGAAGAAAATAACAGTAAATAGTCCAAACCTATGGAGACCGTTGATTGATATCCGTGATGTGATACAAGGGTATAAGAGAGCAATCGATTGTGGTGAGGAGGTATCTGGTGTATTTAACTTATCTGGTGTAAATTACACTATTGGAGAGTTGGGACGTCTAATACATGAAAGATTAAATGATTTAGGACATAAAGTAGATTTAGAAGTACTAGATGTGGAGGATTTTCGAAACTACAAAGTCAACACAGACAAGGTGTCGGATGCATTAAACTTTACTGCCTTATACAAACCGATTGATACTATTAATGAGATTCTAGAGAATATAGACTTAGACAGCTTCGACTTTGATGATGATAACTATTATAATATAAAAACTTTCAAAAAAGTAATGTAATGAGGGTATTAGTAACTGGTGGTAGTGGTTTGTTAGGAGAGCATCTAATTAACGCTCTTAATAGTATTCCACACATGGAGCATTATGCACCTAGTAGTCTAGCTTTAGATGTGACTAGCTTAACATCTTGCGTAAGAGCAGTAAGAGAGTATAAACCAGATGTTGTGGTACACGCAGCAGCTGTAGCAAAGTATCGAGATGTGGAGGATAATATATCAAACGCAATAAGAACAAATGTTGTAGGAACGTGCAACATACTACACGCTTGTATTCTCTTAGAAAACACAAGATTGGTATACATATCGTCTGATCATGTTTTTGATGGAACGTCCGGTCTATACGACACCAATGATAAAATAAATCCACTAACAAGCTATGCCAAAACAAAAGCAGCTGGTGAACTATCGGTGCAGACGTATGATAATTCCTTAGTAATTAGAACATCATTCTGTCCGGTAGAGTTTCCATTTGATACTGCATATACGGATAAATGGACATCTCAGGATTATGTAGATAAGATAGCTCCAATGATTATTGATAAAGCTATAGGATCCACCACTGGCACATGTAACGTAGGTCACGAGAGGAGATCCTTCTACGAGCTAGCTAAAGAACGAAACTTAGATATCAAGTCAGGAAGTGTGAAGGATATCATAAAAACATCTAAGGTACCTATCTTAATTGATACTAGTTTAATTGTGTCATAAAGTTGTAAAGGACAAAAAAAAAGAGTATATTAGATCATGAAAGATAATTACACAGACCTAACAATAGTCATCCCATGTAGAGCGGGGTCTACTCGAGTAAAGAATAAAAACTTCAAACCCTTCTCTAACACAACATTATTAGAGAATAAAGTCAAACAAGCTAAAACTCTAAACGCAAAAATAGTAATAAACTCCGATAGTATAGTTGCAAAACAGATTGCCGAGGATAATGGTATTGAGTTTGTACAAAGACCAGCGTACTACGCTAGCAGTGAGTGTATAAATAGTGAGTATTACGATTACCTAGGTAACAGTGTGGACACTAAGTACATAATGATACTACAACCTACAGCACCACTTATCAAAGATGCTACGGTTAAGAGTTGCGTAGATTCGTTTTATGACAACATAGATGAATACGACTCTCTAGTAACTGCGGATTACAGTAAAAAGTTTGCATGGTATAATGGTAAACCTATTAACTATGATATAGCTAATATGCCCAACTCACAAGACTTAGATCCAATTATTATGCCAACTTACAACGTAATGATATGCAAAGTTAGTGAGTTATTGAAGGCAAAAAATGTGATGACTCCTAAATGTTTATTGTTTGAAGTTAGTGATTTAGAGTCAATAGAAATAGATACTCCATTGGAGTTTGAAATAGCAGAAATATTATATGATAGAAATAAATAACATACACTGTTTAGCGTTAAACTACAATGGTGTAGGTAACGATAATGAACCACCTTTGTACTTTCTTAAGTCTAAGAATTGTATAACAAGGAACCATGGCATAATACCTTATCCTAAGTTTGAGGTAGAGCAGGTGTGGACTGAGGTTGAATTAGCAATTGTTGTTGGAAAAGGAAATACTATCAAAGGATTTATGGTTGCTGGTGATGTTACATGTGGAAACATATGTGATCGAGACCACCACCTACCTATGTCTAAAGCTAGAACCGGTTTTTGTCCACTCAACAGTTTCACCAGCATACATGATGTAGATATCGATTCAGAGTTTACAATGACAACTCATATTAACGGTATAGAGACTCAACGTGGCACTACGCACGATATGAAGTACAACATACATCAATCACTTGAGTATATTTCAAAGATTATTAAATTACAAGAAGATGACATAATACTAACTGGTACACCGATTACTCCAGGAGGAGGTCCACAGTACGACTGTCTTGTCCAGCCTGGTGATAAGATAAAGCATACGATAGAAGGCATAGGAACTTTAACTTACGAATTTGGATTATGAGAAAATTAAAAAATAAAACATTAGTAGAGATTGAGGAGACGGGTATTTGTGGTGATCTTGACAAAGGATCTAACTGTACTAACCCAGTACAACCTGCACACACCTATCTAGAGGTTTATGATATATTATTTGCTCCTTATAAAGAATCCAATACTAGTATAATGGAGATAGGTATCCAGTATGGCTGCTCTTTGAGATTATGGAAGGAGTACTTCACTGAAGATAGTAGTGTGTTTGGGATAGATATTTGCGACAACTGCTCAATTGAGAAGGTGTACAAGAACCTCAGAGAGAATGCGTTTCCTAACCCAATGGAAGTAGATTTAGATGAGGACTTTACTAATATACACTTAGATAAAGTCGACTCACACAATCCACAACAATACTTAGATAAGTTATACCTAAACCAAACTAAGTTTGACATTATAATAGACGATGGTTGGCATTCACCAACTTCTAATGTTGTTAATTTTATGAACTTTATACCTTATCTTAAGAAAGATGGTTTGTATGTAGTAGAAGATATGAACATAGACGGACACTTCGATGAAGTTGTGAATGCGTTAGATTTGTTAGGCTACGAGTTGCATATAATAGATATGCGGCACACAGAGAGACCAGACAATGTGTTAGGTATATACTACCACCGCGATGGAATGCATTCTCAAATCTTCGAATCATTCCTCTCCTCTAAGGTGTGGGAAAAAGAATCTCAATTTTCAGTCGACTATTCAATAAAAAAACAACAAGAACTTATTAGAAAAGGTGTTGGAGGATGGAATCCTCACACACACCCAAACAACGTAGGTGGATCTATATACCCTGAAACAAACAACGATAGGAGATTTATCACATAAAGACTTTGATATGAATATATTAGTAACTGGAGGTAGTGGTTTTATTGGTAAACACCTTTGTGATAGGCTACGAAATGAGGGTCATCTTGTAATTAATCTAGACATAGCTATAGGATACGACTTAACCAAATATGAGACCTTTGACGCTGTAGCTAGGCCAAACGTGGAGATAGACGTTATATACCACCTAGCTGCTCAGCCCTATGGTCGTGGAGGTGAGGAGGATCCGTTCTTAGATTTGGAGTTAAATACTAAAATATCTTTGAATGTAAACTTATTTGCATCTAGAAATAGTGTAAAAAAAGTAATATACACATCAACAATGGCTGTGTATGGTGACAATGATAGGTGTATAGAATCTGACTCCCCAAAACCTATAAGTAATTACGCAGTTAGCAAATTATTTGGAGAGTATAGTTTAAAGAAGTTTCATCACAACAACAACACTAAGTACACTATATTCAGGTTATGGAATACGTATGGACCAGGCCAGGATTTGAGCAACAAAGCAAAGGGATTAGTACAAGCTATGTGTAATCAGGTATGTAGCACAACAAGTATTGAGGTTACGGGGGCACTAGAAAGGTATCGTGATTTGGTTTATATAGATGATGTAGTAGATGCTTTAGTTTTAGGATTAGACACCAATACCGATAATAATACCTTTAACATAAGTACTGGTAATAAAACAACAGTACAACAATTAATCGATACTGCAATTGCTGTAATAGATAATGGTAAGGATTATACTATCACAAATGTAGGTAATCATGAGGGAGATCAGTTTGGATGTGTAGGAGATTCTACTAAACTACAATCTATTGGGTGGAACATAAAAACCAACCTAAAAGTAGGATTAAAGAGTTTTATTAACTATATTCTAATAAATAACAACACATGAACACTATTATAATATTAGGGAAAGGTCCTTCTGCCACTTACCTGCCAGATTCAAAACTATACGATGTAGCTGTATTAAATAATGCAATGTGGTTGTCTGAGAAACCAACATACACCTTTTTTAACGACATAGAGCCAATGGAATTAACTTCCAAAGAAGACTTTAGCAAAGTGAGTAATTTAGTTGTTCCATCATATCTCCACTCCCAATCCAACCCTAGGTTTGATAATATTAGTAGGCACGTACACTTCTATACGCTACCAGAACTGTTTCCGGATGATAGATTTGACAACGTTGACGTTATGATATACGAATTACACCCAGGTGACAATAAACGTAAGGAAGAGTGTGAGAGAATAGAGGCTGGTGGAGAGTTGGCAATGCCTTTAGATGAATGGCCAGGGTCATGTGGAGTCACTGCTGCTAATTTTTTAGCTAAGTTTTTAGGTTATAGGGATTTTGTATTTGCTGGGATGGATCCAGCAGGTGGATACCATCCTGCATTTAAAAATAAAAAGTTAGACAAAAACAATAAGCCAGCATTCTCGGGACATGGTACAGATGCTCAGCCAGCTGGATATGATTTAGATTATAATCAAATGGTAAGGCTTGTGGAGTCCTATGGAGGTAGAGCAAGGCACATCGACGAGGTGAGTAACGAAGAGTTGGTACAGTTAGGACTAAAACGAACACATGCTATATGATTGTTACGATACACCAACCAAACTTCATGCCATGGTATCCATTTTTTGAGAAGATGCAACAAGCTGATGTGTTTATCTTATTAGGACATTGCCAATTCGAAAAGAACGGATTTCAGAATAGGTTTTCTATAAATAATAAAGAAGAAAGCTCCTGGAATACTATGAGTGTAAAAAAGGGTATGGAAGACATAAAGGATAAGTTATACCTCAACCCATCACATGATTGGAAAAAACTTAAAAAGCGATTATGGAAGTATAAGGATATATTGGATGAGATGGATGGTTATGTTAGCGATAATTTATACAACACAAATAAACAAGTAATAGAGCATCTGGCATATAAACTAAACATCAAAACTAAGATAGTAGAAGACTCTCCAACAAACTTAACATCTTCAGAAAGGTTACTCTTTTTGTGCGAGAAGTACGGAGCTACCACTTACTTAGCAGGTCAGGGGGGTAGAGATTACTTAGACGAATCCATCTTTAACAGTAAAGGTATTAATGTCGTATATCAGGAAAACTTAAACAAAATACACACATTAGATTATTTAAAAAAATGAAACTATTAAATTTTGATAAAGTTCTATGTCTATCACCTCATCCAGATGATGTTGAGTATAGTATGTTAGGATGTATTATGAAGCATGCAGACACCCATTTTGATTTATACCAACTAGCCCTTGGCGGTGATTGTGATGAGTCGACTGGATTACATCGACTCGAAGAAGTAAGGAAGGTATGGCAGAACTCCAATTGCAACAACATTAATGTAATATTCTCAGGCCACATGTTTATTAGCGAATTGTCAGAGGATAAATGGATTAACAAAATTGAAGAATTAAACTTAGACAACTACGATGCGATATTTTTACCAAACACCAATGACTCACACTTTGAGCATAGGTTTATTTCTGGTTTTGGATCTGCATTAATAAGAAACTCTAAGATAAGCATAGTTGAGTACTACACCCCTAGCACACAAGATGCGTGGGCTCCTAACTTCTACTTAGACATAACCGAACAGTACAACAATAAGCTGGAAGCGTTACAGCAGTTTGAGAGTCAGAAACATAGATACTACTTTAGGGATGATGTATTGCGTTCATTTCACAACGACTTTCAGTGCGCTAAAAAGGGATTACATTACATTGAAAAGTATAAAATTACAAACCTATTTACATAATGGAAAACTTAGTTTTTTTAATAAAATCATACCATAACCACCTCAGTTACACTAAACAGTTGATTGATAGTGTAAACAAGCATAATAAAGATAACATTAAAGTATATCTAGCTATTCCAGAAGCTGATATAGAGCTGTTTAAGAGTAATGTGGATACATCGAGTTTGGAGATAATTACTGATGAGAGTATTACTGGAACTCGTCAAAATCAGACTTGGCACCTACAACAGTTAGTTAAGATGAAGTTTAGCGAGATGAATCTTTGTAAAAATTACTTTTGGATAGACGGCGATTCGTACTTCATACGAGATTTTTTTATCTCAGACTTCATGTATAACGAAGAAATTCCATACACTACAATCCATGAGAATAAAGATCTGTTCTCTTGGATGGCAGAGACGGATATGAACCTACTACGAGGTGTCTTAGAATCGTACCAAGCTGATCGACAGAAGGTGATGGACACCTTTAATCGTACGGGTAAGTATTATGATTGGACATGTCCGAATTTATGGTCAGTTAAGGTGTTCGATCATATGAGAGAGAATTACTTGATCCCAAATAAGCTAACATTTGAAACATTACTACAATATGTTCCAGGTGAGTTGATATGGTATGGTGAATACCTACTAGCCTCCCAAGCTATTCCGATTATTCCAGCAGAACCGTGGTTCAAACCATTCCACTACTTACAGCAAATGAACGATTGTAAAAGCAAAGGTAATACCGAAGAAACACTTTCTATGAATTACTTAGGTATTGTAATGCCTAGCAAAGAAACTAATCAATTAAGATTTTAACATGTTAATAGCAACACTTAACCACAACCTACCAGATCTAACAGATAACCTTGTTAACCAGTTAAAACGAGATCCTATGTTCAACGAGTGTGAACTAATGGTAGTCGATAATGGATCAAAAGAACCATTAGCTAAACACACAACTCACCAGCTAGAAGATAATGTATTCTTTGGAGGAGGGTTTAATGTAGTTTTAGACTACTTTCTGAACGAAACAGATCACGAGTACTTATACTTCTTAAACAACGACTTAGTGTTTCATGGACCATCCTTTTTAACAACATCCTTACGAGAAGCGATGGAGAGTGGTGCAGGAGTGTACTCACCTTCTGTGATAAACGCATCGATAGAACAGTGTCATTGGAAACAGATGTGGAATTGGGGGAAAGGTTTGAGAGAGGTAAGGTGGGTAGATTTTCAATCACCATTGATCCGTAGAGACGTTCTGGAGCAGATTAAGTTGTATCCTAGCGAATTAATATATGGTTGGGGTTTAGATTTTTTCACTGGCTGCGTTACTCACAACATGGAGGGTAACATAAAAACCGTAGTATCAGATACACACACAATCTGCCACTTAAACTCCCAAACCTTCAAACAAAACAAAATAGACATAGGAGTATCGGAGTTTTGCAGAAATGCTGAGAAGAATATGCATAGTTTCTTTAGCAATTCTGATTATTATTCCTTATATTTAGAACTTAGAACACACGGAGAATCTTATAGCATATGATTAATTTACAAGGAACAAAGATAGTTGAAGTACCATACTTCTCTGAGCAACTAACAGATAATACAGAATCTGTACTTATCATTGGTGAAAGGTTTGGTGGTGTGGAGGGTGTGAGTGAAGCGGTTCATGCTTTAGAGTTTTTAGATGTAAACACTACAGACATACTACCTAGCCCAGAGGATAGTTGGTTAAGAGAGAATACCACATGGAAGCATGTTGAGTGTGATTTTATTGAATTTGATGAATCAAAAAAATATGATAACATAATATCTATATCAGTTTTTGAGCATTTTGGTTTTTGGTTTGCTGGAGATAGAATGGCAAACGGTTTAGCACAAGATGATACGTGTAGATGGAATCACGATCTACTAGGTATCAACAAAGCCTGCAAACTTCTTAAGGACCATAAATCAAAGCTCATGATAACTCTACCGGCAGGTCCATATATGAATTATGAGGACTCCGGAGAACCCTTCCTAAGGTACTATGACTTTAAGCGTCAGGATCTAATTAAAACAGAGTTGAATAGAAACGGATATTACATTACTGATGAGAAGTTTTATCACTCTCAGGATTTTACTAACTGGCAAGAGGTAGGAAAAGAGATTAACCTACCCGAATATTACTCGCATTATAATTACTTCACGCCAAATGTTATTTGGGCATTCACAATAAAAAAACAATAATGAAGGTATCATTTATTATTCCAAGCTACAACAACCTACAGCACTTAAAAAACGTATACGCATCTATACAGAAACACGAACCAGAAGCAGAGGTAATTCTCCTAGACGATGGCTCAACAGACAATACGTGGGAGTGGATACAACAACAAGACTGTGTAGCGTATAGGAGTGAGGAGAGGTTAGGACACACGATACTATATGATAAAGGTATTGAGTTAGCGTCAAATAAGGTTGTAGGAATATTGCATGCTGATATGATTATAGGACCGAACTATCTCAAGAACTTAGTTAAACATCTAAAGCCGTTAACAGTAGTGTGTGCAACTAGAATCGAGCCACCACTTCACCCTGAAGGTAAGGAGAAGATTGTAAAGGACTTTGGTATGGATTTTGATTCTTTAGACGTAGACTCCTTTGAAGACTTTGCAATACAGAAGCAGAAGGAACACTCAAATGAAACTACTAAAGGTATGTTTGCTCCGTGGATTCTATACAAAGAGGACTTTACATCGATGGGAGGACATGATCCACTATTTGCACCATTCCCCTATGAGGATAGTGATATATTCCAGAGATGGATACTAAACGGATACAAACTAGTCCAGAGTAGGGATTCGTTTGTGTACCACTTAACGTGTAGAGGACATAGGTGGAATGATGAGGTAGGCAAAGATGATGATTACTTTAAAGTAGTATCACAAAAAGCAGCACGTAACTACTTACGAAAGTGGGGAAGTTGGATTGATAATGACGAGTTTCAGTACCCTATCATACATCCAAAATACGATATAGGAATCGTTTTAAAAACAAATTCCTTAGATTTATTAAAATTATTAGAGCCATGGTGTAGTGTTATTTTTGTGAGTGACTATGATTCTATTGTACCTAAGTATATACGCGAAGAACAACCTAACACTTTATATGATTTATTTGAAAGGATTAAACCACTTAAAACAGATGATATGGCTGAGATTATGGTAGAAATAGATCAAGCTAATTTCAATGCTGAAACCTATAAATACCTACAACAACTTCCGCAGATAATAAAGGAGAGTGGTGAACCGGGTGAGTTTACTTTAGGTAACATGACAGTTAGAATTAATCAGATGAATGAGCACCAAAATCACTTAATAAAAAACATAAGACTATAATGCAGTACTATTTATTAATGAGTGGCGATACAGAGGCAGATGCAGGAAATGAAGCAAACCTACTAGGAGAAGAGTCAATGGGAAACTTCTGGCCTGGAAGTGGATTTAATGTATTGTTTAGTGTACTAGAAAACCACCCTGAATTGCTAGAGACTATAAGCATAAAGACAGATCAAGGTAAGGATATCACAGTCACTAAGTTTGTAGATAAAGTAAGTAAGCTAAACCTAAAAAGACATTAGAGTATGAAGAAATACAGCTACCACAGAAGGGGAGATAAGAAGAAAGAAGTTATGCTTCGCGTGGGAGCGCCATCGAGGTATCAAGCAGCTTTATTATTCAGCAAAATTAAGAAATTAACTTTAAAACAATTTTTGATAATATTCGAAGTATCGCGTTAATTAGCCTATTTATAAGTGTATGAAGATAGTAGTAACAAAGCAAGAGTCAGGGAAACATAAAGTGGAAGTTGTTGAAGGTGACACTACCTTTCATACCGAATTAGTAGCTTCTATTAAACAGAGGGATGAGGTAGTATGGAGTTTAGCAGCTACATATAATGCTATCGATATAGAGTTTAGCACAAAAAGAATTAAAAAGACGACAGAGTTTAGGTATTCGGAAATACCATCAATACCAGTAGTGTATGAGGACGAAGCTCAAGAGTACTTTGATCGAGAAACAGAGTTTGTATTCGAAAGAATGCTTGAGGCTATAGGTGAAGGTATTGAGGTTAAAGCTGATACTATTAGACTATTTGAAATAGAAGGTACGGGTAAGTATCTAACATCTAACAGAGAGGATTGGATAGGAGGGTTGAAGCAGGCTATTAACTACTTTCTGACTGTTGAGAGGTATGAGATGTGTGCCGATGCTCAAAAGATGATAGACAAGTTGGGTTAATAAAAGACACAAGTTATGGCAAAGATGAAAAAAAGAAAAGCAAGAACTACCATGTTGCTACAATCACAGATTGAGCAAGCTATGAAGGTAACACGCTCCAATAGAGCAGCTGCTGAGTATCTTAGGGTTAGTTATGGGTTGTATAGCAAGTTTGCTAAAATGTACAAAAACGAAGAAGGCAAGACCTTATTCGAAGAGCACTACAACAAAGCAGGAGTAGGAATACCCAAGGTAATGGCTTCAAGTAAGCGTACCAGCTTAGATGAGATATTACTAGGGAAACATCCCAGATATCCTCGAGAGAAGTTACTAGCACGTTTATTGGTAAACAATTACTTTCCGGAGGAGTGTAGCAATTGTGGTTTCTGTCAAAAGAGACCATCCGATTTAAAAACACCATTAATACTTAATACAATAAACGGAGTAAAGAAGGACCTCAGGTTAGAGAACTTAGAGATCTTATGCTATAACTGTTATTTCATAAACGTAGGAAACTTAGGCAAAGTTGAACTTAAAGTGAACGTAACTGAAGCACCAGATCGTAGCCAAGAAGATATACTAAACAACGAAGAGAGTCTTCAAGCACTATCAACAATGGATTTGCTATCGGATGAAGAGAAGATGACAATAATCGAAGAGATTAAGAATCAATTATAAAACACACACCTAAGCATAAGTTATATTTAATGAAAAACTACTTTAAAAAGATAAAAGAAACGCTAGTCTACTTTGACTTCCAACCTTTATTATTTTTCTGGGTTACTAGTGATATATTAAATAATCAAGTTTTATGGACTACACTAGACTACTGGACAAAGGTAGGGCAACCTAATACATATTGGTTGTATTTTGCTTACCTAACCTTTAGTGTGGGTATGCTGATCACAATACACAATACTAGGTGGGTTGCTAGATTCGTAACCGGGTACTTGGTATTAAACTTGTTTTCTACCAT
>TARA_R110000765_G_scaffold9893_7_pt1 | contig 25951 bp, 23 predicted proteins | sample TARA_R110000765 | Tara Oceans TARA_R110000765 (sample SAMEA4398168) | marine metagenome | biome: Polar Biome; feature: [MES] marine water layer (ENVO:01000295) within the mesopelagic zone...; material: water (ENVO:00002006), including particulate matter (ENVO:01000060) such as...... | reverse complement strand
CAAAAATTTCAGCTCCCATGGCAGCAATAATAATTTTTTCAGCTTCTTCGCCAGCGAAAGCGGGTACTTTGTCTTGCAGTAAAGTCAGCTCATTAGCGAAATCTTCAGGTAGTAAATCACGACGAGTAGAAAGCATTTGGCCAAACTTAACAAATACCGGCCCTAATGACTCTATCGCTAATCTAAAACGCTGAGCTTTAGGCTTATCCCGATGTTTGTTACGAAGCCAAAACAATGAGCTACGTGCTATTTTTATATACCACGGCAAATATTTTTCCGGTAAAAGCTCATCAAGGCCATACTCAAGAAATGTTTTTACTATCTTGTATAAACGTTTGCTACTCACCACAGGCCCTTATGAAGTTTTGTCTATGTGATTAATTAAGCCGTCAATACGTTGGCTTAAATTTGAAACTTGTTGCTCAACAGCATCCACATCACGACTAAAATAACTTAATTCTGCGGATGTAATCATTAAGCGCTTTTCATGAACCAGCCACTCGCTAGCATCGGCTTGAATTTGTTGAGATGCGAAACTTAACTTGTTGCGTAATTGACGTCCAAACTGACCAATTTTATAAGCTGGAATATCACCAATACGCTTGGCTAATTCACTTTGCCAATCAATATCAAGTGTTTGAGCAATATCAGCAAAACGTTGGGCAACTTTTAAATCACCCTGAATGTCGAGTTTTTCATTTCTAATTAATTGCGTAAGTTGCTGCTCTTTTTGTAACTCAATCAAGGTACTAACACTAGTAACTATGCAACAGTCATAGTGCGATTCGCTAGCGGTAACGTGAACTTTTTCATGATTTACAGTAAAGCTTAAAGGAAACGATAATTCTGCTAGCTTCACTGTCAGTGTTTTTTCAGATAACGGTTTTAATGCTCGTGTACCGTGTAAGTTGTAGTGCAAAAACTGGTTGATCAGCTTTTCCAATAACGCACTTAAGGTTTGAGCAAACATCAGTTGCTGACTAATAGTCTGAGGCATAAGGTTAAAATTTATAACCTTTGTGCAGTGCCACAACACCACCAGTTAGATTTTTAAAACTGGTTTGTTCAAATCCGGCGGAATCCATCATTGTCTTCAGTGTTTCTTGATCCGGATGCATACGAATAGATTCGGCTAAATATTGATAGCTGTCGCCGTCTTTTGCTACTAACTCACCCATTTTAGGCAAGATATTAAAAGAATAAAAATCGTAAGCTTTATTCACCAGTTCATGCTCAGGTTTAGAAAACTCTAATACCAACAATCGACCACCTGGTTTAAGTACACGGTACATAGAACGCAGCGCCATGTCTTTGTCTGTAACGTTACGTAAACCAAATGCGATAGTGATTACGTCAAAGGTATTGTCTTCAAATGGCAAATACTGGGCATTGGCTTGTACGTATTCAATATTTTGTACTAAACCGCGATCGCGTAATTTGTCGCGACCTACATTTAGCATTGAGCTATTAATATCAGCCAGTATAACTTTACCTTCACGGCCAACAAGTTGAGAAAACTTTGCGGTTAAATCACCTGTACCACCAGCGAGATCTAATACTTTATTACCTGGGCGAACGCCACTAGCGTCAATGGTAAAGCGTTTCCATAAGCGATGAATACCAAATGACATTAAGTCATTCATGACATCATATTGCTGTGCAACAGAATGAAATACGCTGGCCACTTTCGACTCTTTTTCATTTTTTTCGACGGTTTGAAAACCAAAGTGAGTGGTGTCTTCTTCACTATTGTCGTTATTAACTGGATGATTTTGATCGTGTGCAGACATCATGGTTTCGCTATAAACTAAAATTACCCTTAGTTTACCGCATTTTATTAGAATAATTAACACTTCAGATCAAGGCGGCAGATATTAATACTAAATGTATTACATTAGTCCGTTTTAACACTTGTTAACCGTGCGATATAAAAGCGAACTTATTACTATTTTTATCAGCAATTGTGAGCAAAATATCATGTTAATTTACTGTGCTAATTGATATCAAGCGTTTGAGTATTTTTCACGATTTGCTAACCAACGATTGATCAGTGCGTTAGCCTTTTCAGGGTACTGCCGCCATATGAGGTGGGCTTGTTGTTGTACTTCAGGTATTAGGTGCGCGTCACGTTGTAAATCGGCAATTCTTAGATCCGCTAAACCTGTTTGTTTAGTGCCAAGTAATTCACCAGGTCCACGAATTTCGAGATCTTTTTGCGCGATAACAAAGCCGTCGTTGCTTTCTCTCAACACATTTAAACGTTTGGTGGCTGTTTTAGTCAGTGGTGCTTTGTACATTAATACACAGTGCGATGCTACAGAGCCACGACCAACACGGCCACGTAATTGATGAAGTTGCGCCAGCCCCAATCGTTCTGGGTTTTCAATAACCATTAAGCTTGAGTTTGGCACATCAACACCCACTTCGATTACGGTGGTCGCCACTAGCACATCAAGTTCACCCAACTTAAAACGTTCCATCACCGCTTGTTTTTCGTCAGCTTTCATTCGCCCATGTACTAAACCAATTTTTAATTCTGATAACTGCGCTTGCAAATGTACCGCAGTATCTTCAGCAGCTTGGCATTGCAACACCTCAGACTCTTCAATTAGAGTACAAACCCAATAGGCTTGACGATTGTCGTTTGTACAACCTTGTCGTATTCGCTCAATAACATCATCGCGTCGACTATCTGGCAACGCTACCGTAGTTATTGGCGTTCGACCCGGAGGTAATTCATCAATGACTGAGGTGTCTAAATCGGCATAAGCTGTCATCGCTAAAGTTCGAGGAATAGGTGTTGCGGTCATAATTAACTGGTGAGGGTAGTTGCCTTGCCACGCGCCTTTTTCACGCAATGATAAGCGCTGATGCACACCAAACTTATGTTGTTCATCAATAATAATCAGCGCTAATTTATTAAATACCACTTGCTCTTGAAACAAAGCATGAGTACCAATAACCATTTGCATATTGCCATTTTCAATATGCTCTAATGCATTACGCCGCGCTTTTGCTTTGGTTTTCCCGGCTAGCCACCCCACTGAAATACTGAGCGGTTCAAACCATTGTTGAAAGTTAATCGCATGTTGCTCAGCCAGTATTTCAGTTGGTGCCATTAAAGCTACTTGGAAACCCTGACCTATGGCAGTTAATGCAGCTAGTGCAGCAACTAAAGTTTTGCCTGAGCCAACGTCACCTTGCACCAAACGCATCATGGGCAAAGGCTTGAGTAAGTCAGTACGTATTTCTGCCGTTACACGCGCCTGTGCGCCTGTTGGTGAAAAAGGTAATGACGCTAAAAAGTTTTTTTCTAGTGGTATGTCGATTGCTAAAACAACCGCAGGGTGGTGATCATTAGCAGCCCTTAGCTTTAACATACTCAAGTTATGCGCTAATAACTCTTCTTTAATTAACCTAAGCTGTGCTGGATGTTTGCCTTCTTCCATTAACACCACGGGAGTATCTGGTGGTGGACGGTGAATTAAAGCTAAGGCTTGTTCTAAAGTGTATTGCTGATGGCTAATTTCTGCTGGCAATAACTCTTCAACATGACCACGTTTTAAGCGGATTAAGGCTTGCTCGGTTAAGTTTCGTAACGATATTTGCCGTAAGCCATCAGTGGTTGAATAAACAGGTGTTAGAGTTTCTTCTGCGGGAGTTAAGGGTTGATCTTGATCTAGAGCTTTATATTCTGGATGCACCATTTCAAAGCCACGCATGCCGCGATTTACTTCACCATAACAGCGAATATTAAGTCCAATAGCGAGGCTATTTTTTTGACTGGCAGAGAAGTGAAAAAAACGCAGATTAATACTACCTGTACCATCGTTTATGGTAACTAGCATCATTCTACGTTTGCCTTGCACGATTTCGTTCTGTGTTACCTCACCAATAATATTGGTAAATAAACCCGGAATGAGATCACGCACAGCAGTTACACGTGTGCGATCTTCGTAGCGAAGTGGTAAGTGAAATAGTAAGTCTTGTAACGACACTAACCCGACTTTTTCTAGTTTAGCCGCCATGCCTGGACCAACACCTTTTAAACTGGTGACTGGAATTTGGGCTAAGTTAGATAATGCTTCGATTTGGCGAGACACCGCAGACTCCCTTGCTGTAAGTTATTCGTCGTCGATTTTTTTCCAAGCATCTTGGGTCATTTGCATTTGCTGCCACCATTGCTCTGAAGCAACAATTTGTCCATCTTGGTCGATTTCTGGATACGCTAAGCCTTTGCGCTGACAGGCGGTTGCAAAAATAGGATGGCCACCTTCAAATAAAATTCGCTGACGGCGCTCATGGCTTATTCTTGGTTTTTGATACAAACCTGCCGCTTGACGCTGGCGTTGAGCTTCATACAAGACAACAGAACAAGCAACCGAGACATTTAACGACTGAACCATACCCACCATAGGAATAACGATATCTTGGTCAGCCATTTCAAGCGCTTTTGCAGATGCGCCGAATTTTTCTTGTCCCAAGATAATAGCGGTTGGTTTGGTGTAGTCAATTTCACGAAAGTCGACAGCCGTATCTGATAAATTTGTTACCAATACCTGCATACCTTGCTTTTTTAGTTCGATGATTGCATCTTCAGTATTACTGTAATCATGCACGTCGATCCAATTTTGACTACCTGCAGCACTACCGCCCGAAAGGCGCATGGTTTCATTTTTCCATACTGCGTGCACATCACTAATGCCTATAGCATCTGCTGTACGTACGACAGCAGCTAAGTTATGAGTTTTGTGAACCCCTTCCATACAAACCGTTAAGTCTGGCTGGCGTTGGTCTAACATGCTGTTAATTCTTTGTAGTCTATCCGGTGTCATATACTTGTTCTAAAGTTGTGTTATATCTTGGCAAGCGCTTTGTCTAACTTGCCGCAAGTGTGCAATAGTCAGTATTAGCTGAAATTAGGTAATTCCATAATACCGTCAATTTCGATCGCAACATCTTTTGGCAATCTAGCAACTTGTACCGCTGCTCTTGCAGGATAAGGTTGTTGAAAGTACTGGCTCATAATTTCATTTACTGTCGCGAAATTAGCAAGGTCTTGTAAAAATATATTCACTTTTACCATGTCATTAATATTGCCACCTGCTGCTTCACACACCGCAACAATATTCTTAAAAACTTGTTGTGTCTGCTCGGCAAAATCTTCAGATACAATTTCCATTGTTTCTGGAACTAATGGTATTTGGCCTGAAAGATAGACAGTGTTATTAACTTTTACCGCTTGGCTATATGTGCCAATTGCGCTTGGTGCTTGGTCTGTATTAATAATTGTTTTCATAATTTTCCTAAGCTATTTATTACGTACAACGCGTTGAACGTCGCCCATAACTTTAATTTTTCTGATGATGTCGGCAAGGTGAACCCTATTTCGACAAGTAATTTCCATATCAATGAGATACAAGCCAGACTCTTTCTCGCCAGAATTTAGCGAGTGTACATTTGAGCCACAACGAGCAACCACATTGGTCAAAGCTGCTAATGCACCTTTATGATTAAGAATTTCAATACGTAGTTTGGCGATAAAGTCTCGGTCAATATCGGTATCCCATCTAACAGGGAATAAACTACCTTGCTCATGACCTTTATTATTTCTACAGCCATGTTGATGTACCATTAAACCTTTTCCAGGGCTTAAGTAGGCTAATATTGAATCGCCAGGAATAGGACGACAACATTTGCCGTAACTAACCATCATACCTTCGGTGCCTTTAATCGGCATTTTATTTTTAGTTACGGTAGGTTTGAGTAGGTCTGACTCTTCTGTAAATTCGTCTTTCAAGCGTTTAGCTATACCTATGCTGAGTGCATTACCCAAACCAATATTAATCAGTAACTCTTCAATATTGGTATTACCGGTATCTTTAACCACTTGGGTCAATTTCTCTACTGCGATATCTTCTAGTTTTGTAGCACCTAACGCGTGGCTAAGTAAACGGCGGCCTAAAGCAAGTGATTCAGTTTTTTCTTGTGAGCGTAAGTAGGTGCGTATTTGCAAACGTGCTTTTGAGGTAACCACAAAGTTAAGCCAAGTCGCATTAGGTCTAGCAGCAGTAGACGTAACCACTTCAATCGTTTGGCCAGAATCTAACGGCTTGCTGAGTGGGAAAGGTTTACGTTCAACCTTAACGCCTACGCAAGAATTACCTACATCGGTATGTACAGCATAAGCAAAATCGACTGCGGTTGCGCCCATTGGTAATTCAACAATGCGACCATCAGGGGTGAAAACATAAATTTCTTCTGGAAATAAATCCGACTTTACATTTTCAATAAATTCAAACGAGCTGCCCGCACTTTGCTGTAGCTCTAATAAGCTTTGCATCCAACGGCGTGCTTTCATCTGCGCCGTGGTGCCGGTATCTTCACCGTCTTGTTTATATAACCAGTGTGCGGCAACACCTTTGTCTGCCATTTGGTCCATATCATTGGTACGGATTTGTATTTCAACGGGAATACCATGCGGACCAATTAAAGAGGTATGCAATGACTGATAACCGTTGGTTTTTGGAATGGCAATATAATCTTTAAATCGTGATTCAATAGGCTTGAATAAGTTGTGAGCAGCACCTAAAGCGCGGTAACAGTCATCTATTTTGTCGCCAACAATAATTCTAAAGGCATAGATATCCATGACTTCATTAAACATTAACTCTTTATTGCGCATTTTTCGATAGATTGAATACAGGTGTTTTTCACGGCCAATAACTTGCGCTTTAATACCGTTTTCAGCTAAACGGCTAGTTACTTCTTGTTGAATATTGTTGATAATTTCTTTGCGGTTGCCACGTGCTTGCTTAATCGCCGATTTTAAGGCCCTTGCTCGCATAGGGTAAAGCGCTTCAAAACCTAATACTTCTAGCTCATTTTTAACATCGTGAATACCAAGACGATTAGCAATAGGTGCATAAATATCTAATGTTTCGCGGGCAATTCGACGACGTTTATCTGGTCGTAAAGAGCCTAATGTACGCATATTGTGCGTGCGATCTGCCAATTTAATGAGAATAACGCGTATATCTTGCACCATGGCTAAGATCATTTTGCGAAAGTTTTCCGCCTGCATCTCTTCTTTATTATCAAACTTTAGCTTGTCTAGTTTACTCACGCCTTCAACTAACTCAGCTACGGTATGACCAAAGAGCTCAGATAACTGATCTTTAGTTACAGGAGTATCTTCAATCACGTCATGCAGTAATGCTGCCATTAAGGTTTCGTGATCTAAATGCATTTTTGCAAGATTAAGCGCCACAGCTACCGGATGGGTAATGTATGGCTCACCACTAGAACGCATTTGACCATCATGGGCCTCACGCGCAACAATATAGGCCTGTTTTAAAAGGTCTATTTGTACTTTTGATAAGTAACTTGATACATGTTCTTTTAGTGGTTCAAAAAGGTACACCCAATAATTCCCTGATGATTGCTTACGCTTTGATAAGTTAGAATACGATTATTTTATCGCTATGCCAATATTTATACCAATTTGATTCATTAAGTGATCTACTTTTTCATCAGTAAAAATGGCGAATACAAGGCATAAAATTTAGTACGTAGTTATTCTACATATAAATTTTGTAACGCCGTAGTTATTCATTTTAACCATTCAAAATGAGCAGCTAATTAATCAACTTGGTATTAAGCACGCTTACTTGAGTTTTTCTCATGAATCATGAGCAGATAATAAAAAACGCGTAAATCACAGTGATGTAATTTACGCGTTTTGAATGTTGCGACTAACGTTAAACGTTAGCAATAATTATTGGTTACCACCAACAATTGCTGCAACAGCATCTAATTCAGCAGCGTCTTGTTGTACTTGCTCATGTTTATCTGAACGGTCCATTACTTCAGTAGTAATTAGGCCAGCTTCGATTTCACGTAAAGCAATTACTGTTGGTTTGTCATTTTCAACGTCAACCAATGGATCTTTACCGCCCGTAGCAATTTGACGAGCACGACGAGATGCAATTAACACCAAGTCAAAACGATTACCGACTTTTTCTACGGCATCTTCAACAGTTACGCGAGCCATTTGGTCACTCCAACAATTAAATTCATAAAATAGTCGCGTAGTTTACTTGATCTACAGGCATGTAAGCAAGCACTCTAAGCTAATAATTCACTAAATAAAGCTTGATGCTCGCAGGCTTGTTGGCTGCGTTTTAAACGTTGGTTGTTAACAACCGTAGTTAAATCGACCAAGGCCTGTTCGAAATCATCATTAATAATAATATAATCAAATTCTTGATAGTGTGAACATTGTGCTTGCGCTTCAGCCATTCTCGATTGAATAACGTCTTCACTGTCTTGGCCTCTACCGCGTAAACGGTTTTCTAATTCTTGCTTTGAAGGCGGACTTATAAAGATAGTCGTTACGTCTGGCTTTTTCATTCTTACCTGTTGAGCACCTTGCCAATCAATATCAAGAAATACGTCAATACCTTGTGCTAGCTGCTGATCTATAGCTATTTCACTGGTACCGTAAAAATTACCAAAGACTTCTGCGTACTCATAAAATTGCTTTTCAGTAATCGATTTCTTGAATTGGTCTTTACTGACAAAGTGATAGTGTTGGCCATCAACTTCACCGGGACGCGCATTACGTGTCGTGTGAGAAACAGATACTTGCATAGGCCGAGTTGAAGTTTGTTTGAGTAAGGCGGAAATTAAACTCGACTTCCCTGCGCCACTGGGTGCAGATAAAATGAAGAGATTGCCTTTAGTTGTCACAATAGTTGTCACAATTTATCCTTTGTAGCTGAGTTAATCACAGCTGATAGTAATACCAATAACTATAGTGAATTGAACACAATATAAATTGGTATAGTCAGTATTAATGCCGCGCACTATACCTAAAGTTAAGTATATTTCCCATTATTTTGTCCGCTCAATAACAGCTGGCTTTTAGCTAAACTAGAAATTTTTTATCGCTATTTACTGATTTTTTTGCAAAAACTATAGTAATTAAAAGGCATTTTAAACGTTTTTTATTAGCGAATAATTAACCATAGATGTGACGTGTATATCAGGTAAATCGCGCCGATAATATTTAATTATTTATTGTTAAGTAATGTATCGAACAAGCATGAGGATGTCTAAAAGAAGAAGTACTTTGGATATAAAAATTGCCGATAAGTCAGACGTTTTACATTAACGTTAGCAAGTTTACTCAAATATTTTGAACATATTAAAGCCCAAGAAGGTCATTTTATCGTGTGAAACATATCAACTCAGCAGAGCAAAACTCAAATGATTAGTTAAGCTCTAGTGATTTTTCAACTTCTAAAAGCATCCATTGTTTTGCCTCAGTAAGGCTGTAAAACACTTCAATATTACTCTTAAAAATACCTTTAACTATATGTTCTTGTATATTGTTACTTAAAACAACGGCTTCTAAAATACAGCCATGGTTTTTACACCATTCATATAATTCTTTACCTATCACCAAGGTGTCAGGTGAAGCAATTGATTCATCATCCCAAACTTCAATTCTTCGCCATTGTTTGAAGCCTTTTGAAATGACAGATTTTTTTATCTCAGAAGAGTGGTAAGCCAAGCCAAGCTCGTTAAAAGGGCCTTCAACTGTAGAGATAAAAAGATCATTCTCCCAGATAAAAGTAACTTTGCCGTGTCTATTCATATGAACCTCTCAGATAATAATAACCTCATAAAAATATTTCGTATTTTACATTTATTCAGTAGTTATCTACGATATTTTCAAACGATAAAACCATTATTTAAAGTAATTCGCATGACTTAAATTTAAATTTTCTGCCCTGCGTTACCCACTTTAATAAATTTTTATCATTATTAATTATTAGCACAAAGATTTATATTATTTCAAGTTTAGAAGAAAATCAAACCTGCATTGGCCAAGTTTAATTCCGCTTTTTAGTGATTTAAATTGTGGCTCGCAATTCGATATTATTACCGGCTATATCTTTTAAATAAAGTGAACGCCCCATTCCTTGTGCACCATATCTTTCTTCAAAGTCGCCAACCGCAACCCCTTTACTTTGAAGGTATTCTTTCAATGCAGACTCATCAAAGGCTGCTATTTGCAGACAAAAGTGGTCAACGTTATTGCCGGTAGGTTTAGGCGCATCGCCGCCAGCTTTACCTAACGCTGAATTAACATCAACGATATCGATTAGCGAAGCGCCTGCTCGCAGCTGAGTTAAACCAATATCATCGGGTAATTTACGTTCTACTGCACAACCTAAAACATCGCAGTAAAAATTAATCAGTTCTTGATAAAGTACTGTACGTAAAACGATATGATCGATTGCAATGGGCTTAATCATAAAAACTCCCGAGTTAACATGTATGTTTGAAGTAGATAACGTGTCAGACAATTTTAAAGTATAGAATACACAAAGATAACATCAACATGACATACGTTAACTATTAAGCGTAAGCGAAAATAATACCGGTTGTTATACAAGCACTTCTAAATATAAGCTCAGTGTGACCTTAGTATAATCATTCTATTGGTATAAATTTTAAGACATGTGTTGATTTACATTAGGAAGGGAGTATCTCCATGCACTAAGAACAATGCATGGAGATAGAGTAAAGCGTTATAACACTTTAGCAATTGATTGCGCTAAGTAATCAACATTACTATTAGCAATACCTGCAATACTCATTCGGCTTGAACCTACCATATAAATACTGTATTCATCTTGCAATTGCTGCACTTGCTCAGGTGTTATACCTAAGAAAGAGAACATGCCTTTTTGACGAGGGATAAAGCTAAAATCTCGTGTTACGCCACTCTCAATAAGCTTATCAACTAATAGCTGACGGTTGCCGTTGATGCGATTGCGCATTTCTGCAAGTTCACTATGCCATTGGGCACGTAATTCATCTGAATGCAGGATGGTTTCTACTAGGGCCGCACCATGTGCTGGTGGCATTGAATAAATACAACGAACAACACTGAGTAAAACAGAGTTTGCAATGTCAGCACTGTGTGAAGTTTCGCCAATGATAGAACAAGCGCCAATACGCTCACGATACAAGCCAAAGTTTTTAGAACATGAACTACAAACGATCATTTCTTTTACGCTATCAGCCATTAATCTAAGACCGTAAGCATCTTCGTCTAAACCTTCACCAAAACCTTGATAAGCCATATCAATTAACGGTAAAAAGCCAATGTCTTTTGCAACTTCAGCAATTTGTTGCCATTGTTCGTTGTTTAAATCCATACCACTTGGATTATGACAACAAGCATGAAGCAAGACAGTATCGTCAGCTTTAACTTCTTTTAAAGCAGCCAACATACCATCAAAATCAAGGGTTTTGTTTTCATAGTCATAATAAGGATAAGTTTTAACGTTTAAGCCTGCCGCTTGAAACACACCAGTATGGTTTGCCCAAGTTGGGTTACTCACCCAAATAGTTGCACCCGCTTTACATGAGTTAATAAACTCAGCCGCCACGCGTAATGCACCAGTGCCGCCAGGAGTAGAAACCGTGCGGGCACGATTTTCAATCAACACTTTATGATGACCAAAGACTAATTTAGCCATTTCTTCGTTAAAAAGTGATGAACCTGTTGGGCCAATATAAACTTTGGTATCTTCGGTATCGAGTCGATGCTTTTCAGCGGCTTTTACACATTGTAAAACAGCAGTATGACCTGCTTCATTTTTGTAGACACCTACACCTAAGTCGATTTTTTTAGGGTTTGAATCTTCACGATATTTAGCCAACAAGCCTAAAATAGGATCGGCAGGCAACGCCGTTAAGCTACCAAACATTTTTGGGTTTACCTTTTACGAAGAGAGGGTGTTGAGCGATTATACTCCGGGCTTGGAGCCGCTAAATTAAACCCTGTGATTAAAGGCTAAGCATAACGGCTATCCGGCTAAAATTAAAGCATAAAAATTAAAAAATCTCATGCTAAATAGCCTAAAAAGAACTAGCTGATAACGCATAGTTATAGCAAACGAATTAACGCTAGAATATTGAATCTGTAGTAATTACTGGCAAACGACAAGTATTGAATACAGTCTATATCGGTAAGCTGTTGATGAGGTTAAATTTCACATCCTGAAAATTCTTTACAATCGTGGCTGATAATTAAAGTAAATGAACCAGATTGAATTAAAAAATAAATATCACTCATTGTGCATTTAATGCTGTAGGGCAAGCCAGTTAATCGATGGCATGGCTAACTGGAGATCATCAAATAAATACACAAAAGTTAAAGCTGAGTCGTAAGCGCCGCGATAAGGCCGATTATACCGCCAAAAACACCACCCCAAACCACCAACCAACCTAAGTGTTCGCGGATCATTCTTTGCACTATTTCTTTAACCAGTTGTGGGGTTAATTCATTAAGTCGCTTTTCAATTATATCGCTTACTTTTTCGCGCATACCCGCCATTATGTTCGGTTGCTCTAACTCTTCACGCAAAATGGCATTAAATTCATCACTTTGGCTTATTTCGATAACCGAGGCACGCATTTTTTCAATAAAAGGTTCTCGCATAGGTTGTAAGGCTTCTGTGCCTCCGACCATCGCTAACATGCCGCCAAAGGAAGATTGTTCAACTACACTCACTAAGTTATCAAAAGCAGGCGATAAATCGACTTTATTTATAACGGGAGCAAGATCAATTGTCATAGCAGGGTTATCGCCGCCAGCTAAAAAACGGTCGATGTTTTCTTCGGTAAAAAACTGCTCCATCATTAACGCTCGAATCGCTACTTTAAAATCTTCAAAACGCGCAGGAATAACACCAGAACCATATAAAAAAGGCACTCGCTCAAATAACATGTGTATGGCAAGCCAATTGGTTATTGCACCAGATAAAGCAAATAAACCGACAGTAAAAATAATATTATTTGCGACTGCATAGCCAATAATAATGGCTATAAGGGCTAGAAAGTTGGTGATAAAACTCTTATTCACAAAAGCTCCGTTACTTTGAGGGTGGTGATTCTGGTTATGGTATCAATTGCTTGCGGTTGCGCCAATAATTCATTTATCAGTTGCCAACATTAGCAGTATTACAACATGCTAATTTGCTATTTTAGTTGCAATATTAAGCAATCATTGAAATAGTAAAATAAAATAATAAAAAGGGATTTTATGAATATTCGCACAACCTTCCCAACGTTAGTCACAATATGTAGTACTTTATGCTTGTTATTAAGCGCCAACATCTATGCTGAACAAAACATTAAAAAGCCAATAGCCAAAATTATTACCGCCCAAGATACAAACAGCAATCAAAGTGAATGGCGAACCGTTAAGATTGAAAACATGGTGTTGCTAACACTCCCTCATGGCAAAGTTGTTATCGAGTTAGCTCCACAGTTTTCCCCAAAACATGTTGAACAATTCACCCAGCTTACAAAAGCAGGGCATTACAATGACAACAAATTTTATCGCGTTATTGACGGTTTTGTTGCACAAGCCGGCCCGGTTGAAGGCAGTAAGGCCGACAATTCTGTTGCTTTATTATCGCTTGAAGGTGATTGGCCAACAGATGACACTTTTTCGTTTACATTGGTGCAAAATAAAGACTTATTTGCCGAACAAACCGGTTTTAAAGATGGCTTCGCACTTGCCCATAACCCCAGTGAGAATAGAGCTTGGTTAGCACATTGCCCAGGTATTATTGCCATGGCGCGAGGTAACGAAGCAGACTCAGGTTCAAGCCATTTTTATATCACTAATGGTCAAGCACCCAGGTATTTAGATCGCATAATGAGTATCTTTGGTCGAGTTATTTATGGCATGAACCATGTGCAGTCAATAACGCGCACGGCTGTTATCGAGGGTGATACTGAAGTATCCGCTGCTGCTCATACGCCAATTCTTTCAATGCAAATGATGGCTGATGTGCCCAAAACTGAGCAAATACACCTTCAAGTAACTAATACCGAAAGTCATTTGTTTGCGACTAAGCTTGCTGATCGTGTTAAGCGTGAAAACGCTTTCTTCTTTAAGAAACCACCACCTGTACTTGATGTCTGCCAAACCCCTGTATTGTCTCGCTTAATAAACAATAAAAACATCTAGTATTAATGACTAATATCCCCATAGGCGAGTTATCTCAAGTTCCCAGAAACCTTAAGCATAATTAGTAGTATTTTCAATTAATTAGGCTTAAGGTTTCTGGGAATGTTATAGTCAAAACAATCGCTACACATAACAAATAAATTATAATATCTGCGCGTTAGGCAACCCAGTGTATTTCAACAATATCGATTGATGTTACTTGAATTTAATTCAGTTTTGCTTTTATAGTAGCCATTCGAATAGCTGATTGTTTAACTTTTACAATAATTTGTCGCTAAATGTTAGTGCTTTAAATTCTAAAATTTAACCAACATCAACCATTGAGTCATTGGAACTAATCATGAGTAGTAATTCAACAAATACCCGCCGAGCTTTTTTAGAAAAAGCATTCAACACCGGTGTATGGGCAACCGTAGCAACCAGTGGTTTGCTTAGTTCACTAGTAAAAGCGATGGCAGATGTCCCCACAGAATTACCGCTGGGTCAGTCAATTTATAACTTTGCTGGCGATGTAAAAGTAGATGGTAAAATAATTACAAAAGATAATATGGCAAAAACGGTTATCAGAGCCAATTCATTGGTTGTTACTGGTGAAGATGGCTGGATAATATTTGCTGTTGGAAAAGATGCACACCACCTTAGAGAAAACTCTCGTCTGGCCTTAGAAAGTTCAGGGGTCTTTGAGGAGGCTATGCGCTTACTTGCTGGATCTGTTTTATCAGTATTTGCCACGCGTAAGCCAAACGAAAAACAATACAAAATGCACACATCGACTGCCACAGTAGGTATTCGTGGTACAGCTGTTTACGCAGAATCTGATACGGCGCTCAACCGCAGCTATATTTGTACTTGTTATGGTAACGTAAAAATAAGTGCTCGCGCTAACCCGAGTATTTCTGAAAACATTCAAAGCGCTCATCATGACAGTCCACGCTATATTTATGCTGATGCAAGCCAAGGTGATATTATTCAGCCAGCGCCGATGAAAAACCATAATGATGCAGAATTACAGTTAATTGAGGCTATTGTTGGCCGTACCACACCATTTTCGTCGGTTTAAAAGCCGGATCAAAATGCACTAAAACCAAGAAAAAGCTTTTAATTATTGCAGCAACTCATGGTTGGTAAACATTAAAATGATATTTCAGCGCTCAAAAAAAAACATCCTAAATTTTTGTATTATTTTATATATTTTTATTAGTACAACACCATTAATAGAAGTACCTATTTTAAACACTGTAGAGATGTTCATTTCTGACGTGCGCTTAAAAATGACGATGCCAGAAGGAGTAGATAATAGAGTTGTTATTGCCGATATCGATGAAGCCAGTATTCGAGAATTAGGACGTTGGCCTTGGAATAGAGCCATTTTAGCTGAATTTGTTGACACTATGTTCGACCATTATCAAATTAAAGTACTTGGCTTTGATGTTGTGTTTTCTGAACCTGATGATGTCAGTGGTTTTATGGTTTTAGAACAGCTTGATTCGCTTAAAATTGACGATGATCAATATCTTGCTACAAGCGAAAAATTAAAACAACAACTGGCGTATGACAAAATATTTTCAGCGTCTATAAAGGGTCGTAACATAGTATTAGGTATGGTTTTTGACCAAGCCAATCCTGATGAAGTTAATGATTTAAAACAACCAATCACCACAATCGAAGCCGCACTTGCAGAAAAAACTTTTGTTGCAAAACCTATTGGCTACACAGGTAACATCGACATTTTACATCAAGCAACCGACAGTGTTGGTTTTTTTGACAACCCTAATATTTCTGAAGACGGTTTATATCGTAAAGTGCCACTCTTTCAGCTTTATCAAAATGGCTTTCATCCTTCTTTAGCGTTAGCGATTACACGAAAAGCTATTGGTGACCAAGATTACTACTTTAACATTCAAAAAACTGGTCAGTATGTTGCAATCGAGCAAGTGCAACTGGGTAGTTTAATTATTCCAGTAGATAAAACTGGCTCGGTTATTGTGCCTTATCGGGGTGGTGAAGGGAGTTTTCCTTACATTTCTGTCAAAGATATTATGAACAAACGTGTCGCTAAAGGTGCACTTAAAGATCGTATTGTTATTTTAGGCACTTCAGCGCCAGGACTACAAGATATAAGGGCAACGCCGGTAGATAGTGCGCTGCCTGGTGTTGAAGTTCATGCCAATATTATTACCGGCATACTGGATCAGCGTATTCCTTATCAACCGAGTTATGCTCTGGGTGTTGAGCTCACTATTATTATAATTTTGGGCTTACTGATGATGGTGGTATGCAATTACTTATCGCCCATCATGACCATGCTTTTTACCTCAACACTTATCACTGTTTACCTTATTTTAAACTTGTTTTTATGGCAACAAGGCATAGTTATTTTCCTCGCCTCACCATTATTATTGATACTCATGATCTTCGTTGTGCATATGTCATGGGGCTTTGTTGCTGAAAATAATACTAAAAATACAGTCAAAAAATTGTTTGGCCAGTATGTTCCCCCTGGGTTAGTTGATGAAATGGTTAATAAGCCAGAATGGATCACTCAAGAAGGCCAATCACGTGAGTTAACCGTATTATTTGCAGATATACGAGGCTTTACATCAATTTCTGAACGCCTATCCCCCCAAGAGCTCAGTGAGTTATTAAACTTATTTTTAACCCCATTAACCAAAGTGATATACGACGAACGAGGCACTATTGATAAATATATAGGCGATTGCATCATGTCTTTTTGGGGAGCCCCTTTACCCGATAGTAGGCACGCAGAACAAGGCGTTGCAGCCGCGTTAAAAATGCTAGAAAAAGTAAAACATCTGCAATCAAGTTTTTCTGCTCGTGGTTGGCCAGAAGTTAATATTGGTATTGGTTTAAATACTGGCATGATGAGCGTTGGCAATATGGGTTCTGAATACCGTATGGCTTACACCGTTTTAGGCGATGCCGTCAACTTAGGTGCTCGTGTAGAAGGATTAACCAAGCAATATGGCGTTGCTTTGATCGTGACTGAATATACTAAGCAGGCCGCACCAAATTTCATTTACCGAAAATTAGATCGCGTAAAAGTAAAAGGCAAAGTTGAAGCCGTTAACATATATGAAGTGGTTAATTTTATTGACTTAGTGACTGATGAATTAAAACAAGAAATCGATCAGTTTCATTTAGCTTATGAATTATATTGTCAACAAAAGTGGGATGAAGCAGCTGTAATTCTTAATAACTTAATGAGCCAACCTAACGATAAAAGCAACATTGTTTTATATCAAATATATTTGCAACGCATTGATGACTATAAGGCATCTCCCCCTGCTAAAAACTGGGATGGTGTATATAGTCACCAAACTAAATAAGCGTCTTTATGAAGACTTAGTATTATGTTGTTTATATTGCTCTTTCATTTTTCGACCTTTGCGATAAAGTGCAGGGCGTAAAGCTCGGCGCAGTTTTGGAAATAAATATGATACGGTTGTTAGCCAGCCACTGATTTTGGGTAACGATATTTCAGTTTTTTCGCCACGTGCCACACTAACTATAGCATAGGCAACTTGTTGAGCACTGCTCATAGGCTGTGAAAAGACAATGTCTTCTACTTGATCAATTTCTGACATAATAAAGCCGGTATCAATAGGCCCCGGCGAAACCAACCCAACATAAATCCCCGTATTTTGAAGTTCATCAGCCAAAGAGTAAGTAAATGCACGTAAACCTGCTTTTGTTGCCGCGTAAGTTGCTGCGCCTTGTAAAGGGGTTCTACCCGCGAGCGAGCCAACATTGACTATTGCGCCGCCTCCGGCTTTTTGTAAATACGGTAACATTAAACACGACAGTTGGATCGGCGCGCGTAAGTTAATATCTACCATTTTGGTAAGGTCATTTGCTTGGTTTAATGCCACCTCACCACGCTGATGAAAGCCAGCATTATTGATTAACACATCAACAGTCCCAAATGCCTGCGCAGCTTTAATCAATAAAGACTCATTCGCTGATGCATCATTAATATCCATAGCAATATTGATGACCGATGTGATTGACGCGAGCTCTTCAGTGATTTTATCTAACGCTACTTGTCCACGTGCCACTAAAACTAAATTAGCTCCTAAATTAGCAAAAGTTCGTGCGGTTGCTGCACCAACGCCAGCTGAGGCGCCAGTAATAATGACCGTTTTGTTATTAAAATCAGAATTCATCGTAGTGTTCTCTTTTATTTATGCAGATAATTCGTTTGTTATAACGGATAACGTATGTATTTTGTTACAGTATATTGTGTAAATAAGTTGTTAAAGTGGTGAAAAAACACCAACAATTTCATAAGATAGCAGCATAACAACAAAGGGCTCGATAATGAAAACAAAATATTTAGCGGCAGTCATTGTCGCCAGCTTTACTCTCTCTGCTTGTATAGCAACACAAACTAACCAAAACTCAACAGCGCAAAGTGCCGCTGTTGAAAGTAATAACCATAAAGTATTCAGTCAAAACTATGTTTTTAAAGAGCTAGATAATGGCTTACGTGTCTTAATTGTTAAAACTGATTACCCAGATTTAGTTTCTGTACAAATTCCTGTATCAGTAGGCGCTCGTGACGAAGACGAAGTAGGACGAACAGGATTTGCTCACTTTTTTGAACACATGATGTTTAAAGGTTCAGAGAAATATCCTCAAACAGTGTATGCAGATTTATTCAAAAATGCGGGTGTAGATAATGGTGCCTATACCACTAACGATTACACTAACTATCATTTAGATTTTTCTAAAGATCATCTTGATAAAGTACTAGAAATTCAAGCCGATCATTTTAAAAACCTCAGCTACACTGAAGCACAATTTAAAACAGAAGCGTTAACCGTTAAGGGCGAATATTTAAAGAACAATGCCAGCCCTACCCGAAAATTGCTTGCTGCAGTGCGAAAAGAAGCCTTCGATACTCATACTTATAAACACACCACTATGGGATTTTTTGAAGATGTAGAAGCAATGCCTGAACAATCTGCTTATGGTGAAAAATTCTTCAAACAGTTTTATAAGCCCGAATATGTTTCGTTAGTTATTGTCGGTGATGTCGACCCAAATGCAACCATGGCAATGGTTGAAAAGCATTGGGGTAATTGGCAAAAGGGTGACTTTGTAAATAATATTACGCCAGAGCCTAAGCAACTAGCACCTAAATACGTGCATGAAAAATTCGACGGTTTACCAGGTCACTGGTTATTAGTATCTTATAAAGGTGCTGACTGGCAACCGAAGAAAAAAGATCGCGCAGCATTAGATTTAATATCAGAATTGTATTTTTCAAATAACTCAGCGCTGTATCAAGAGTTAGTGGTAGACAAACAATTAGCCAGCCAGATGTTTAACTATAATCCAGAGACTAAAGATGCTGGTTTACGACACGTCTTTATAAAAGTGAACGAAGAAAAAGATTTAGCCACTGTCCGTGATGCTATTAATCAAACATACGCAAAAGCGCGCACCGAATTAGTCTCAGCTGAAAAGCTTGATAATTTAAAGTCGAACCTAAAATATAGCTTTGTGAATAGCTTAGACTCTTCAGAGTCAATTGCATCAACTTTAGCAAGCTATATGCATTTTGACCGCGATCCTGAAACTATTAATCATCTTTATAATAGCTTCGATAATATTTCTGCTGATGATATTAAACGCATTGCTAACAAATACTTTATTGATGAAAACCGCACAACGGTGACTTTATCTGCTTTAGATAAGGTGGCGGGCTTTGAAAAAGAAGTCACGTTAAACACCGCTGTTGCAAACCTTAAAATGAAAAAGTCTCAACCGACTAAAGCGCAATTTACCGTATTAGACAAAACGAATGACTCACCGTTAATCGATGTTAACTTTTTGTTTTACACTGGCGCAGCAGCAGATCCTGTTGGTAAAAAAGGCACAGCGGCATTAATGGCACGTATGTTAACTCAAGGGGGTTCACAAACGCGTAATTACAAAGAAATTCAACAAAATTTATATCCTATCGCTGGACAGTTTACCTCGCAACTTGATAAAGAAATGATGTCATTTACTGGTCGTGTTCATAAAGACAATGCTGATTTATGGTACTCACTCATCAGTGACCAATTATTAAATCCAGGATGGCGCGAAGATGACTTTAAACGTCTGAAAAAAGAATTAATTGATGGCATTAAATCAGGACTCAAAGCCTCTAATGATGAAGAACTAGGCAAAGAGGTTTTATACAGCGAGTTATATCAAGGCCATGCTTACGCGCATTTTAACAGCGGCGACCTGTCTGATTTAGACACGATTTCACTTGACGATGTTAAAGCATTTTATAAAACGCAACTAACTCAAGCTAAATTACATCTAGGTATTACTGGTGCGCTTTCAAATACTTTAAAAACGCAAATGTTTAGTGATTTAGCGCGCTTACCTGTTGGTGATGAAAAACGATTAAACATTGCAAAAGCGCCAATGCTAAAAGGTCATCATGCCACTATTGTAGAAAAGAATGCGCAATCTACGGCGGTTTCTTTTGGTTTCCCAATCAAGACTATTCGTAACGACAACGATTGGGCAGCACTATGGCTTGTTCGTTCTTATTTTGGAGAGCATAGAAGCTCGAACAGCTACCTTTACCAACAAATACGCCAAGAACGTGGCATGAACTACGGTGATTATGCTTATATTGAGTACTTCCCACGCGGTATGCATCAAACAAAACCTGATGCAAACTTGGGGCGCTCAAGTCAGATTTTCCAAGTATGGTTGCGCCCGTTACGTTCAAATAATGACGCACACTTCGCTACGCGTGCTGCTTTATATGAATTAGATAAATTAATTAAAAATGGTATGAGCGAAAAGGACTTTCAAGCTACACGTAATTATTTAACTAATTATGCCCCGCAGCTGGTAGCGAGCCAAGATCAGCAATTAGGGTATGCACTTGATAGTGAGTTTTATCAAACTGATGAGTTTGTTAAATATGTGCGCGAGCAATTTGCAAAACTCTCATTAGCAGATGTAAACCGAGTGATTAAAGCAAACTTACAAACCGATAACATTCATTATGTATTTATTTCAGGTGACGGCGAAGACATGAAAAATCGTTTATTGTCAGAGCAAACTTCACCATTAAAATACAATTCTGAAAAACCAGCAGAGTTACTAGCGACTGATAAAATTATTGAAAGCTATAAACTGGCTCTACCAAGTAAAAACGTCAAAGTATTAGCGGTTGATGCAGTATTTAAATAGCCTTTACCGAGCAGAATAACGTAACGATTAACTTGCTTCAAAACACCACGCTTGTCGTGGTGTTTTTATATCGGATTTACGATATATCGCAGACTGACTAACGAGCACTAAGAAGTTAATTTTTTCGCATGGGACTGCGTTCTAATTTTAGGCGTTAAGGCAAAAGTACCCTGAAGATACACATTGATGATCTTTAAAGGTTAACTGCTCGTATTTAATTGCTACAATCAGGTATTCTCGTTCATTAACCATTCATTTTTCTTTGGTATAATGAAAACAAGTTATTCAAATAGTTAATTTTCTTTAAGGTCGTATTTATGCAGTGTAAAAAATCCATTATCAGTTTAATTGTTGTATCGTTGGCATTCACCGGTTGTGCGAGTACTAATAAAGAAAAAGGTGCTGCGATTGGCGCTATTACTGGCGCAGTAATTGGAAAATCGACCAGTAATCATAAAAATAAACGTGCTGTTTGGGGTGCTGCTATTGGTGCTATTGCGGGTGTTGCTATTGGTGATTACATGGATAAACAAGAGCAAGAGTTTCGTGACGAATTGTCAGGCTCAGGTATTGAAGTAGTAAGAGAAGGTGATAATTTACGCTTAATCATGCCAGCCAACATTACTTTTGCTACAGGCCAAGCTTATATTACGTCAGGGTTTTACAGTACCTTGGACGATATAGCACGTGTATTAAATAAATATGAAAAAACCTTATTAAGTATTGAAGGTCATACCGATAGCCAAGGTGGTGCAGAGTTTAATCAAAACTTATCTGAGCAACGTGCGGGTAGTGTTAAACAGTATTTAACGAACCAAGATATTATGGCTAGTCGATTACAAACAGTTGGTTACGGTGAGACACGTGCTGTTGCTGATAACACTACTGCCAATGGTCGTGCATTAAATCGTCGAGTAGAAATTCAAATTATTCCAAACCAAGCGTAACGCACTTTAAAATAGTTTACTCAGCGAAAATCAATATAAATACCACTGACATCAGTGGTATTTTTTTGGACTATTTTCAGTAAGTAAGTAATATAAAGTATAAAAATCAAACATTATTAATACTCATACAAACTAAAACTCGTTACTTAACCTGAAAGTAAAAGGTTTCTTCAACTTAAAGGACAAAAGGACTTATGGATTTATTTAGCCTCAATATTAATCTAGATGAAGTCGTGAAAAATATAATGCAGTTATTTATCGCATTAGTATTGCCAATTATGACCGCATGGGAAAGAGAAACAAGTAGTAGGTCAGCAGGCTTAAGAACCTTCCCTTTAGTATCAATGGCAGCTTGTACCTTCACTATTCTTGCCATGTCTATTTTTAACGACCAAGACGCTCAATCTAAAGTTATTGCGGGTATTGTCACCGGTATCGGTTTTATCGGTGGTGGTGCAATTTTAAAAGACTCATCACAAGTTAGCGGCACATCAACAGCGGCGGCAATTTGGTCTACAGGAGCTATAGGGATAGCGGTGGGTTTAGAACGTATAGAAATTGCAATTGCGCTAAGTATTATGACTTTTGCAACGCTTAAAATTATAGGTAGAGTGAAAAAAGAAGTCCCTAAGGATTAATAGAAGTCTTTAAAGGGCTAAGGTTTGAGTTTTATCTTCACTGACGATGTATTTATTCACTCTAGTTAAACTCATTTAATACTGCTGCTTTTAAAATGAGTTTCTAGCCGTGTTATCGCACCATCTTTTGTTAAAAATCACACACAAGCTAAAATGATTACTTTAATTTTAGTTAGTTAGTTACGCTGATTTTCTACTGTAATATGTATATCGTAAAAATATCAGCGTTTAAACTAACAGCACTATTTGCCGCTATTGGATTGAAAATATTGAGTGTTTTCCTGATTGTACCAGCAATAATATTGACCAGGCTGCACATAGGGGTTTTTCGGTCTCTGTTTCAGGCTTTTTTTAAATATCTGAACAATGGCATTCCAGTAATTTTGCAAAATTCTTCCCCTTAAATAGCTCATTAACTAACTACAAACTTGGTTACGACCGTATGTTTTTGCTTTATACAAACTGACGTCTGCTTGATTCATAAACTCTTTAATCCCAATACTTGTTTCATCTTTAAAAGTGGGCGAATAACTCGTTACCCCTGCACTGATAGTAATGTTATGGTATTTTGCATTGGCGGCATGCGGGATATTTAGCTCATTAACCGACTTAACCAAATCGTTGGCTATTTTTGTAGCACCTACTAAGTCGGTAAATGGCAGTAAAATAACAAACTCCTCTCCACCAAATCTGGCAACAAGATCTGTAGTGCGCTTTCTAGTTGCCACTAAACACTTAGCGACTAGGGTTAAGCATTCATCGCCTTTCACATGGCCAAATTCATCGTTGTAATGTTTAAAGTGGTCAATATCGACCATAATAAGTGATATATCTCCTGCCCCTCGTATTACAGCTTGCCAGTCATGAACTAACTGGTTATCAAAACAGAACCGATTAGCAATACCGGTTAAAGCATCGGTTTTTGAAACCAGTTCCAGCTCTTTAGTGTGCTTCACTAATTTAATATGATTTTTTACACGACTGAATAGGATTTTAGGCAAAGTATCTGAGGCAATATAATCAATAGCCCCTAAATCTAGCATTTGCTCCTCTTCTATTTCACTGTAATGATCACTAATAAAAATCATTTGAATGTGCTCTGTCGACTTATGCTGTTTCACAAATTTACACACATCCGCGCTAGTCATTTGAGCTAATTGTGTTGATGAAAGTACTATGTCAATGTTGCCTTTTAAAATAGCTTTTAACGCCATTAAACCATCACTTGCTGTTTGTATTTGAAAGTGAGTGCCAAATATATTGCGCCAATCTGTCAATTGATTTTCGAACTCATTAACCAGTAATAGGGTCAGCTTGGAGTTACTTTTTGGTGTTAACTTACTATTATGTAAAGTAGAAGCTATTGCGTACACATTATCTTGAGAGGTTGGTGCTGAAGCCATCTAATCCTCCAAATTAGCTTTCGAGAGAAAGCAATGTTGAAATAATATAAAATCAAAACTCAGCAACACCAAATCAGAACAACGATAGATTATGATGAACACATGTTCAAATTTTGAAAAGTGCGAAAGTTAAACGCACGCCTAGAGCGTGCGTTTAGTTGAACTATTGCGAAATACTAATGCTTAACCATTTCCAATTTATCAACCACCGATTTAACGTCGGTTGTATTTTTGGCAATAGCAACAGCTAGTTGTTTTGCTGCATCTGAGTCAACTTGACCTGATAATGTAACCACGCCTTTTATGACTTCTACTTCGATAGCGGTTCCGCTTACTTCTGATTCAAATAAAAGCTTTGTTTTTACAACTGTTTCAATTTTGGAATCTGTTAATGCGATAAGCATTTTACTGTCTTTGGTAGATTCATTATCTATTACTGTCAAACGGTTATCGACTGAATTCACACCTTCTAGGCTAGCAACTAACTCTTCAGCCAACGCTTTATCAACGTCGCTTTCAACTTTACCCGTTAGAATGACTACACCGTTTTTCACATCAGTATTGATGTCGAAAGAATTCAGATTCGTATTAAATAATAAAGTGCTTTCGGCTTTACCATCTAACCAAGCGTCTTTTGAGGTATCTTTCCATGTGTTCTCTGCATATGCTGCTGACGAGCCAACTGTTAATAATGTTAACGCAATAATTGAACGAATTGAGTTTTTCATATTATTCTCCTTTTAGTTAAGACAACAATACTAATGCCACATCTATGCCAGTAAAATAAAGCACTGATTAATAACGATATAATTTATTTTTCCCATTTATTTTTTGTGTTATTGAATCATCATCGCGATTTATTTACCGATTGGATTGTAAAAAGTACATAGGTGGGTAAAGTGAAAGTATCACAATGTGTATTACACAAACGTGTGATATTTATAAGCTACGTCAAAGTTGATGTTCGTAACGCCATGTTGAACATTAGCTTTTAAATGAATTACGTGATTTACGCCTGAACAAATACTCTCTAGCATAACAATATATTTCATTATATTATTACCTACAGCTTAATGAGGGTTTTATTTTTCTTATTATTTGCAAAATATCACTGCTATTTCCTCCAATTATCGAACTCACAAAACAACATATGAAAACCAAATTAATTACTCGACCAGGCTATGTATTACTTCAGCAAGAGTTAAATAAACTCTGGCGAGAAGACCGTCCAGAAACAACCCGAAAAGTTTCGTGGGCGGCAAGTTTAGGGGATCGAAGTGAGAACGCTGATTACCAATATAATAAAAAGCGTTTGCGAGAGATTGATCGCCGCGTGCGTTATCTGCGAAAAATACTCGAAGAGTTAAAAGTTGTCGATTACGGCCCTCAACAAGAAGGCAAAGTGTTTTTCGGTGCTTGGGTCAGTTTAGAAAATGACGATAATGAAACGCTAAAGTTTCGTATTGTAGGTCCAGAAGAAATCTATGGTCGCAACGACTACTCTTCAATTGACTCACCAATTTCACGCGCATGTTTAAAAAAAGAAGTTGATGACGAAGTCGTGGTTAAAACGCCTACGGGTGATAAAATTTGGTACGTTAACGCCATTCAATATGAAAAATAATTAACGAAAATAATCAATGAAAATAATGCAATAGCCTAACAATCGATATT
>TARA_R110000765_G_scaffold109167_1_pt1 | contig 26139 bp, 28 predicted proteins | sample TARA_R110000765 | Tara Oceans TARA_R110000765 (sample SAMEA4398168) | marine metagenome | biome: Polar Biome; feature: [MES] marine water layer (ENVO:01000295) within the mesopelagic zone...; material: water (ENVO:00002006), including particulate matter (ENVO:01000060) such... | reverse complement strand
TCAAAATTATTAAGACCCTTACCCACTTTTTTACCTAACATCAAGCCAACTCCTGCAAAAGGAAGTAAAATGCAAAAAAAGGATAGCACCAATAATAGTAATGCCGCTAAGCCAGGCCGCCAATTTTTAGAGGTTAATTTCTTCATTGGCCCTAAAAGCAAGATATATAGAGTCAATGCTCCGAGAAAACCAGAGAGATAAGGAACCAGTGACTTAAATAATATACCACCCATCAGAACAATAAATAATATCATAAAGACTTGGCGAATAATTTCAGCGGGTATTGTTTTCATATTAATATCATCTTTAAAACACACATCGGATTAAGTTATTTCCGGGTTATTGTAAAAATTAAGTTCGGTAAAACATCTGGATTCCCAAGCATTTTTGTAGTTATACTTTTAAATTTTATCATTATTTCTTATTTTAATTCTTAGTCTCATTGCATTGCTAAATACAATCGGAATGTCATACATACTGACAAATCATTTTCATACTATTTATGAATTAATCAAATAAGTTCTTTTCCATTTATAAAAAGAAAACGACGACTAAGCCATGAATAATAATTTATTATGCGAGCCAATTCCGATACGTATCGGGAAGAGGGAGGGTAATGTAATTAAGTGGAATGGTATGCAACAGGTATACTATACAATAGGGTAATAAATGCTTTATAAATTTGGTACATTAGTGGTACTATACTAGTTAAACTAGCAATTAGTCTTATATAGTTAGTTTACTAATTGCTTTCTTAATAGTTATCATGAAGTCATTAGCCAACTAAAAACCATTTAATTTTTAAACCAATGAGATTACCCTGGATCCTATTTATTTGTTTGCTTGCTTTTTTGGGGTGTGACGAAAAACCATTAAATGAAGTATCGGAACAAACATTTCATTATAATCATCAAATTTTTGAAGAAAACAAACTAACTCCCAGAGCTACTTACTTTAGTCTAGAGTCGGATACGCTTTCTATAAAGGAATATTCAAGACGATTCTTACCCCTAAATGGTGATTGGAAATTTCATTTTGTAAAAGATCCCAAGCAACGACCTACAACGTTTCAAAATGTAGATTTTGATGACAGTAGCTGGACCACTATTCCCGTTCCTGCCAATTGGGAAGTTGAAGGTTATGACCATGCCATTTATTTAGATGAACGTTATCCTTTTACTACCCAATGGCCCAATGTTCCTACCGATTATAATCCGGTAGGTACCTATCGTAAAGAGATACATCTTAACAATGAGTTTTTGTCAGAAGATGTGATTCTACATTTCGCAGGTGCAAAATCAGCCATGTACGTTTATATCAACGGCACCTATGTTGGGTATTCACAAGGGAGTAAAACGCCTGCAGAATTTAATATTACTGAATACCTGTCTAAAGGTAAAAACCTGATTGCTCTACAACTTTTTCGTTGGAGCGATGCCAGTTATTTAGAAAGTCAAGACATGCTGCGTATGAGTGGCATAGAGCGCGACGTATACCTATATACTCGCCCTAAGGTATATATCGCAGATTATTATGCATACACTAATTTAGATGACACCTATACCAACGGCATATTTAAGGATACGGTTACTATTAGCAACGAAACCAATGAAGCCACATCGAGGATAATAACGGTAGAACTTTTAGACGGAGACACGTCGGTGTACAGTACAACTGAGACGGTGAAAACACCTGCTAATTCGAAGGTTGACTTTACATCAGAAAAAATTATTGAAAATGTAAAGAAATGGTCGGCAGAGTTACCAAATCGATACAAAATTGAAATTTCTCTGGAGGATGTTAATCAGCCAAAAAACAATCAATATATAAAAAGGAGTACAGGTTTTAAACGTGTAGAGATTAAGAATAGTCAAGTCCTGGTCAACGGAAAAGCAATTTATATCAAAGGGGTGAATCGGCATGAAACCGACCCTTTAACAGGGCATGTGGTTTCAAAAGCATCAATGGAAAATGATATTAAGTTGATGAAGCAGAATAATATCAATGCCGTACGTAGCTCGCATTACCCTAATGACCCGTATTGGTTAGAATTATGTGATCAATATGGATTATATGTTGTTGATGAGGCGAATATTGAAAGTCACCCATTGGCAATAGATGAGAAGACCCAAATTGGTAATGAAATGAGTTGGTTGCCTGCCCACATGATGCGTACCCAACGTATGTATTATCGAGATCGTAACCATCCTTCTATTTATTCTTGGTCGCTGGGTAACGAAGCTGGCGAAGGCGAAATTTTTAGAACTACCTACAAATGGCTAAAAGCGCACGACGATAATAGAATTGTACAATATGAACCGGCAGGAAAAGAGGAGTATACCGATCTCTATTGCCCCATGTATCCGAAACCCGAATACCTTATTGAGCATGGTAAATCAAAATCTGACAAACCTTCAATTATGATAGAATATGCCCATGCCATGGGTAATTCGGTCGGTAATCTTCAAGATTACTGGGATATTATCGAAAAATACCCCAATCTGCAAGGCGGTTTTATTTGGGATTGGGTAGACCAAAGCCTAGAATTTAAAGATGAAAACGGTAAACCCTATTTTGCCTATGGCCATGATTACCATCCAGATTTACCTACAGATGGTAATTTTTTGAATAATGGATTGGTAAATCCTTTCAGAAAGCCAAATCCACACCTAACGGAAGTGAAAAAAGTGTATGAGCCAGTGCAGTTCAAATACTTAGGAGGTAAAACTATAATCATTGAAAACAAAAATTTCTTTTCTGATTTTGCGGATAAGGAAATACGAATTCGACTATTGGTAAACGGAAAAATAGAAGCTGAACAAACAGGTATTCCTGTTGATGTATTGCCACAAAAATCTGTAGAAATTCAACTTGATGAGTTACCTGATACCTTTAACACTGAAGATGACTATATTTTAGAAGTTAGCCTTATCCAAAAAGAGGAAACACCTTTAGTTTCCAAAGGGTATGAAGTCGCTTGGGACCAATTTACCCTTAGTAAGGGCACTATAAATAGTACATCGTCTTCGAGTAAAACACCGCTAGAAATAGTAACTACTGCGGCAAATATTGAAATAAAAAATGACAAGACCAATTTAAAAATCGATGGCAAAACAGGGGAAATTACATCGTGGCTTTTTGAAGGAAAAATGATTACAAACCAACCTATACGTCCCAATTTTTGGAGACCACCTACGGATAATGACCTTGGAAACGGAATGGACAAATGGGCTAAAATATGGCAAAATGCAACGTATACGTATGCTGCTCAATTAGTGGGGCAGCCCATTAAAACTAGTCATGGAGTTTCGTTTAAAGTGTCTTACGAGCTACCAAATTCAGAAGCCAAAGTTACTGTCGATTATGAGGTTTTAGGAAATGGAATTTTAAACATCAACTATACCTTTAAACCGAACCAAAAAGAACTACCGAATATACCAAGATTGGGAATTTATGTAACACTTCCTGATATATTTACTAACGTTTCTTGGTACGGAAATGGACCTACGGAAAGTTATTGGGACCGTAAAACCGGAGTTAAAACAGGTATCTACAGCGGAAAAATTGTGGACCAATTTTACAGATATATGCGACCTCAAGAAACAGGTAACAAAACAGATGTTCGATGGATGCAGGTTTCTTCAGAAGCCTTAACCTTAACCGTTACTAGTACTGAGTTCCTAAATGCTAGCACTTGGCCATTTGCCATGAAAGAAATCGATTTTAATAGCGAAGAAGGGAGTGTTTCTGCCTCTGGTCTGGTACCTGTAACCACTAAGCATGGTGCTGATATAAAAATTGGAAATACGATGCAATGGAATATTGACCATTTGCAAATGGGTGTTGGTGGTGATAATTCCTGGAGAGCTCCGGTACATGATGAGTATTTGATTCATCCTAAGGTGTATCAATACTCATTTTCTATACAACCGATGATAAACCAATAGTTATAATCCCACTATAGAATAATTATATTAATTGCAAGTAGCATTCAGGTTGGTTTTGGGTAATGCAGTAATATCTATTTTAAAGTGGTTCGAGTATCTACTTTGTAAATTTCGTAGAAACGGAATCTCGCTTATAGTAGACTTTGCACTATCAAGAAAAGTAAGATGTTACTTTACCGTTTAATTACAGCAACTAGAACCCTCTTGAATAGACGGGCATTTCACCGTTCCATAAGAACAATAAACACAACAATCTCCGTCTTTGGGCCTAAGTAGAGTTTTACAATTTTTGCATTCGTAAAAGAACTGGCATGCCGTGGTGGGCATTTCCTCTTTTGCTTCATAACTGCACTTAGGGCAGGTAAGTGTAGATTCTAATTGTATTTCCATTACTTAATTATTTTGTATCCTGTGCTTAAGATGGCGGTTTCTATTTTTTCAAGGTCGACTTTAGATTCATCGTATTTTACTAGTGTATTAGCCGCCTCATAATCTGCTTTTACATGAAGTATACCATCAAGTTTATTGACTTCACTTTCAATATGTGCCTCGCAACCCGAACAGGTCATGCCTTCTATGGTAACCCTAATTTCCTTAACGTTTGATTGCTCCACGTAAACAATTTCCTTACTTGTCGCTGGACTGGAATAAAAAACATGGGAGTAGGATGGAAAGGCCAACATAACACCGGCGAATAATGTTATCAAAAATAAAAAACTCTTCGAGTTGATAAACTTTGGTTTTCCTTTCTCACTAGTAGGTAGGTCATCATCACATTCGCAATCAATTTCATCTTTTGGCTTGAGTTTTTGATACCATGCAAAGGCTAGAACTAAAACGGTAAATCCTATTAAATAGGGTCTAAAAGGTTCTATCCATGAAAAGGTAGACGCTAAACCCGTAGTTCCTGCCAAAACTGCAAGTACAGGAGTAATACAGCATAAGGATGCCGCCAAGGCAGATAGCACCGATGTGCCGATTAATTTTTTATTTTCAATCATGCTACTTTATTTTTGGTATTCAATAAATCTAAAATGGGATTTAATGTCACTAACTTTTCTTTACTAAGTGCATAAAAAATCGTCTGAGCTTCTTTAGTGGCAAAAATTAAATCACGATCCCTTAGTTTTCTTAGGTGTTGTGAAATTGCAGATACGTTCATTTCCAATATATCGCTCAAATCGCAAACACAAAGTCTTTTTTCTTGTTGAAGTAGGAATAGAATCTGAAGTCTAACCTTATTTCCTGCAAGGTTGAGCACCTCGGCAACAAAACTCATGGTATCATCAAGCGCTGCTATTGAAGACCGACAGTCCATTATCTGTTTAGCATCGGCTTCTAGTCGAATACATGTATGATTTTCCATACCACAAAGATATGTATTTTAGCATTTGCTTAAATAAAACAATACGTTAATTTATTACAGTTTTTTAATGCAAATTCGAATACTCCATTTGTTCTACTGCTATTGGCACAGTAAACAATCAATAAATACTTGTATCATGCATTCGATAGGCTAGACCGCAATGTTTGTGTAGAATGATTTCTTTTAGAATTATATTTTTAAAATAAATTATTGAAAACAAACTCGGTATCATTCTAAACATGATGAAAATCATTTTTTTAGAAAAATATTACACTTAATTTAAATATTCCGTTCAATTTCTAATTTCAATTAAAATAAATAATATTATGAAAACACGAGTATTAATTTTTTCGATTATTGGTTTTATGACCTTCAGTAGTTGCAACCAAAGCGCTGATGCAAGCTCCATGCTTGATAATCCTGAAACAAGGAATGAAATTTTCAATACCATTGCAGGTAACCACGATATGATGACGTCCTTCATGGAAACTATACAAACAAATGATCATGCCATGCAGATGATGCAAGACAGTAAAATGATGATGAGCAATATGATGAAAGGCGATGGCATGCAAATGATGATGAAAGATGGCACCATGATGAGCAATATGATGCAAATGATGCACAAAAATGGCATGATGAGCGATGAATGCATGCAAGCCATGACGCAAATGATGGATGAGAAGGGCATGGGAAATATGCCTCAAGAAGAGCATCATTAATAAACGAAGTTTAACTTAAAAACAACAATTATGCATGATTTTCACGGACATTTTGGAGGTATGCATTTCATATGGTGGATCGTATGGTTAATTCTACTGATTTGGATTTTCCTTGTACCACATGATATACCTTTCCGCAGATCAAAAAAAGATGACCCATTACATATTCTTAAAAAAAGATTCGCCAATGGCGAATTATCTAAAGAGGAATATGAAGGATCAAAAAAACTATTGACGACAGATAGTAGTAACCTTTAAATAAAAAATCATGAATCGTATTAACATTAAAAAGTTGGGGTTTTCAGTAGGAATTACTGGAGCCATATTATATGTAGGTTGTATGATCGTGATGCTAACCGCAGGACAAGAAGGCACCATAAAATTCTTTAATAGCCTGTTACACGGTTTGGATGTGAGTAGCGTCATAAGAATGAATGTACCGCTATTAGAAGCTCTTATTGGTATTGTTCAAACTTTTATCATAGGTTGGCTTATAGGAGCTGCTATAGCAGTTTTTTATAATGCACAACTTAAACCAAGTATTGAGTAGAAATATAAAGCATGCATGACAGTGGAAAATAACAAAAATACTATTGAAACGAATTGGTATGTAATTACTGGTGGACCAAGTACAGGAAAAACAACTACTGTTAACTTACTTCATGACAGAGGATATAAAACTATCATTGAACATGCGCGACATTATATTGATACCATGCGATTGGAAGGTCAATCGACCAAAGAGATTGTGAGTAATAAAAGGAAATTTCAATTAGGCATTTTGGATATGCAATTAGAACAAGAAGCGTCCTTAATGCCTAATGAAATGGTTTTTCTTGATAGGGCAATTCCTGATGCATTGGCTTATTATCGCTTTTTAGGGTTAGAAATTGATGACATACTCACTAAGGCGTTAGAATCTGTTAGTTACAAGAAAATATTTATGCTCGACAGATTACAATTAGTAAAAGATTATGCCCGATTGGAAAATGAACAAGATCAGATTAGAATACATGACCTCATATGTGATGTTTATAGAGAATTACGATTTCCAATGTTACATGTTCCTGTATTAAAACCTGATGAACGTGTAGATTATATTCTTCAAAATCTTTAAACTTTAATGTATTAAAATAATCTCGATGTTAAACTCGGCCTCATAAAATTTTGGCGAAAACAATAGGTGAAGTGAGCGTCCATATTTTAGGGGTTTAGTAATGTAGATTCTAAAGAGTTCCTATTATACAAGGGATTTCAATGCAATCTTAATCAGTTCTGAAGTTTCCTAAAATATAGCGAATGAGCCGTTAATTGTTTCCAAAATTATATGCAGCCTTGATTTTTTAGTTTCTTTTTTTATCAAGAAAAAAAGAAAAGAGAAACAAAAAATAGGTTATTTGAAGTTCAGAATATAACATGTGCATAGAAATTATCTCGCAGAGTAATTTTATGCTCTTGTGGCAATCCATGAGAATCACGTAAAATTTTTTATTACGTACTTTTCCTAGAATACGCGATTTTTAATAAGAGCAAAAAGGTTAGCTTTTATTTTGGCGTTGGCAAGCGGCTGTAAATTGTGTGTACAAGAAAATGCAATGAGCATTTTGTTTTACAAAGCAATAAAGTGGTTGGCAGCGGCTATTTTACATAACGACAAATTATAGATACAAAAAAATAGACCCGGAGAAATGCGTAGCATACCGCTTCTAAATTAATTGCCCATGTTAATATTATTCAATAGTAACACAATGTCTGTGGGATATTTGACATAATAGAATTATAGCTAACAAATGGATAAACAACTATTATAAACAAAACAATACATTTGTACTATAATTTATATTATGTAAAATAGAATTTATAAAGGAACCTCTTTCTACAATAAAAGCTACACTCTCTATTTTACCCTTGAGCGATTAAATACATAATGCCATCTGCATCGTCTCGCCGACTTTTAAAATCATCCACAGGATAATTCAAAAAGCTCGCGCATGTTAACTATCATTAATTAACCTATTAATCAAACTATTTACCCAATGCCTTAATTTTCTCTTCTTTAACCTTTATCTCATTCATTATGTCCTCATAGGCAGGTTTCAAATTTTCAATTCTTTGAGCGGCATCATTAATGCTACTTAAAGCCTTTAGTAAAGAATCTCTTGATATAGCCTGTAAATCTTCAGTAGACTTTTCCAGCTGTTTTGAAAGGGTTTCTAGATTTAATTCTTGCTTATTTAAATTTGAAAGTGCAGTAGTATAATTAATAATCGCATCGTTGTTTTTTAAATCAACAACTTCAACTTTTAAACTAGCGATTTGCTTCTCAACCTCTTCTTTTGATTCGCAGGACATTAATAAAACAATGGTAACTAACGATAATAATTTTTTCATGCTACGATATTTATATTCTTTACAAAGTCGTCCATCTAGGGATTTCCCCTTATTTAGACCAATACACAATCCCAATATACTATTAATGAACTTTTAACCATCCATAGCATAAATAAAATGATTGTGATTGTAAAAAGGAATTTATGCTAACCTCAATAAACTCTAAATTGTAAATCAAAAAAAATGCCCATCATTGCTGATGGGCATTGCATTTAAAGTTTAAGCGTCTTAATCTATAACTGTTACGTTTACCGCGTTTAATCCTTTTTTTCCTTGGGTTAATTCGAATTCGACTTCATCGCCTTCGCGTATCTCATCTACTAATCCCGAAATGTGAACGAAATGATCATTCGCTGAACCTTCTTCTGTAATAAATCCGAAGCCTTTTGCATCGTTGAAGAATTTTACTGTTCCTTTACTCATTGTACTATAATTAAATATTAATAATTACTATGCACATTTCAATTATGATGCCACAAATTGAAATCATGCGTGGTTTTATACATTATAATAGTCACTAGCACTATTAATCAGCGATTATCACCCTTTTTATTAGTCTCACCGCAAATTAAATGCACTTTCATTTGGATCACATTAAAAATTATTTTATTTTTATTTTATAAAATAAGCGATTTGAACCCTAGCCAAAATTTTGTTCTTCTTTCTGAAAACAATACCTATTACGTTGAATATCTTATCGGTCACCTCGTTTTAGCAAATAGCATTACCGAAGCGGTTATATTTGATTCTCAGGCGCAGGCGATAAAATTTCAAAAATACCTTTATAAGCACTGTAGTATTCAATTTTCAGTGAATACCTTCATTCAATAGTTTATACCCATTTGATAAAATGGTTAAATAGATCTTAAAACTCTAGTTCACTAGTTGGCTAGATGATATCTTCACAAAAAAAAATCAATGAAATACGCTGTAATCCTTTTTCTTATGACCCTAATGGTGTCTTGTTCTCCGAATGATGTTTCTTACAACGCTCCGGTTCAAGAAGAACCTTTTGATTATTCTGAGATTAATGAACAAGATATTAATGCCTACCTAACGGCTAATGATTTAGTTTCTGTAAAAACAGCGTCTGGTTTGCATTATATCATAGAAAATCAAGGCGATGGCGAACAACCAAATGCTTCTTCTAATGTAACAGTTGCCTACAAAGGTTATTTTTTAAATGGTACTGTTTTTGACGAAAGTTCTGCAGAAGGACTAACTATTGCACTTAACGGGGTTATTAAGGGCTGGACAGAAGGCATTGCCTTATTCAATGAAGGTGGCAACGGAATTTTATTAGTACCCGCACACTTAGGTTACGGTAGTTTCGATTATAGCATTATACCCGCAGGTTCGGTCTTATTATTTGATATCAACCTTATTTCGGTTAATTAAAGGTAAACGTGTTTACCGGCATCTTTGCTGTTTGTATATTAGACGTTGACCCCGTATATACCGTCCAAGCAAAATAAAGGGTTTCCTCCACCATTTCCATTTGAGGAAATCCTGATTTTCGAGAACCATCCAACTCGGCAATCACTTGTTTATTAGAAACGGTACCGTCTTTGGAAACAATCATCGCATTGAAAACGGCCATTTTATCTTTCGATTCCATCCAACTAACAACCGCCTTATCTTCATCCATCCAAAGAACATCTACTCTACCCATTACCAACCCTTCTGCAATCACGATAGGTTCCTGAAAATGTTCACCTCCATCGGATGAAAATGCTAAGTTTACTTTCGGGTTATTATCAGCTCCTGTAAACCAAGTAACCACCACCTCATTACCCAAAGCCGCTACTTTTGGTCCGTTTACTGGGCAACCTTTTATTTGCCAGTTGTCTTCATGTATTGCTTTAGGTGCTGTCCAGCTACCATCTACCAATCGCACAATATATATATCACGAATTTCATCTTCTGAGCGATCACGATACAAAACAATAGGTCCGTTATCGGTTATAGCCGAAGTGGTTTGGCAACAATCGCAAGTACTTGCATCTAATTCATACTCTTGCACTAGCTCACCAGTGGTCGATACTACCCCTGCCCTTAAGGTCATCGCTCCCCGCTCCCCTACTTCATTTTCTAAGGTATTTCGACCATCGAGCCAATTCACGAAAAAGTTGTCTTTATAGGGTTCTACACTAACAAAACCATGTTCTGTTGGGGTACCATCGGTATGTACTTGCATATCGGTTTTCCATTCCGTAGCTCCCTTTGGTTTTACATTCATTTTAACATCATAAGAATACGTGCCTGTCGTAGATTTCTTTAATATATGCGACCATAGACTACCATTATTCTCGGCAATCATAGGGTAATCGGCCCAATTCACAAACCAATCGCTACCACTAAGTATAGGCGCTGGTTTTTGCCATACGCCATCGACCAATTCTGCATAATACATGGTCTTTAAAGTATCTTCTGCCGTTTCTACCCAAGAAAGTAGCGCAACGTCTTTATTCGTCATTAAATGCGGTAAGGTGCTCGATGTGCCTGCTGGAGAACTCATTTCTTGAACTACGGAAGCTTTTGCTTCTGTTGTTTCTTGTTTTGTTTCTTGCTTGGCTTCTTGTTTGCATCCGATAAAGGTTAAGGCAATAGCTAAAGTATAGAAATAGGGTTTTGTGCGCATTAGTGTATTTTTCTTAGTTGTTCAATCATTTCTGGACTATCCCACGTCATACCGCCATCAAATCGTGATACCTGCTCCCCTGCTTCATTATAGATCAAGGTAACGGGTAAGGCGCTTATTTTTTGTTCGGTATACATACCGTTGTACTTAATGTATTTAAAATCGAATCCTCGAGCTTCTTTAAATGCTACTATCTTTTTCACCGATTGGTCTGAAGCGAATAGAAATACATAGTTCTCTTGTTCTAAAATACCTTGCAATTTTAATAAAGCAGGCATTTCTTCAATACAAGGTCTGCACCACGTTGCCCAATAATTTAAAAGTATCCGTTTTCCTTTATAATCGGCCAATTCAACAGGATTGCCCTCTAAATCTTCATACACCGATGTTGTAGCTTGCTCTACTTCTACTGCTATCGCTTCTGGTGCTACTTTCTGTTCTTCTTTTACTTCTTTACAGCCCAATAAGGTTATGCAAATGGCTAAAAAAAGTATGATTCGTTTCTGCATTTTTAAGTGTGATTTTCCTATTCGTAAATACATGTGGTATTAGCTGCTTTTATATAGTAAGATTTGTAATTCTTGGCCTTTTCGTCCATACAACCACAAAGATTCAATACTTCTATACTTTTAAAATCTATTGGATGCGATTCTGCTTGAATCGAAATATAGCCTTCTTTTAGCGGTTTTCCTTCTTCATAGGCACTTTCGTTATATCCAGATATATTACCGCCACCAATGGTAGGCGATTTAAATTCTAAAACAACTTCGCCGTCCATAATATGCTGTACAAGAGAATCACCAAGAACCAAAGCTTCTGCAGTAACCCATTGGTCACCATGATAGGTTTTTGAGGTGGAGTTGACACAGTGTGTTGTAAAGAGACTATCGTTCAGTACCACATTAGTACCAGGTGTACACAAATTGGCAGTAGTACGTTCATGGGTACCGTCGCCACCCAAAAGTTGTAGTTCTAAGGATATTGGAAAATCTTGGTCTAAACCCAAGGTTGCAGGCTCTTGACAATGTAACATAAGTCCATTATTTCGAAAAGCCCAAGCAGGACCATTAGTCATTTGCTCACCAACAAACCGATACGTTGCTCTTAGTTTATAATGTGAGAATTTCTGTTTGTAAAATAAGTGTCCGAAATTTCCTTTAAAAGTATCTGTCTTAGCATATCGAACACTTAAAAGACTATCCTGATACACAAATCTATTGTTATGGTTAACCCCAAGTTCGTATCCCGCGAATTTTGGTGTCCAGTCATCATAATTGGCCCCATTAAACATAGCTACCCATTCTTCTTGGTCTGCTGTTTTTGGTTTTTCTGAGCAAGACAGTATAAGTAAAAAGATTAAAAGTAGTAGCGCAGCGGGTACATAGGCTCTAAAAGAAAAAAAGGTGTTTTTTAGAATGGTCATATTACAACTACTTTTTGATTCGTTTATATATTTAAACAGGGCTAAGGAGGTACAATATAGAGATTATCCTCTATTTTATCATCGTACGAACTTACTTTAAATCACATTTTAAAACAAAAAAAACCGCCCTATTAAGGACGGTTTTTCTATAAAATGTATGTAACTTATTTAATCTCAACCAACTCTAACTCGAAAGTTAAATCTTCGCCAGCCAGTGGATGATTTGCATCTACTACAATTTCATCTTCTTTTACTTCAGCAACACGAAGTTGTTTTTCACTACCATCAGCATTTGTAGCCATAAGTGCCATATCGACCTCTACTTTCAAATCTTCAGGTAAATCTGATTTTTTTACGGATTGAAAAAGTTCCTTACGCTTTTCACCGTAAGCTTCTTCCTTAGCGATAACGATTGTTTTTTTCTCGTTCGCTTGCATATCAATCAAACCTTTTTCAAAACCAGGTATTAAACTACCTTGTCCTAATTTTACTTCTAATGGCTCTCTATCTACCGAACTATCAAACACTTGTCCATCACTTAATTTACCTGTGTAATGTACGCTAACTAATGAATCTGCTTTTACTTTGCTCATACTATTGATTTCTACTATTCAACTTTATTGAGCCACAAAGGTATTGTTCTCATTACCCAATAACGAATTATAGCGCAAAACCTTCCCGTTTTAGGCTTCTTTTAACGAAAAACAGCACAAAAATGAAAGAAAATCATAAAATTATAATGGATAGCTAACTTTTGATACCTAGCCAACTACGAATTTCGCAATAGTTCAATTTAGCATTAACTTGTTCATACTATTTATCACATAAAAAAGGAGGTCTTACGACCTCCTTTAAAGTTTAATAATATGAATTCCTATTACCTTAAACCTATTGCATCTGCGTTACCATCTGGATCACCACTTACTGTTCTTCCATCATTAGAAATACTGCCCCAAAGCAATAATCCACATGCATGTGGAGAAGCCATTGAGGTTCCGCTAATAGTGTTATACCCACCACCAGTCCAGGTAGATTCTATAGCTACACCTGGCTCACAGTAATCTATTGGAGGGTTACCATAATTGGAAAAAGAAGCCCAAGTGTCTCCTTCTGCCATGGCAGAAATAGTATAAATATTGCCTCCTTCTGCAGAAGCAGGAGATTTTGTAGTTGCGCTTGTACTCTCATTACCTGCGGCTAATGCAAACTTAACAACGGAGGATGCATTTATGACCGCTTCATTTAGTGCTTGAGAGAAACTGCCTCCTAAACTCATATTAGCTACATCACCCTCAGATCCATAAGCCGCCACATGGTCTACACCAGCAATTACCCCAGCATTAGAACCACTACCACGCCCGCTTAAGACTTTGACCGGAATAACAGTTGCACCAGCGGCAACACCTATTACACCTATATCATTATTAATCGCAGCTACAGTACCAGCAACATGGGTACCGTGACCGTTACCATCTGTTGCAATATCAGAATCTTTTCCTTTGGTAAACGCATTAAAGCCACGGCTTGCATCTACATTAAGGTCTGCATGACTAGCATCGATACCACTATCGATAATCCATGCTACATTCGACCCAGTATAGGTTGCACCACCATTTACTCTAGAAATACCCCATGGAGTAACTTGTGGATCAGATCCGCCTCCGCCTCCACTTCCAGGTCCTTTTCCAGGTGGTGGTCCGAGTGTGAACATTTTATCTTTTTCTATATAGGCAACACGACTGTCTTTGCCAATTTCAACGGCTTGATCCGCATTTATACGTGCCGAAACCCCCAATAGGGTTTTGCTATACACATGTTCTACAATATCACCTTTTAAATGAACGTTATCTAAAATTTTCAAGGCAATTTCTTTCACTTCACTATTCGCTGCCTTATAATCATTTGCCGCCTTAGAGCTTAGATTTCCAGTAACTTTTTTGTCAAAAACTATGATGTAAGATCCTTCAATCTCATTACTTCCCTGATTGAAAGTAATTGCCTCTTCTGACTTTAAAATACTATTTTCTAGGTCAAGGGTTTCATTTGGGTTTAGGGTATCACTTGTACATGAAAACAAAATAAACCCTGCGCTAGCGGAAACAGCTAAACGTTTTACAAAAGAATTTCTCATATTTAATTTTGGTTTTTAAGATTTTTTTGAAAATACTAAAATTATGTTAATAAAAATATATTTTAAACATTAGGTCTTAAAAAAGTTAGAATCAAAACAATTTTTAAAGTCTTTTTTACACATTATATAATCAGTATTAAGTTTTAGTTCTATATGATTAGTATGTAGAAACCAACGATTATTTGTGAGAACAGTTTCTTCATTATATAAGAAGGTATTGTATACTATGACTATTTTACAACCCTTCACTTCTATTTATTTTAATGGAATAGTTTATCTTTAAATAACTGCAAAAGCAACCTAACCCCTTTATTATGACTACAAAAATTGCTAGTAGCGCTTTAGTTTTTCTTTTTATAACCTTTTTCGGTTTTTCACAACATAAAATCGGCATTTTCGATGGAAATACAGGCATTGGAAACCCTGCCGTAAAAGGTACGGCCAACTATAATGCTCAAAACCAAACCTATACCTTAACGGGTGCTGGTACTAACATGTGGTTCGGTACCGATGAATTTCAATATTTATGGACGACGATTCAGGGTGATTTTATTCTTCGGGCTACCGCAAAATTTAATGGCGGTGGTTCTGACCCACATCGTAAAACAGGTTGGATTATTAAAAACAGTCTAGACACAAATTCTGCACATGTTAATGCCAGTACCCATGGTGACGGACTTACTTCATTACAATATCGGAAAACGGTTGGCGGACTTACCGAAGAGGTGAAATCTAATGACAAGTCCCCTACTATAATTCAATTAGAAAGACGTGGTTCTACATATATCATGTCTACGGCAAAATTTGGCGAAGAATTTACGACAGTAGAGCTTACTGATATTGCCCTTGACAATGAAGTATTTGTGGGGCTATATGTATGTTCTCATAATCCTAAAGTTTTAGAAAGTGCCACATTTAGTAACGTGCGAATCATTAAACCGGTAAATGAAGATTATACGCCCTATCGTGAATATATTGGCAGTAATTTAGAAGTAATGGATGTAGAAACCGGACACAGAAAAATTATTCATCATTCCGCTCATTCTATTCAAGCTCCGAATTGGACCGTTGATGGCAAAAAATTGATTTACAATTCTAAAGGTCATCTGTACAATTATGAACTAGAAACCAACACTATTACTCCGCTAAACACTGGTTTTGCCGTCAATAACAATAATGATCATGTACTAACTTTCGACGGTAAACTTTTAGGCATCAGTAATCACAATCAAAAAGATAATGGTACCTCTGCTTTATATTACTTACCTACAGAGGGTGATTCGCTACCCAAAATGGTAACAAAACCAGGGGTTGGTGCATCTTATTTTCATGGATGGTCGCCGAACAGTAAAGAGATGCTATTTACGGGGAACAGAAATGGAGTTTATAATATATTCTCGGTCAATGTTAAATCAGGAAAAGAGGAACAGCTAACAGATTTACCGACTTTAGACGACGGACCTGAATATAGTGAGAACGGTAAGTTTATTTACTTTAATTCAGTAAGGTCAGGCACCATGCAACTCTATCGAATGAAAGCAAATGGTAAAAAACAAGAACAACTCACCTTCGACGATTACAACGATTGGTTCCCACATGTGAGTCCGGATCAAAAATGGATAGTTTTTATTTCTTTTCCAAAAGATATAAATCCGAGTGAGCATCCATTCTATAAGCATTGTATGTTACGTATTATGCCTTTTAAAGGAGGAGAACCCAAAGTACTCGCTCATATTTATGGCGGCCAAGGAACTATAAATGTACCGAGTTGGTCACCAGATAGTAAACGAATTGCTTTTGTAACCAATACAGATAGCTACTAGCTAAAGAAAGATAGTGGTTAACTGTTTGGCACTATTTTTCAATCGTTTTAATTACACCTTCATAACGAATAGAATTTCGATTACTAAGATTTACAGATACTGTTGTAGATTTATTTGGATAAATAGCCATGGTTACCAAATAATTGTCGGACTTATCTTTCATAGTAAAACTGATATGATATTTACCTTTATCAGTATCAAAAGTTTGTTCATAACCTTCAGGAATTCCGTAAAACTTAATTCCCGTTGCTGAACCATAGCCACCTCCAAATTGACGTTCGCCAAAATAGGGTAGATTAGCGGAGACGCTATCGCCAATTACTTTGATGAAATTAGGATTACCTGCTAGATTAATACGAGCTACATTGCTACCTGGTGGTATTAGCCCTGAATTAGCTACCGCATTCATGCTTTGAGTAACCATTGGGTTTGCCCAATCTGCAGTAAACTCAAAAGATTTTGAATCTACCAATGAATGAATAGGATGATTATCACTAATGTTATTTTTAGTGGAAGAACAACCAAACAATACACTGAATACCAATAAAGAGGCTAAAACTGTTTTCATGGGTTTTGTAGTATTAACTACCTAATAAGCAACTAAATCTATGCCAAACTATTTATCGCATAAAAAGCAGGAGAAGTTAAACGAAATAATTGGTTAACTAACCATCTAATTCACCTACTGAATAAACAGATTAATAGAATTTCTAGCTATGTGGGTATACTCCATAACATCATTTTCTAGCTCTGCAGTTTCCTTAATGTGAACGTTAACAGATTGGTATTGCTCCGGCAAAAGCTCGTTGGTTAACTTTAAATAGTTTAAAAGCGTTTCGTTTGCAGCTGCCAGTTTGCCTATTTTATCTTTTAAATAAACTTTGGTCTCAAAAAGAGCCATTGTCGAAGGTTCGTATAAATAGGAATCTATACAGGTTCTAAAATATTGAAGCGTATTATAACAGCGTTCCAATTTGCCTATACATGTAGGTGTATCCATTTCATTTTCCATAGGTCAAGATTTAAATTGAAAATGTGGGGAACTTATCTCAAATTAAGGTAAGAAGTTTGAATATGAACTATGTTTAGTATAGTTTAACTAAACTTTAAAATTTCAATAATTTAGTTAACAATTTAGAAACAAAACAATTAGCAATTGTCAACTCAAATAAGCCTTTTATTTAAGCTTTTTTAGTTGTTAAGAAGATTTGAAATGAGTATCTTAATCTAAACTTTGAACCTATGAATATTAATTTTGAATACGACGATGTGAAAGCCAGTAACCGATTGGAAATTATGGCTGCCCAAAAATTAGAAAAATTATTGGATAAGTTTGATTTTATTGTTAGATCCGATGTGTTTTTCAAGAAAGAGAATACTTCATCACCTGATACTGGTTTGGTATGCAATATACGTTTAAGTGCACCAGGACCAAGGCTTTTTGCACAATCTTCTTGTGGTAGTTTTGAAGCAGCTATCGCTTCATCTGTAGATGATTTACAAAGACAATTAGAAAAAAGAAAAGCAAAAATGCAGTCTCATTAGACTGTATATTAATAAAATTTAGTCTTCAAAATTATCGTCGGATTTCGTTTTACTTGCGATAACATTTTGAATTTTTTCAGAAAACGGATTGCGCTTTAATTCTTGAATTAGGCGCTTTCTTTTTTTATCAGATATATCAAGTGTATCCAATATCTCTTTAGTGCGATATTGAAATGCAATTCTGCTTTGCTTTAACGCAATACGTTCAGAAACAGACAGCACATAATCAGCCTCAAATTTCTTTAGAAGCGTTCGCTTCTTAATTTTAGCGTTAATCGTATCAGCATCCTGTGCAAAAGTAGCGTTCATACCTAAAAGTAGGTATATGAAAACACCACCTAATAAGGTTAGTTTTTTCATTGTCAATAGTTGTTCTACTAGAAATGTAATACTATATTTTTGAACTGCAACAAATACAATCCCTAGTGGTTATTTAGCGATAAAACTTAACCGTTTAACCTTTGTACTAATTTACAATTTTTCCATATGGCATTTCCATAATACTAGTTTCTAATTGGATTTTATAAATGCTATTAGATAAATAATTTTAGCTATCAGATGCTAAATATTTTTTCTTGAATATAAATTGATAGGATTACTATTTAAGGCAGAAGAAGTATTTTAATATAAAACTATAGGTGAAATTTGCTAAATAATTAGAAGGTTAATATTTGTATGATCAAGTAGTAAACATTTTGACAAAATAAAATTCTAAATGTCAAAATTTAATATCTTTGCAACTTCGAAAAAATGATATGATTGTCTGGATTGTTTTTATTGTCTTTGTTCTTATTTTTCTTGCTTTAGACCTTGGCGTCTTTCATAAAAACGACCATGTTATAAAATCTAAAGAGGCTGGTATTTGGACCGCAATTTGGGTTACTGTCGCTTTTAGCTTTAGTGGCGTTATCTATTGGTTGTTTAATGCTGGATTGATTGATAACCCAACTGGTCTAACACCTAACACCGCAGTTATAAAATACATTACTGGGTATTTAATAGAACTTTCTTTAAGTGTTGACAATGTTTTTGTCATCGCAGTAATATTCGGAGCATTCAAGATTCCTCCTTTATATCAGCATAGGGTATTATTCTGGGGAATTTTAGGAGCCATTGTTTTTAGAGCTTTAATGATTTTCTTCGGGGTTGCATTGATTACTAAGTTTGAATGGATTATATATATTTTCGGTATCTTTTTATTGTATACCGCATTTAAGATGTTGAAGGGAGACGAAAATGATTTTGATCCTAAAAACTCGTTTGTATTTAAACAAATTAAAAAGATATATCCTATAACGGCTACTATACAAGGTCATGCTTTTTTTGTGAAACGACTAGGCGTTAATGCCGCTACCCCGCTTTTTGTTGCACTAATAGTTATTGAAATAACCGATATTCTATTTGCTTTAGATAGCATACCAGCTATTCTATCAATAACAGCAGATCCCTTTATCGTATTTACCTCTAATATTTTGGCCATTTTAGGTCTACGATCCATGTATTTCTTAATCTCGCGAATGCTGGCAAAATTTAGATACATCAACTATAGTCTTGTTGTGATACTTGCTTTTGTTGGATTAAAAATGCTTTTCTCCCATTATGTAGAATTACCTGAATGGATTTCCCTAACGGTAATTTCTGTAGCCTTAGCATCTGGGGTGTTAACTTCAATGTTTATTAAAGAAAAAGAATAGCGAAGCCCTTATTTCTTTTTAAGTTTAGTATCAATAATTGCCATAGCATCATTTACCGTTTGCATTTGGTCCATGTCATCATTTTCTAATCGAATATCAAATGCATCCTCTACATCTAGAACAATATCTACTAAGTTCGCAGAATTGATATTTAAATCATTCATGAAATGACTATTTAATTGAATGTCTGTAACATTCACATCCTCAGGAAGGTATATTTTTATAATATCCTTTAATTTTTGATATTTTTCTTCTTCTAGCATCTAATAATATTTTTAAACAAAATGGTATGTTTTACTATTTTTTAATGGTGTTTCCATAGAATTCATTCGGAATATGCTTTAAAAATAACACAAGCATTTACATCACCAAAGCCAAAACTTGCTTTCGCAATTATTCTGGGAGTATAGTTTATGGTCTCTCTCGGAATACATTCTTCTGAGATTATTGATTTTATATCAGTATGTATATCATTACAATTCACATTCTTAAACACCACCTTTTGTTGAAATTGTAAAATTGTCGCTACACTCTCTATACTACCTGCTGCTGCTAAACAGTGGCCAACAGACCCTTTAAAGGAATTGATATATGGAAATTCTTTTCCTGACCTGTTCAAAGCCAAGCTCCAATTTTCAATTTCTAAGGCATCTTTGGCCGTAGCCGTTAAATGACCGTTGATTACATCTACTTCAGATGCTTCTATTCCCGAATTGTTAATGGCATTACGAATACAACGCTGTACCGCCATACTGTTTGGTGCTGTCATTGAACCTTCTCCTAATTGACCGCCACTATTAATTTCTCCCCCTAAAACTTCAGCATATATATGCGCACCTCTTTTTTGTGCACTTTCTAAGGATTCTAAAATTAGGGCTCCTGCCCCACTTCCAGGAATAAATCCGCTTGCCGATGCACTCATAGGTCTACTGGCCTTCGAGGGATTATCATTATACGCTCGAGGTAAAATACGCATAGCGTCAAATCCTCCCCATACATACGGACCACTATCACTACAGCTGCCCGTTAATATAATCTCAGCTTTACCCTGACTAATACGGTCATAGGCCATTATAATACCTTCTGTACCCGTCGTACACGCAGCAGAATTTGTTGTTACTTGATTACCACAACCTAACAAGCCACCTAAATAAGCACTAATACCACTGGCCATCGTTTGAATGACAGATGTACTACCTAATCTTCGAACATTACCTTCATCAATAAGATGAATGGCTTCTCTAAATTTATCTACACCTAAAATACCTGTTCCGAATAGTATACCTCGGTCCCAGCTTGGCTCATTAGAAGTATTTTTTTCTAATCCGGCATCTTTCCACGCATCTACACCGGCTATTACTCCGTATACGATTCCGGTAGCATTCAGCCCCCTTCGTTCAAGCGGTGTAAAATAGTTGTCTATAAGATTATCTTTCACCAAGGGCTCGCCAGCAATTTGACACCCGAATCCTAATTTTTCTAAAATAGGTTGATGTCGAATACCACTTTTACCATCTCGTAGCGATTGGGTGAAATCGGTAAGACCCACACCATTTGGCGCACAAACACCTAACCCCGTAATTACAACACGTCTACCCATTATTTACACCCATCATGCCTGCCAAAGTACCTTTACAGACCAGTTTACCTTCTTCGTTAAACATGTTAACGTTGCACTTTAATTTATGAAATCTGAAGTATATCAATTCTGAAGTAACCCGAACCTTTTCTCCTGGAAAAACAGGCAGTAAAAACTCCATTTGAGAACTACTCATTCCTATTTTTAAGCCTTCCATGTTTTTTTCCTTCCCTAATAGATAAATTCCCAAGCTGACAAGTCCTATTTGTGCACAACATTCGGTTAAGAGTACTCCTGGTGTTACTGGATTATCTTTAAAATGACCATCATAAAATGCAGCATCACGTTTAAACCTATATATTCCTTCCGCACTTTTCTCATTTACATTTAAAATCTCATCAACAAACAGAAAAGGCTCTGAGTAGGGTAATCTATTCACTATCCATTGAAATGTAGTTTTTGTCATCGTTATGATTTTAAATCAAACTTTCACCACCATCTACTTTAATTACCGAACCGGTAATCCATTTTGCTTCGTCGGTAGTTAACAAATAAACAACATTAGCCACATCGTTAGGTGTTGTTAATCGATTATTCGGATTCCGTTTTAATGCATTTGTCTTAATTTCTTCATACCCAGGTATCATAGCTAATGATTTCGTCATCGTAACGCCAGCTTGAATGCAATTAGCTTTAATACCTATTGGCGCGAATTCTAACGCAATACTACGAGTTAATGCTTCTAACGCTACTTTGGCAACAGAAACCGCACTATAATTAGGTAAAGCCTTGGTATTACCCTCGCTTGTAAACGAAATTATTCTAGTATCTGATGCAAATAACTTTGCAGCGACCAATACCTTTGTCCAATCATATAAGCTCAAGGCCATAGCATCAAATGTTATTCTAAAATCAGCATCGGTAAGGGTTGAATTACTTTCAGAATACATAGGCCTTAAGGTCCCTTTTGCTACGCTATGCACCAAAACTTTAATTTGATGTCCTTCTGGTAATTGGTGTTCTAAATCGGAGATGATAACTGGACGTTTTTCTGCATTTAAGGCATCGGCATTTACTGTTATAAGTTGATTTCCAAATACACGAATCTCTTCAAAAGCATTTTCAATAGCTTCCATATCAGAGCGTCTATCTCTATGAACGATTATGATGTGATAGCCATGACTAGCTAATTTCTTTGCTGTAGCTAAACCAAGTCCGCTACTACCGCCTAAAATCAATGCCCAAAAATTAGTTTTCATCCTTCTTACTTTTATAACCTACCATTCGATTAGAACTCTTTGAGCCGAAAAACCGGGACCAAAACTTAAAATGAGTCCTTGTTCTCCTGTTCGTATATCTTTTTCTAGAAAACGCTCTAAAACGTATAGCACAGTAGCGCTACTCATATTACCATACAGTCTTAAAACTTCGCGGGTATCGTCAATATTCTTTCCTAAAGCACCAAATAAAGATTCTACCGTTTGTACTATTTTTTTCCCTCCGGGATGAAATATTAAATGGTCGACTTTATGAATATCACTTCCATATTTTTCTAAAAATGGATGAACAATATCCGAAAAATGATTTGATATGGTTTCTGGAACCGCTGGATCTAAAATCATCTTTAATCCATGATTAGTTAAATCGAAACCCATCATTTGGGTAGCATCTTTAAAGTGATACATTTCCTCACCAACAATTTTAGGCCCAACAGCATCTTCCTCAGAAGATAAAAGCACACAAGCCGCACCATCGCCAAAAATTGCGGCACTTACCATATTGGCCATAGAATAATCATTGAGCTGGAATGTTGCAGTCGGACTCTCAACGGAAACCAAAGCAATTCGCTTACCCGGATTAGATTTAAGAAAGTTATGTGCATAGATGAGTCCCGATACCCCAGCAGCACATCCCATTTCTGTGACAGGCAGCCTAACGATATCTTGACGCATACCCAGTTCATTAATTAAATAAGCATCTAACGAGGGAATCATAATACCCGTACAACTTACCGTTATGATATAATCGAGGGAGTCGGCTTGCCAACTACTCTTTTGAAGAGCGTTTCGTAGCACATTTGCACCCATACGCTTAGCCTCACGAACGTAAATTTTATTTTTATCTTCAAAAGTGGTGGCTAGAAATACATCTTCCGGGGGCATTATAGAATAGCGTTTGTCTACCGCAGCACCTTCAAAAATCTTAACGACCTTTCGTGAAAAGCGTTCTTCCTGACCGCTTAGCCAAAACTCAACCAATGGCAATATATCCTTGGTATATCTAAAATATTCTGGTAATTCTTTGGTGACACTAACAATTCTTGTTTGATTCATAACTGCTCTTAATCTTCAATCTACTATTTCTTTTTCAAAACCCATACATATCTAAAGGCCCATTTCCATTCAATTTGGTGAGATGCATTTTTTACTTGTGCTGCATACCTAATTAAATCTTTCTTTTTAAATGCTCTTCGTATCGAAAGCAGTCCATCTTTTTTAGCTATTTCAGTCTTTATAAAAAAGAAACTAAAAGCTTTGAATAAATAATAAGCGATAGGATTACGATCTAAATCGTTAATAACGACACCTAAAGAAGCGAGAGAATTAAACTGATTTACGAATTGAATCACGCCTTTATCTGTAAAATGATGAAGAGTCAATGTTGTCATAACCACATCAATGTTATATGAGGAGAAATCAGTAGTTAGAATATCGGCTTCTAAATAGGTGATTTCGGGATATTCTGTTGAATAGTACGTTGCTAATTCTAATCCTTGCTTATTAAGGTCAACTCCTATTAATTTGAGGGTGATATTTCGTTTTCTAGCTTCCATTGCGAGCTTTCTAAGAATGGTTCCTTCTGCACAACCCATATCTAAAATCGTATACGATTTTTTATTTTCTAATGCAAGTAGCTTAAATACAGCACTTAAAGTAATACTATAACCACCTAGAAGCCTGTTCACCCTATTTATATCTTGTAGTATGATAGCCAGTTCTTTGGTTGTACCAGAAAAGGTATCCATTATCTCAATTTCAGTGCTTCGCTGTGTTAAATCTACCATTAGGTTATCAATTCTCCGTGTGTCTTCTTTATAATATATTTTAGTATGGTTTTCGATTTTCCTACCGTACGAATCCCCATTGTAACCATTGATTTGTTCATTAACATTCGCTGCAATTTTCTACCGAACCATAAACGTTTGCTAAATGTTTTAGACCATACTTTTGTATAATCGCCCTCTAACTGATGTCGTGCGTAAGTTGAATCATCTAAAAATCGTACTACTAATTCAGAAGCAATTTTAGCACTATGTATGGCCATTGCCATTCCATTTCCACAAAGTGGATGTATTAAACCTGCTGTATCACCGCACATGAGCATATGATCTACTACGGCATCTTTTTTATCAAAAGAAATCTGGGCAATGGTCATGGGTTGATTGAATAATGGTGTAGCGCTTGATAAAAATGAATTTAGAAATGGGTTTTTCGCCACAACTTCGGTATTGAAAGAAGCGATGTCTTTATATTTCTTAAAAGTATCGTAATGTGCAAGATAACAGAAGTTGACCGCCCCCGATTCCGTTTTGGATAGTCCGCCATAGCCTCCATCAAAATTATGCAAACCAACCAGTTCATTAGGAAAATCAGGTAATTGGTAATGCCCTTTAACAGCTAGCCAAGAGTTCTTTTTGAGACTGAATTCCCTTTCCAAATTTTTATCTAATACCGAACGCTTGCCATAGGCACCTAGCACGATTTTAGAAGTATATATATTGGTTGATGTGGTTATTGTAAAAGCATCATTCTTAAAAGCTGTACCTATTACTTTTTCAAAGTGGAACATAACGCCCAGTTCTTTGGCTCGTTGGTAAAGCAAATTATCTAAAGCGTATCTACTTATTCCAAAACCACCGAGAGGTAATTCTGTTTCTATCAAATATCCTTTGTGAGTAGAAATTTGAAACTGGGTGATATCAACAGCTCCTACCGAGCTTGGAAAAAGACCCAATCTATTAAAATAGGGTAATATTTCTTTAGATACATATTCACCACATACTTTATGATGTGGGTAGGTATTCATTTCAATAACACCAACATGCTTACCTTCTAAGGCCAAATGTATAGCCGCTGTAAGCCCTGCAAGACCGCCACCTATAATAAGTATATCGTGTTCTTTCACCAATGGGAAGTTACATTAAAAACAAAAAGCCCTGCAAATGCAGGGCTTTTATTTTAACTCAATACCAAAATAAGTTTCACTTAATTAGTTTGCGTTTTTGCTTCTTCCTTTAAAGATTCATTAGCAACAATTGCTAATTCGACTCTTCTATTTTTCGCTTTACCTTCAGTAGTTGTATTATCGCCTACTGGTTGAGTTTCACCGTACCATTTTGTATCGAATCGACTTGCATCAATTCCTTTGCTAATTAGGTAATTACTAACCGACTCTGCTCTTTGCTTAGATAAGTTCATGTTATATTCATCAGCACCTGCACTATCAGTATGTCCTTCAACCAAAATATTAGATTTAGGGTATTCTTTAAAAATACCTGCTAATTTATCTAACGTCGTAGCAGAAGTACCTTGTACGTTCGACTTATTTGTCGCGAAATATACACCAGCTTCTTCATTGAAAGTAACGTTAATTCCTTCACCAACTCTTTTTACTTCTGCACCTGGAATCTCTTCTTCAATACGCTCTGCCTGACGGTCCATTCTACTACCTATATAACCACCTGCAGCACCACCAATCGCGGCACCTAAAATTGCTCCAAGAGCAGTATTGTTTCCACTACCAACATTATTTCCTAAAACACCGCCAACCACTGCACCACCTGCAGCACCTATAACAGCACCTTTTTGAGTTTTATT